>Ga0065711_1039687_pt1 | contig 17592 bp, 14 predicted proteins | sample Hoacrofraction12_FD_59098 | JGI IMG/M metagenome (GOLD analysis project Ga0065711, IMG submission 59098) | Hoatzin crop microbial communities from Cojedes, Venezuela - Epithelial fraction 12 v2 (version 2) | ecosystem: Host-associated > Birds > Digestive system > Esophagus > Crop | place... | reverse complement strand
GACCCCCCCCCGCCGCCGCCCCCGTTGCCAGCGGGGGAGCTGGGAGCGTGGGGGCGGAGGGCGGCCCGGGGCTGCGGGGCGCCCCGGGGGCCGGCCCGGGGGCCATGGAGCGGGTCCGGATGATCAACATCCAGCGGCTGCTGGAGGCGGCCGAGTACCTGGAGCGGAGGGAGAGAGGTAACGGCGGGGGTGCCGGCCCTGGGCGAGGGGTCCGGCGAGGGGCAGGCGGGCGGCCCTCCGGAGGCGGTGGCCGAGGAGGGTGCGGTGTCTGGTAGGAGGAGAGGGGGTCGGACTGGGTGACCCGCGGAGGTCCCTTCCAGCCCCTGGCGTCCGTGGTTCTGGGGCAGGCAAGGTGGCAGGGGCGGCTCTGGGGTTGCCGAGGCCCCGGTGGCACGGCAAAACGTGCCCGGTTGCCGGCGGCTCGGGCAGGAGCGGAGAGGCGAGGCGCGTTCCGGGCTGTCACGCTTTCCTTTGGTGTTTTCAGGTGTTTGAGCGGTCGTCGTCCTTCCTCCAAGGCTGGCAGAGCCTTTGCACTCCCCTTCCTCCCTTTTCCCCACCTCCCAGCCCGCTTCCCTCGGAACGCAGCATCAGTCACTTCCCTCTTGTGAGCCGCGGTGGTTCAGCCGGGCTGGCGGGTTAGCGGTGAGGCCTGCCTGCTGAGCACTTCTTTCTTGTTTTTAATGACTCTTTTTTTTACGCCCTGCCTGTTGCTTCTCACGCAGAGTGTGAACATGGCTATGCCTCGACCTTCCCCTCGGTTCCAAGTCCTGGACTACAAGACCCAAAGCCCACGCGGAGGCTGAGCCGGGCGAGGAGACACAGCGGCAGCGGCAGCAATGCGAGTATTGCCAACAGGTATGGTGTGGGGTGCAGGGCTGGCCGGGAGGCTGACACCAGAGAGGAAGGCTGGAGGCAGAGGAGAGAAACTTACCCCGTGGGGAAAATGGGAATAGTCTGAGCGCGGGGGGATTTGGAGCTGGGACACGCAAGCACAGGGTCCCTCCTGGATCCGTAGCACGGAGAGCAGAGGGGACACTGGGGAGCTGTGTCTGAAGTGCCCCTGCCAGCTGACTCTGTGCCAGGGCTCAGATGCTGCAGAGGGAAGGGGAGCAGGGAGATCTGTTTGCAGCGTTCGGGGAGGAGGTAGGCAGCAGCTATTCCCATTATGTACAGCTGATGTCTTTCCAACCCAGAAGTCACTGCTTTTAAGGGATAGCGTGCGTGCAGCCTGAGTGCTTTGGGATTGTAATGACAGGCGTGATTTGGAGCAAGGAGATGATGTTTTGAAATGGATCCCCTACAACAAATGGGAGAGAGGGAGGTGGCTGGCTGCTATGTACAACATGTTAAAAATTCAGTTCAGGAGAGCGAAGCTGTCTTTCACTCTGCCTTTCAGGCCAGTGGGATTTCCCAGTTTTCTATTTCTTAGTAATTGTATAGCTCCATGTTTTTGACACGTCTCATGTTATACAATGCCATATTTCTTGGTTTCTTAAATCTAGAAGAGACAACGGGATTAAGCCTATCATTTGGTGTTGTGGTAGGATCTACCTCTCCCCTCTCATTCCTGTTCTTTTTGTTTTCTTTTGCTCCCTTCTGTAGAATTGTTCAGACCTTGCTGAGACCTTCTGGGATAGAGAAACTTTAGAAAGATAAAGTATGATTTTGAAAAGGCAATTGCAAGCTTGCATTTACTGCAGCAAGGCCTGTGCAATCCATAAAATGGTGGCAGGTGGCTCAGGTGATTAAAGCTTTCTTAAGGCCATTGGGAAGGAGCTGTAAAGGCCTAGGGGAAAGGTGCCTTTGCTTGCAGTGATTCTGCTTCGGCAGCATTTGATAATAAAGGTTGTTTGAAGTGACGTTAGGACACCTTGCTGTGGGGAAGTTTTCTTCATCAGGATCAGCATATCCTGAGCTCTTTCCATGCTGCAAGTTTGTATTTGCTTCCCTCCTTCATCCAGTCTCTCATGATTTCAGGGTGGTTGTAGCCCTTTAGTGTTTCCCATGAACCAAAGTCCCAGATCTCAGTGACTTTGTGTTGGGAAATGATGGCAAATGCTGAACTGAGATCTGTATTTTTCCCCTCTAGGTTTCTCTCATACTATTTTTCCATCCCACACCTCTTTCTCTCAAGGGCCTTTGTCATGGCAACCTGCCCTTCTCCAGAGGAGGGCTGGGAGCACATCCCCCTCAGGAGCTCCATAGCGCCGAATCCAGCAGCCTGTAGGCTGCAGAGGGATGCAGAGCATTCCCTGTCCCTGGGGCCTGGGTGCTCGGCGTGCCCTGCCAGCACAGAGCCCCCAGGCACAGCTCTTGTGGGGCACCCTTCTGTGGTGGGACCAGCCCGCCGGGCCGTTTGACGTGACAGGCTGAATATGCTGATGTGGGGGGAAAGACAACAGAGAAGCCAAAAACATACTTTCTAGTCGTATTTCAAACCTTCATTATACAAGGAATACTGAGGCCAAATTGGATCTTTCGAGTGAGAGTGCTACCCAGTGTGTCGCCTCCTGCGCTGGTTTCGGCCTCAAGGGGCGACTAGTGTCAGGTCCACCTCGGGCAGAGACCGAAGTGGGTCTTCTGGGGCGCTCAGACCTTACACGCACAGTTGGAAATGGAAGTTTCTTTTAGCACAAGCCGTAGTAGCTTGCACTTGCTGTAGGAGATGGCAGGCCTTCCAGATGGCTGCAGTGCCGGGAAGTGACAACTGTGAAGTTCAGGGTGCCTCCGAATTCACTGCAGTGTGTTTTGTGTGACGCTGAGTATAGCCTCAGCCTTGTTTAAGGAAGGCTCTGTATCATCCCTTCCTGTTAAAATCAAAGGGTCAATTCAGTAAGTTCTGTTTAGTGGAGTTTGAATGGAATCTGTATTAATTATCAAGCCACTGATGAGGGGCAAAACTTACATTTCATGTATGGACACGAGATTTTCTTAGATTGTTTTTGTCTCAAAATGTTTAATTAGTGTAGAGAAATTATGCATTTAGATCTCGTGCAGATCTTGTCATTTAAAAGCCTCCTGTGAAAATGGCTCTCAAGCAACCTTGGCAAAGCACAGTTGTTTTCTTTTTTTTTTTCCTTTATTTATACACTTTTACAAATTGACAGGTGTGCGTTGTTGCTGGTCTTTATTGAACCAAAGAATCCATGATTATGTCGTGCAGGGTATTTACAGAGCCTAGATGCTCTTTTAAGTCATAGTTTGAATCCAGGTATTTGCCTTTGGCCTTTGCAGCCCAGACACGACAGCTGTTTCTTCGCAACAGGCTCTGTGCTGTCATGGCACAAACACCCAGAAAGTTCTGAGGAAAAGGCAGCCCAGCTCTGGATGGCAATGGTGGAGCAAATCTTATTCTTATAGAATTACAGTGGTCTCCCAGTCCCAGCAAAATAGTTGTTTTCTACCTCAAACAGGGGAGTGCAGATAAGAGGGAAAACATTGCTTCATTATTTCTAATTTACATGATGCATTTTTAAAGAAGAGTGTTTTGGCTCAGGTTCTCTCTTCCTTCGTCTCGGTTGCGCAACTGACAGCATGCAGATTGCTGCAGAGGAGTTCCCCTCTGCAGTCCTCGGGACGTTAGCTATATGTATGGGTAGTATTTTGCATGGGTATTTTAAAGACCTGGTGTTTTATGCTGTGAGTTCAAACCTGAATGTGTTTAAAAATATGCAGTCTTGCTTTAGTCAGGGACATTTAGGTGCTGAAAATTACCCACCTGCAAAAGTATGTGGAGAATCACAGTCATTGTGACCTGGAGTTCACAATAAACAAGGAAAACTTTAAAAAAAACCAGTCCCATTTAACACATAGCTAAAAGCAAAAACCCAAGCAGATCAATTAGCCAACCTGTATTAAATTAGAATTTAATCTTGCCTCTTTTTTTAATTTGTTCATGACAAAAGTATTTTCTGGCTTTTGGACTGGGATGAAAAATTAGGGGAGATTTATTGTAACATACAGTATCACTTATTTAATGTTAATCCCTTCTGATGACATTTCTGGGACCGCAGCTGAGCTCTAAAAACTTGCTAGAGAAGTGAAGTAGTCCATGCTGGGGGTACAGTTCAGTGACTATAGTAACTGGCCTTTGATGTCACTGGAAAGTGCTCTTATGGACCCTACATATGCAGTTCTAAATAGACCCAGTTATTTGAAAGGTTCATTATAGTTAGTTAGGATTAGACTGGTTAGATATTTATACATTTTGGAAAATAATTGAGAAGATTTTTAAATCAGTTTAAATCGTTTTGTCAGCAGGAAACAAACTGCAGGGATGCTAAATGATTTCTCCCCCTCCCCCCCAATACGATCAGTTTAATGGAGTTAAAATTTATAAGGGAATCTGAAATTATGGTACAATACTAGAATGTCATTTGTGTTTTGTTTTTGTTTAGACTCTCAGGCATGTAGAAAAGCCTGTTATTTTTTGGTCGGATCCTGGGGAAGTGCCAAGCACCCTCCCAGCGGCGCTAGGAGCCCACAGCTCTCCCCAGAGGCTCGTGTTGTTAAGGGCACTCAAAAAATCTATTGCTCAGTTCCATGGGGGAGGATTTAATCTCTGTCTAGTTTCTTTTTCCTTTCATTTTCCTCTTTTCCTATTATCCTCCCTTGTGTCTGAGGCTGCTTCCCAAGGGCCTTACAGACATCTACAGTCTGGTAGCGAGGTTGCCTGCAGAGCTTGGAATCGGCAGCTGTAATGGGTACGGTGAGGCATTTTGGGCATGGTATCTTGGTCTCTGGGTTTCTTTGCCCTTCTGGCCATTCTAGTGGTGCAGTTCCTCATTTTCTCTGTTGTTGCGGTCTCCTCTGCTCCATTTGAAACTTTTTCCCCACACTTCTAAGTCCCATCACTTGGTTTTGTGCTGAATCTTCTCCGTAGCCCTCCACTCTCATAACCTTTGAAGCTGTTTTTTGAGGGCGGGGGCTGTACTATTGAAACCCTCAGGTACTCTTGGCTTTAAGCTTAATTTGCTCATAGAGTCCCTCAGCAGGGATTGTGGGGGCAGGTAGGTGTGCATTAGGTACCTCGCGTGCCTCAGGTGGTGGCTTCTTGTGCCACAAGTTCACAAACATGGGTGCAGAAGCTAAAAGAATGTGGCACGTGTAGCTGCAAGTCAACCTTGGCTGTCTGGTGCACAAGAAAGCCAGGTTCCCCAGAGCAGCAGTGCTGTGCAGGGGAGGAGCAGGGGGCTTGGTGAACACTTGCTTAAGCACAGTTTTAAATATATGCTATCTTTTCTGTCAGAGGAGGTTCACTGCCCCCCTCATTGCGCTGGTGACTGAGTACCTGGCAATTTTCAGTCCTTCCTGCAGCCTTTGGAGTTAGGACAGTGCTGTAATTCTGATTTTTATTAGGGGAGAGGAGGTGCAGGTGGCTGAGGGTTTTGCATTTCTTGTGTGAGAGATTTCTGAAGAAGTAGATCACTGTGTCAGCCTGTGTTGTTTTACTTCTCTGCACAAAGCCCCTACCCCTTTCTTCACATCCTGGGGAACTGGTCCCTGAGGCTTTTTGTTGACAGCTTTGCTGCTTCCTACCCTCTATCAGTTGTTATTTGTTTCTGGATGATACTTTGTTTATTTGTTTGGGGGCTTCTTTTTTTTTTTTTAGCTGCTTGCACTCATACTGGATCACACCTTACTCCACAGCTAGTGGGAGTTGAGTTTTGACTCGCTGTGTGTAGGTGGGTAAGAATCTGGCCCTTGTGTAATATGCTGGGGATAGAGACTGTGCTTTCTGCGTCAAGCCTTGTAGTGCCAGGGAGCTCTGTTCATGGCTCAGGACTTGGCTTTGCTTCATATAGTACAAATGCACATGTGTAAAACTGAAAATGGATGAGATTTCCTGTGCCATGTTTTAATTTATGCCACATTTTGATAATGTACAAACAGTGTGATTACTATCTGGAATCTTCATGCTGCTGTTGAAATTTTGTCTAGAAGTAGCTGGAGATGGAATCTTGCCTTCTAGTAGAGAGTATACATTAATATGCTAGCTAATTTTTCAAGAAAGGAAAACTGGACAAGACTGAGCTGTTAAGGATTGCTTCTCTGTTAGAGGTGTTGAGGGGGACTGGCCAGCAGTATAATGACAGTATAATGACAGTTTGAGTGTTAGACTGGGAAAATGGATTGCCGCTCCGTGCATGAGAGGCAGAATCGCCCCTTGTTAAAATCCCACTATCTTCTGGAGGTTTCTACTGGGGTGCGGTTGCTCAGAGCAGGTTGGCAGGTAGGGCTGTACTCAAATAGCTCGGTTCAGCCTCAGCACATCCCGTCTGCCCATTTGATGTGATTTGTCCCAGTGCAGTCTGCAAGCAGGTCATAGTGATGCTGGAGTTTCTCTGAACCTGCTGGCACTAAGTTGTGCCTTTCCTTGTCTCTGTTGGTCTGCATCAGAAGCTGAGATACTGCCAACGATTTGGGGAAAAAAATAAGTTACCCCATGAAGGTGAGGTTTTGTATCCAGTGTCTTCTCAGTGATGCTTTGCAGTGCTACAGCTGGCAGGTTACCAGGCAAAATACAAAAACTGAGGGTGAACCCAGCAAATGGCATGAGAAGCATAAACCTTGCTCCTTAGTGAGGAATGAGGCCTCCAGAAGCACTAGGGCTGATGTAGCAGTTTCCATGGGGGAACCTGCTGTGCTCCCCTTTGTCACCCTGTTTATTTTATAGCCCTCCGAGTGGGATGACCCTGCAGAGCTGCAGTTCCTGCATTTTTGTGTATTAGTGATATAGCCATGCATAGGGAGATCAGTGTGGCAGGGAGTCTATGCAGAAACCCGTCATGTTGGGCTGAATTTATACTCTGATGCCTTCAGTAAGTGTAAAACATAATTTGTGGTCTCTTTAGACTGAGTTGTGCGAAGAGGCCTTTGTGTAACCTAGAAGCAGGCCTAGTTGTTGATGTTATCTGCGACTTCGCTATAATTCACTGCTGCAGCATCTGTCTGCCGTGAATTGTCGCTCTCTGTGCCTGCAGGCTCCTGATCCCTTTGTCCTCCCAGATCTGGAGGAAGCTTCTACAGGGATATGCTGTTCTGCAGCAATGGGACTGTTAGCCCAGGCTCATGCTGTTCGTGTTGCAGCACTCTGACCCAGGTAGAGCGGAGCTGCAACTGCTGTGGGCCGATTTGCATCACTGATAGCAGTGCTGGCGCGGTGACAAGAAGCTTCAGATTCTGGTGCTTAGGTTTTTTTGAAACGTGAAGGCTGTTACTCCCAGCTCCTGGAGAGGTTTGGTGCCCTGGGATGGTGGGGAAGATATTTGGGCCAAACCTGGCCGTCGGTTTCTGGAATTACCTCATCTTCTCTTCCCATTATATTCAGTGTGCGGTCATTTCCCTGGTTTAGGTAGTATTGCTTGTTTGCTGTGGGTTCCCCCCCACCCTCCGTGCTTGTACCCTTTTTAAATCTTCTCTGTGTAATGCCTCATCCACAAGACATGAAGGGATTTATCCTTCATGATTTTGTTCAGCCTGACCTGATCCTTTGCTTGACAGTGAATTGGTTGTCACCTGTAATGTTGTTTGCATCTGCTCCCCTGTTTGTAGGTAAGACTGACATTTTCCTTTCTCGCTTCTGGTTGAGCTTTCAAATCATTTCTCTTTCTGACCCAAACAGTCCAGTCCATGTTGTGCTGCTGAGTTAATTGTCTTGCTTGTTGGAGTTCCTGCTGTTGATCATCTCCTCATCCCTCCTGACAAATTTCTGCCCAAATTCAAAGACTGGCTTCTGTTTGCTCTCCTCTTGAGGGTGTTGGTTCCTACTCCTTACCCCCTATGAACCAACAAAGATAGGATTTGTTTTTGTTGACTGTTTTGGGCTCTGTTGATCAGAGGCTGTGGGTCTCTGGGGCTGTGCACTTGGCTGGTCTTTGCCTGGATCGCCTCTCTCCGAGACACTGCCTCGTTGATCAGCTCAGAGGGAACAGGCCTGTTTTTTCCATCCTGCTGGACATATTCCCATGTCTCATTTCTGTGCTCTCTACTGTACTTCCATTCTCTGATATGAAAGTGATTTCACTGGAGCTCTGTTGCTTTGTGAATCCAGTTTGAAATAGTCTAGATGATTTCCAACATTATCTTAATTACTTGTTTACACTTTGCTGCTTGCTCTGTGACAAGCAGGCATGTGGACTGAGAGCCATTCTTTTGGCTCAGTTTTGATTAAAGTTCCTCTGCATAAATAAATCGATTATTTTCTGAACGCTTCTCATTCATCTCCTTCCATCTGTTACACCATCAAGAAGGGAGAAGTTACGGGAAGGGACAGATGACATTGGGCTTGCAGATGATACTGTTGCTCCAGTCGTCATTGCCCAGGTGCTTGGACAGGTGTAAAGCAATGTATAGATGTGGTAAGGTAACATGGCACCCATTCTGGTTTGCCTTTAACAGTTAGGCTACAAACTGCACCAGTTCATGAACTGTTTCACAAGTAGCTTGGCCATCTGGGAGCAGTGGGAGGTAGCCACCTCGCTGCCTTCATGTTAGCTGCTGCTGCTTGTGAGCCAGAGCTGTAAGAACAGAAGAAATCAGAGCTCTTCTGCTTTTCTTAACTTCCCTTTATCGTGGATCTCCCAGGTACTAGATGAGTATGTCCCTGTTGACAGGATGTAACCCCAGACATCAGGACATCTGGGTTCTCTCCCTGATGTGGTTACAGCCTGTGTAAGTCTTTATGCCTTATTTCCCTAATACATCATGTAGCTAACAGTGATGTTAATGTATTTTCAAGTGTATTTCCCCTCCCTTCATCTCCAGGCACAGTATTGCAGCAGTATAGTTGTAACATGAGAGATAACTAACAAGTTTAAATAGAAGTGAAGAAAGTCTGGGCTGGCTGACAGCCATACAAATGCCATCAGTTTCTTTTCAAACAAAGTGTGTTTCAGTCAGGTGGCGTTTACTCAAAAAGCCTCATTTTCCCCAGTGCATCTGAAGGCAGGTTCTTTAGGTCAGGAGATGCGTGTTGCAGAGAAGTACACGTTCCCCAAACAGACTGGTGCTCTGCAGATGACATTGCTAAGGCTATTTCTGGATATGACCATCTTCCTCGAAAGGACAGTGTTATGTACGGGAAGAAGCATGGTATAGGGCAAAGGGCTGGCATGCTGGGCCCTTGGATCATTTCCTGAGTCTTCTGCCGAAAGGCTGCAAGATCCGGGCACGTCAGATGACCTACATGGGTCCAACCATCTGTACATTACATGGTCCCTGCCATCTGTACGTTGGGGTAATGTGCACGCTTTTCTAATCCTGTTTTCAGAAAGCAGAATTGGTGTTTTGGAGCTTGTGGCTGTTTCAAAGAAGATGAGACTTAGGATCCTAAGTTTTCTAGGTAGATTTGAAAGTTGCCTCCTGTGTCATTATTCTCTTTCTGTGAATCACTGTGATCTCTCTGCTGTGCAGGTACCAGCCACTGGTTCTGTGATACTGGTTCTGGTGGGGCCTCAGAAGAGGCTGAGTCTCTGACCATGCAGTGAAACTCGTGGAGCCTGCGGGAAGTCAGCAGGGCCAGGACCGCGTAGAGCTTTCTGCAGTTTCAGGCCTTACCCTGCTCTGGAATACACTTGAATATTAAACAGAGAAAAGTTTGTTAACAAAGGTATTAAGGTGTTAGCAGAGGATGGATGAAGTCTGTGCCTCGTTCTACTTAAACAGTTCATTTTGCTTGGCATGATCTGTTTATGATGATCATGTGGGGAGGTTGTCCTTCCCAGGCAGCCCTTGGGGGAGACCTGGGGGACAGCGCACGCCTGGCGTTAGTGCGAGGAAATGTCTCTATTTTGCTGTCCTCATTCTGTGCCGTGCTTTTCTCTGTTCATGGGGGAGCTTGGAGGTGCCGTGGTGAAGCTGCCTGACATTTCTCCTCACCAGGTCCTGAAAAACAAGATTTTGTCAATGTATTTAAAAAAACCAGAAAATTCAAGAATCTGTCTATGGATTCAAACTCCCTCGCATCATGGATCACAGACAGGAATCTTGCCTGGTGAAGGCAAAGAATATACTTTTTCCTGACCTGTGAGAATTAGTCTGAATTTGGCCAAGTTCTAAATCATTGGAGATGTTAGCTGCTGCATGTCCAAGGGAGGTGGGCTGGGGTTTCTCTATTGAAATGGCTAAGATACCGCCCAGAATGAACATACACCAGCCTTTGTCTGATCTGTGTGCACGAGCCCCTTCTGATGTGGTTAACTGTGGGCTGGGAAGGGAAGGAGGTGGTTTCTGTAGGACCTTTGCTCACTTGTCACAGAAGTGAGAAGGCAGACAAACAGAGCAGTGAATAGCACATTGGAGAACTCGCTTCACTCCTGGCCCCAGTCAGCAGCCCTGCGTACATGCAGGAAGTCCCTTTCAGCCTGGCTTGTCATAGGAGACCCCTGAATAGTCTATTCCTCATATTATGATTTTTTTTTTTTTTTTTTTTTCCCCCCCCAAGGTGTGAGCCTGGGATCTGAGCTGCAGAAGTTCTGGCAGTGCACAGCAGCAAGGGGCACCAGCGGGAGTTGTGCTTTGAACATGTAAAGTGGCCCAGAAAACCAGGCCCTTGGGAATCTTCACAGAGGCACCCAGAGAGACAAGAAGCTGCAACTCTGATTTCCCATTTCTTAGTGTCCAATTTGGAAAGCGAGGATGCTTGACAGTCAGTGTGCTTGTGAACTGCCTAGCTGCTGCTCTCGGTGAGCCTGTCGAAAAGCCTGTTAAGGAAACCACCGGTTCTGTATTCAGAGCAGGGCTTGGCTTGAGGCCATGTGTTGAACAATGAGGAGAAAACAAAATATTGAATAGCTGCTTGTTCAGCAAACCCAGTTCCTCTTGGCCATGCTGGGCCCTGTGTGAGGGAATGTATGGGATGGGGCAGTTTTCCCCTAGCACTAGGGGCGAGGACCAGCCTCTGCACCTGGGCCTCAGGTGGTGCAGGAGAAGGCCCACACCAGCACGGGTTCTGAGCCTTCACAGAGGGGAGGGAAGGAAGCCAGCTGGGGGCTTCTTCGCTGGCCCCAGCTTGCAGGAGTGAATCCAAAACATCATTCTTGCTGTTCTGTGGTCCGGCTTGGAAAACCCTTCCCCTGCAGAGTGCCACCTTGTGCTGCTTGTGGGGGTGTTGCTCTGGGCTGGGGTAGCCCAGCTCTGGGAGAGACTCATGGTGCTCAGCAAGGAGGAGCCGTCTTCCTGCTCTTTCCCCCCTTGCACTGAAAAAGCAGAACACATGTGGACAGAACAGTGTGCTGTGTTTGGGGCTGCGGCTGCAGTTCCTTCCCCCTCTGAGAGCTATGCCCAATGTGTTGCATCGGGTGAGTGTTACCGGTAAACTAGTATTATTTTGCTCTTGGCTCCCATTTTAGATTCTTCTCTGGCACCTCACACGGTGGTGTCTGAGAGCAGGGCTGGCTCACTTGGCATCTGGTGGGTGAGACACGAGGGTTGGTTTAGATGTGGGTTGTTGTTGGTTTGGGTTTTTTTCCACTTCCAGCTTACAATGATTGTGTCACTTTTTGTCTTTGACCCAATAATCAGATGGCACAAATGCCCTTGTTAGATGTGTCTCTGGGATGCCTGAGAACAGCAACCCACCGATGCAAGCTGTATCCTGGGGTTCAGGGAACGCAAGTTAAGTACCCTTCTCTGCCACAGGCTACTTGTGTGATGTTGGGAAAATCATTTGGGATTTCTGTGTGTTGGTGTTGTCCTGCCAGCATAAAAAGCGTTAGGGAAGACTTGATTTCTGAAGTGTTGCGAACAAAAATAATGATTATGAGGAGGAGGTACCAGACGGAGACGGGCTGTATAAATACTGTAGGTAGCTTTGAAGACATTTACTTCTTCAAGGGATGTGCACAGTGTACCTTTTATAGTTGTTTTAAAGTTGCAGGAGGCTTTCAGGATACTGTGTAGAAACCCAGGGACAGAGGACTTTCTGCAGGTGTGAACTGTGCGAAGGAGCTCTTTTCCCTTTGTTGAGATGAAAACAGACTGTGGGGCCATTTCTTCTTTTCCAAAGATGAATAAACATGAACGGATGCCAGTACGGCTGTGTCCCCTTCTCTGCTGGAGATGGGGAATGTGAACTTTGGAAAGGGTCTGGCTTGATCCTGGGAAAACAGCTTTGATCAGAGCCTTGGGAGGAATCTGATACCATGTCCATCTAAGAGCGACAAAAACTAGCCAGAGTTTGGGGCCAGGTTAATCTGGTGCATCTCCATTGACGTCAGTAAGAAGAGCTCACTACAGCTCCTCGTGGAGCAGCGTTTATTCTGGACCTCGAGGCCAGACAGTGTAGAGGGATCATGGGTTCGGGATGACTAAGATAGCTTTTGTCTCTAGTGTTGCTCGGAAGAAAATATTTTGTTAGATTTGCTGATATGCAAGGCTGAGATGAGGCTGTTGTTAGACTTGAGACTGGTACTAGCAAAGGGTGTAAGGATGGCAGCAGGAGGACTTCTGCTCCAGCTATGCCATCTCCTGTTCCTCACTGTAGGAGCTCTTGGTAGCATGGAGCACCATAAGCTGCTGTCTCCTGAGGCTCCTGCACAGCCTTCCAAGGGCCAGGCTCTTGGGCCTCTCAGAGGTGAGGGTGGTTCACAGCTTCTCAGAAACTCAGCCCTTGAGCATCTCCATTTGGGCAGGAAGATTGGACTCTTGTGCAGCTATCACTTGTCTTACCACCGGGCCGGAAGTCTCACCCGCTGCTGCTGGTGGAGCTGCTCCATAGGCTTCCTAGGCTATGGCTTGTGCAGGTGGTTTTGTAGGCTACGTATGGTGTTGATCCACTGCTACTCGAAACCCTGGCAAAACAGTGGGGTTCTTCAGCCAGTAAGTTTTGGTTTATGGACACAGGTGGATTTAAAACTGAAAAAAAAAAGCTGTTGATCACCTTTCCTTTTCATTTGTTTTGTTTTGTCATTTGCCTGTTTCTAATAGGAGTCATTTCTGAGGAGGAGCTTGCATGAAAGAGAGAGCGGTAATATAGTTCACTGGTTCCAGAAGGGTGCTTGATCTTGGCTTGGGGAATGGAAGAAGGCATTTGCTGCAGGGGAATTTGGCCAAGTGAATGGGTGTCATCACAGCCGGAAGGTGGGGAGGGTTTGGAAAATGAAGGAGGCTGTGTTTGGTGTGGTGGTGCGCAAACAGCAGAGGTGGCTGAAACTGGGCAGAGTGAAGTAAGACAGAAATGGTTGGCCTGGCCTGTGGGTGGGCGTTCTTGCTGTTCTAAACGTGGTTCAGGTAACTGTGCCTTAGTTTGCACAAGCTGATGGAGTATTTATTTCTTGATTAATCTCTTGTTAAAGCAGAGTGGGGTGAGTGAATTTGGAGGAGAAACACTGTCTCTGTGTTGGCATTAAGGACATGTATTTGAAGAGGTGATTTTTATTCCACTCCACCTGCTTACCTGGCAGTACTTGTGGCCAGCAGCATCTCCTGAGCCACCAGTATCTCTGTTGTGATGGCAATGGAGCTCTTGGAGTCCTGGGCTCCTCTGGAGCCGGGAGCTGGTGCCAAATACAGACAGGAGGGTGACCAGGTACAAGGAGATGACAGGGTCATTGGGTCTAAATGCCATCTGTGCATTGTGCAGGACAAGGACCCTTGATTTCTATGTTTTCCCACTAGAAGATAGTTGCCTCACTAAGAAGTCAAACCAAAATGCAGATGTGCTGCAAATGCATTCGTTGGGCTATTTATCAATATTAAATGTGCAAACCAGAAAGGTCAGCTGTGTTTAATGTCATGTGGCAGCTTTGTGATTTTAATTACAGTAAAAAACCCAGTGACAAATGAATTCAGTGCTCTTTAGAGCTTGTTCCTCCCTGACGCAGTCTGTTTTGTTGGCTTACCTGTGCTCAGGGGAAGTTTGGCTGCCTCTACCGTGGCAGAAGAGATTTCATTTAAATAAAGAAAATGGGGTGAAATGATAAATCATTTACAATGTCTCATTCACTGGGGGAATTCAATGTAGCTTAATGTTTCAGCAACATCTTGTTACAGTGTTGGATAGCAAGGTTGCAGGCAGAATCACGGGAACTGGTGCAAAAAGGTTGTTGTATCTGACCCTAAATTAGGGTGACTGACAATTGCTGCCTCTCTGTTTCTTCCTATTTTGTACACAGTTTCAGGTATCTGGGATAAAGAGGGGTAAACTTCAGTTTCTCCTCTTCCAGTTTTTTGTTGTTTAAAAATGTGATTGGAACTGCTCTGCTTTGTGGTGTTGTTTGCTTGGCTCCTTTATGTTAGGCTTCTAAAACTCTTTCTTGATCTTTTCCCAAGCTGTTTTCGAAATGTAGTCAGCAGGATCCTTCTCCTTATATAAAATTCCTTCAGTTTTTAGGAACAGATATCAGTTTGGATATTTTAAATTTATTGTTAAAGAACTGACTGCTATAGAAACCTGGCTTTTAAATGAGAACCCTGCAGACTGCTTGTGCTTGAGCTACTTTTAAATTGCAGCTGAGGTTTTGAGCAGTGCCGATACGTGTGCTTGGGCTTTGGTTTTCCTCTCTGAACATGTCTGTACCCGCGTGGATGTGGTTTCAGCTTTGCAGGGAAGGGTCAAGGTCCTGCTTGCCCTGTCCACCTGACAGTGGGGATGTGAGCTCCCCTGGCTTGTGGTCCATGCTCAACATGGTGTCCTTGTGCCGCTGGGTGATACAGGCTGTGACTGGCCATCAACAGCAGCAAGGCAACATCACACTGAACACACTGATTCCTCGCTGTTGTAAACGTGGGGTGTTACAAGTAACCCTGAAAGGTTCCCCCGTGCTGCGGCAGTTTACAGCTGCAGTGTTCGTCCTGTACCCATCAAAAAGCTGGTGATAGCGAACAGGGATGGAGCTTTGATTTCAGTCTGGTCATACTCTGTAGGTTCTCAGCTGATAAGACCAGCTTGGTTAAAGAGGTCCAGTTACATTTGTTTCTCTACCTATTTAAAAGATTTTTTTTTTCTGAATGTAGTATCAGTAGAGGTTCCTGTACTTTTTTCCACTTCACTGACAGCACTGTCCTTGTTTATCTCCCAGTAAATCTTAGTGACATGTGCAGCCCAAAGACGAGGGGAGAAAATCAATCTCTAGGTCAGGAGCTACAGAAAATGAAATTAATTATGAACAGAAGAGAGAGGGGTTTTTCTGGTATCTGTTGTCCAAGTAAAGGGAGACTGGTATAGAAAATAAGAGTTAGTGAATGGTGGTTGTGGGGTGTTGGGATTTTTTTCCTAAGTTTAGATGAAAGAAAAAGTTAGAACTTTTCCAAATGTCCCTAGTAAGACTAAGCAAAGCATGGGCAGGTAAGAGAAGAAACATCCCCATAGGATTCATTCAGCATTGCTGAGATTCTTTCTTTTGCATTCGGCTTCAGTGGGGAAGTGTTGGGGGGGGGGATTTGGGTTTGCTTTTTTTTCCTTGCCAGCGGTATGGTTAAAAGTCACAGCATAAATTGTCTGACTTGGTGAAAAGCCTGTGACCCCTCTTAGTTGTCTTGTTCATCAGAAGGCAGATAGGTAATAAAGAGTCTCCTGTGTGAGAGGAGTGGGGAGAACCTGCTGTTTTAATTTTGTTCACAGCAGTGGGCCAAACTTTGTTCTTTCAGTGCTGGCCTTGATAATTGGCTCGATATAATATAGGAATTCAAGCCATTGCATATCTCTGGCTTTATAGCTGCTAATGTCATAGCCAAGAAGAGTGCAAAGTCTCCTGCAGGAACATGCAGTAAATAAGAACAATAAGCATGTTCCAAAGAACATATGGGTGGTGGTTTTACAGGGCCCCAACTCAGCCCTGGTGGGTTAGTCTGCATCCAGGTTGCCTGGGCAAATGGATATTTCTGGTTGAGGCTCTGTGGGGGACGTGGGTTTGATTTGGGAGTTTTTCTGGACTAAATACTATGTTCATGTCTCTGATTCCTGGGAACCAGACTGAAGGGATCCTCTCTTTTTGAGAGGCAAGGAATTGCTTTGGGATTTTCCTCCAGGAGTTTAGCTGTAGTGTACCTCGCCTTTAGGGTATCCCGTGTCCTGCTGCACAGGGTACCTTGCACAGACATACAGTAACGTTTTGTTTTTCCTCTGGCCACCCGCAGCTCTCAGCCATGGCTAGCTTAGAGTCATTTACCTTGTTTTATTGCGGACATCCGTGGTTTATTCATCATCTTCAGTGAAGTTCTAACACCTGTTAGGCACTCCTCCTCCCTTTTTTGGAGAAGCATTTAATTATGACAGGGTTTCCCTTGGAGTACATCCTCCATTCAGTTCCTTAATTGTAGAATTCTCTGTGGGATTCTCCAGATGGGGGATAGAGGATAATCTTCTCAGAGCTCCGGAAGAAATGTGATGCCAAATTACAGAAAATAGATCCTTTTTATTAAGCTCTTTGGCTTCTTTTACTCTTATTTTAAGGTGACCTTGTGTTAAAGAGAAACATTGGATAAATGGCTATCCTTTTTAAATAATGCTCAGCAACCTTACCTGGGTTACTAATAACATCGTTAGATTAGAAATCCCGAAAGGATTTAAGCTTTTTTTGCCACTCCTGCTGCCATCACAGAGGCAAGGCGAATGAACTTGCCTGTTTCCCTTTTGTTTCTAGCCGGTCTCATTTCCAAGCTGCGAGCCCTGAATCGGGGAGCGCTGGCAGCGTGCTTGGCGTGGTGGGCAGGTACAAAGACAAAGCCCCCTCCTTTGTCAAGTGGTCACAGGGCCACTTCATGGGTCACTTGCTTCGCTGCAAGCTAGTGCCGTGGCGGTGCCGTTTCAGTCCCCGAGGGGTTTCCAGGCATCCTATAAGTGCTGCTCAGCGCCGCTGATGTTTGCAAACACGGCAGTACTGGCCATCCTGTTTCGTGCCCGAACGCTGACCGTGTCTGGAGTTGTACTAAGTTTGCTAAATCTGGTGTGTGACCGCTGAAGGGCCCCGGGGCTTGCCCTTACAGAGCCAGTTCTGCTGGAAGGTTCCCGTGTGTTGGATGTGCGTCCATGAATACTCGTGAGCTCCTGTGTTAGTGGGTGATACCAGTATTTTTACAGGGTGGATGGAGAAAGTAAAGCACAAAGAAACATAACTGCAGTCCTGTACTGAGTTGGTGGCAGAGCCAGAAGTAGTCTGGAAATGGTTGATTCTGGTTCCCTGTTCTAATCATTGCCTCTCCTTGGGCTTCTGTGCGCGTTTAAGTCTGTAGGGAACACTTTCTGTAGCATCAGTAGGAGTACCAGCTTTGCACAGTAGCAGGTAAATACAGACTTAGGAGGGGAGGAATCTGTTGTGGGCAGGGAGGCTGAGGTTATAGCTATAGATTTTAGTGTATGTGGTTGGTTGGTTGGCTTTACGCTGCGATATGCCGCTGGGAATGTGCACGACTTGCGATTGAACTTTGGTGCTGAGAGGTCAAAAGTGGCTAATCCAAATTTTTGTTTATCTTCCAGGTCTACGCACAATGAACTAGAAAAGAACCGGTAAGTAGCTAATGAGCTGAATTCTAAGAAATGCAAGCCTGGTGAGTGTAATGTGCTTTAACCTTACACATGTAGGTGCCGTTTGATCAGCTTAGACAGCTGTGAATGACCACACTGCATCACGTAGTTTTGTAAGGCGGGGGGGG
>Ga0065711_1039684_pt1 | contig 17592 bp, 8 predicted proteins | sample Hoacrofraction12_FD_59098 | JGI IMG/M metagenome (GOLD analysis project Ga0065711, IMG submission 59098) | Hoatzin crop microbial communities from Cojedes, Venezuela - Epithelial fraction 12 v2 (version 2) | ecosystem: Host-associated > Birds > Digestive system > Esophagus > Crop | place... | reverse complement strand
TTCCTCATGTTCAGACGGAACTTCCTGTGCCTCAGTTTGTGCCCATTGCCCCTTGTCCTGTCGCTGGGCACCACTGAAAAGAGCTTGGCCCCATCCTCCTGACACCCACCCTTCAGATATTTGTAAGCATAAAGAAGACTAGCATATAGAAGACTAGTTTCCTAGTGCCAGTCAAGAAATACAAGGTAAGAAGAAAGATCAGGGCTTTGGTAATGAAAAATTTGCAACAAAGTGTTTGTTTCAACTCTCTCTATTTAAGATATTTGAAATCTGTAGCTTTGACTCAATGTATTGATTTTTATCAAACAAATCTATTGTTGGAGTTAATTTCTTGTTTAAGATGGCCAACTTTTCCAAGGACATCAGAGTTGTTAACCATATATTAACATAGATTAAAATGATAAATGCTGATCTTACAGAATATTTTCACACTTTAATTCTTATTTTTATAACAAAATATTTTATTTTATCAGAACAAAATACTTTCTTTTCCAATGAACTGGAAGTTTTAAATTATTTCATTTGTTACTACTATGTGCTTAGTAGAAAAAGAAAATAATAATATTGGGTTCTAATTCAGTATTTTGCTTTTGTCGCTTTTCTGATTGTTGCTTTTTTTGTATTTCATGACAGACAGTAGTGGTTACTATGATGTCATATCAAAGTAGTACAGTGTTTCCAGTCTGAAGAGTAAGTTTAACTATGCCTTTAACACTTTTTATGCAGAACAGAGAAGAAATGTTTTAGCTACTGCTCTGTCAAATGGCATGTATGTACAAGTGGCAAGGTAATGAAATATTATAAAAATAACTCTTATAAAAGCAAAAAAATACTACTTGAAATACATGATTTCGAAACAGCTTTTAACTCACTTGTCGTAAGAAATACTGGAAAACATGATTTTTTATGCATGAGATGCCAACAAAATTCATATTTTTGGGGATAAAACAAACTGATTTCCTCAGATAGTAATTTCCCAAGGACGCTTTTTCCACTGAATATTTTCCAGTCAGGCATGTACTGATTCATTTACCAGAGGCATATTTTTCATTCAATAATTATAAACCCATCCAGCCTACCTTTTAGACAATGAAATGACTAACTAAGTAGAGGATGTTTACGAAGAAATTCAGACCAATTCCTTCAGCAGGGCATGAAGCAGTGATGCAGCAGAGCATCTTTCTTAAAATACATGCATGTTTCAAGTGCACAAGCAGGAGAGGGTCATCCACCTGTAAACTGAGAATCTTACAAAGAACTAAACATATACATATAACTATACATTGCCCTGAAAAAGAAATGGTGTGCCTGAAAGCATGTCTATTTTTTTCCAGGTGGATGAGGCAATCTACTGTGCTTTTTCCTACAATCCTTGACCATCTGGATAAAAGCAGGCTTTTCGTCATCAGGAGATATGGGAAATAAATAAATATACTATTAGATTACAGAAAACTCTTAGAACGTAGAAAATGTCATGTCAGAATTTTACTCTAAAACAACACAAAAATTTTGAACAGTGATTCTCTGTATTCACTTTGTATTCAAACTTGCAAACTGCCAAAGGAACAGCAAGTATAATTCAACTGCATAGATATTAAGCAGTCTAACTCAGCAGGTTATTGGATTTCATACAGGACACGACTGACTGGTGAACCCTTCTGCTACATGTTGGTGCCAGCAGCGCAGCTCTCATGCCCTGCCTCCCGCACCTGCTCCGACGGGAGGTTTCACATGTTCTCGTTGCTGTGCTTTGGCCTCGATCGTTTTGCTTTCAAGGAATTCCAGACCATGACAACAAAGCACAGGAGCTGAAACTTGCCTTCTGAGAAATCTGAAAATTTCTATTCCAGTAAATTTTTCCTCATTTTCTAACAGTGAGATTTCATTAATGATACAAGCCAGAGAGACTATTGCAGGCAAGAAAGATCACATGAGGTAGGAGAGAGGATTGCTCTCACCAGTTCTTTCCACAGTGATTAAAGTAAGTATTTAGAGCAGGAGGAGTGGCATTACATCACAGGTGTACCGACAAGAAGAAAAGATAAGGAGTCATCCACGTAGGATCTAAACAGGTTTGCACTATCATACAAATGATCCTTGTTACTTCTCTTTTGTTATCTATAATGTTTCCTTCCAGTACATGAGAAAGGAGATTGAAAATGGGATGTGATACAGCTCATTGCTTTCTAAATCTCCTACTCCTCCTCATCTGCAGCAAAAGTTATTATGAGATCAGCTTAGAAGGGATTCACCTCTTTTCTCAAACTTAAAATGTCTTGTTACATGAAAATCTGATGTTGTTTTTCACTGTCACCTAATCCTACAACAAAAAAGCAGTGCATCCGAAATGAGCTAGCAATGCTGCTAGAAATGCAATGTTAAACACCCACCTAACACTATTTCACAATGTCTTCCATTCCCAAGAAACAACTGTTGATGTACTTACACAATCTAATAAAGTTTAAAGAAATGCAACTCATAATATTACTCCCTCTAGCCAAATTTCAGGATCTCTTATAATAAGGAGCTGGTCAGCAGAGACAAATATATCCTCTGCATAAGTCATGTTACTTGCACAGTCTTTGCTCAGTTCCATTTCTCTGAATAAAACAAAAATAAATAGCAGCTGGCAGTTTCCTCACTCAGAAATCCCCACTGTAACCCCTGCAGCTTGCTCTAGGCCCAGGGAAGCTCTTGCTTCTCCTTTCTCTTAGGGATGCACTCATTTTCTTTCAGGGTCCCTGCATCCAAAACAGACTGTTTGCTACTAATTTCCTAACCCCTCTGCATGTCTCCCCTGCAGCTGGGGAATCCCTGGTTAGATCCACTTAAGTCAACCTTTGCATGCTAAGCAGCTGGCTGTTTTCCAAAGATAACCCTCTAGGAAAATCAAATTATTTTTTACTATAAAACCTTAAGCTCCTCAGAGTCCCAGAAACTCCAGACTGGAGCCCTTTGAGGAGGCACATATTTGGGGATCAAGAGATTTTAAAGGCAGAGGCTGAGCCTCTTTTAACTATCACTTGTGACTCATGGGACAATTTCTGAAGAGAATAAACTGAACCTTCTTTTTTTCTAAAGCTGAGTGAAAATGGCTTTTGTACCTGCATATAGAGATATATAGACAAGGGAAAAAGATCCACAGTGCACGGAGTCAATGCTTCAGTCTGCCTTGGGAAGGTGCGGGAGGGTGAGGCACTCTGAGGCGGCGGGCAGAGATTCAGAGAGGGCTCCAGAGGAGGTCAAACAATATACCAGGCATCACAACAGCTGAGGGACGGTCAGCAGTGCCCATTTGGGCTGGAGATTTTAAATTCAAGGTCCACTTGGTGCTTTTCCTAAGAGCGACATACATGTAGCAAGGCAGACCCCTGCAAAAGTGCTGCAGAAATCCCAGCTGTGCCACTGCAGGAATGATCAGAAATTATGTTCTTGTGGTCTAGGCTGCAGGTGGGGGGTGGTCTACCATTCCATAACCCTGAAATGGATGAGCACCTTTGATGTCAGCAACCCAGAGTCAAAACCACTTTGCTTCTTATCCAGCAATATAGCAGCAATGTGATAGGCAGTAGAGGCTTCACAAAGTCTCCGTGCCTTAGGAATGAGAGAACAGTCTGCTCAGCCTGCCAGCTCCACACTATGAGGACAAGTAACTCACATTATAATTGTCTAGCAGAGCCTAGCTGCCTCGCTGATGAACCAGCACAACTGACAGCGCATCCTAAACGACCATGACTCTGTCTCAAGTTTCTAAAGCTAATATTTTACTGTTTTCCTTTTCTGCACAATAAAATTTACCCTTGATTTAATCCCACTGTTTAAAACCTTTGCTTGTAGTTGCAAATGTGCTGCTAACACACCGTGATTCAGTCAGTGTAATAGAGTTTGCCAAGACTGGAGGTGGACGCTAAAACTGGTATCAACTGAAATTTTAGTGTGATGGTTTTCCTGTTGGACTTTTTGCAGGCAGCCCCAGAAACTGAACCCAGCTGTCTTTATTGCCTAACAGTGTCTGACAGAAGAGTCACGTAGATGACAGAGATATGAGGGTTAAATAAGAACACAATTATAATTGTTGAGTGCATCTGAGCAGCCCACAGTAAAAGTAAACCACTATATTAATGCTTTGTGGTGGACCAATTACTCTAGCCTTGATATATTTAATTGTGTTCAAAGTCAGTCTCTCAACTGATTAAACATTAGCATAGTTCAATTATATTTATATTCCATGAGCAATAACATTATATAACAGCTGAGAATCTGGTACAGTCTCTGTGTCTTGCAACCACAGTCACTGAAGGCTGCTATTGGCCCTTTTCCTATTCCTATTTCACTTACGAGCAAATGCAGAATTTTTGTCAATCGCTTCAGAGACGTTGCTTTTGGATATGTTAATTTAATTCAGTGGGACAGACAGATCTATAGCAGCTGGCAATAGACAAAGGATAGACTGAAGGAGGTTTTCTAAAGTTAATACTATTCTTGGTGGAGATAATTATAGACTTTCGAAAGCCAACCAGTTTGCTCACAGAGCAGCAGTAAACTCTGTGCGCACCCCAGGGAGCAGGGAAGAGGTAGAATTGTCTGCTGCGAGAGCTCGGCATTTGGAGGTATGTGACTCACATGGGAAACTGGTCATCGAAGTTTCAACAGAGCCATCAGTCTCCTGTCAGAACTTAAATGCTTCACAGAATAATTGAATTTCTGCTAGTGCTTTCCTTCTGAAGAAAACTGGGAGAAAATACTGAATTAAAACTTCTCACCCAGCACCAATACTAAGTTGCACATGACACAAGTTTGCATGGGCTGTGAACACTCTGGAGAAGAGGGTTATGATTATATCCAAACAAACTGAGCAGTGCTTAAAAAGCATTCAATAAAATGAAATTAAATAAAGTGCAAAATGTTTCGTCAGGAGAAAGAAATGCCCAAACAGTACGTGAAAAATGTCAGAGCAGACAGGAGACTGCAGATAAGAACCTGCATGTTAGAAGCTTAGTACTAAGTCAGCCAGCTGGTGCTGTTACAATAATTAAGTTATTCTTGAACGTATTGACTGGCACGCAATACTTAGAAACGAGAGGTAAACTGCTCTATGCATCATTTGTGGAGCCACTTCCAAAGGACTGTGTCATCATTTGAGCTTCTCACATTACGAGAGATGTAGTAAGTTACACCCAGAAGAAAGAAAGAGGAAAACCTGAAAAATCTAATTAGTCCAGAAAATATAATATGTACCTTTTTTCTACATGCTTTTTCCTGGCAGAAATGCTAGCTTTCCCAGGTCATATCCTTTATTTCCTCTCACCTGTACCTTCCCTATTGGTTTAAATCTTTGTGAGAGCTTTTGGTTTGTGTTTTTTTTCTTTTCAGTTCTATCAGCTGCTAAACTGGTTCACAGCGCTACCATACAAAGAGTATGTCACCACTGAACAGAGAGGTAAGAATAGCTAGTCACAGGTAAGAACACCTGAAGCAGGGATTTTTGCTGAAATTAAAGAGTCCTCTGAGGCTGCACGAGGTGTAAGTCTTCCGATATGCATAAAACTGTTTTAAAGATTATCAACTGTTCGCATTCACACCAGAACTGGCTATGATCCAAATGGGTTAATATTTAATAAATGAGATACAGGATGTTAGGTAAACTTCTGACCATAATGACAGCTTAACTCTGGAACAAGTTATACAGAAGAGATATGAGTTCTTTATTCTCTAAAGGCTGGTTAGACTATGTGGATTTGTAGTACATGTACACGTAGCTTAATTACATGTAGGCTATACAGCTGACTGACGTACGTATGAGTCAGCCTCGGGGCAGAATGTGATGTAGATGACATTTAAAGGCAATTTAGCTAACCCATGTCATAACATGGTCCAAAGCCAGGCATCATGATACAACACAGTGTAAATGAAAAATTCTGAACATCTCTCAGTACTGTGCAACACTCCTCTCCTCTCGTCTCAGAGTAGGCTGTAGTTCAGGAGTTCCAGGGTGGGTTTTTTGGCTGAATAAAACCACTGTTGGCAGCGGTAACTGGTTCTATTACCAATGCTAGCAGCAGCAGTCTCCCAGAGCAGGGGCCATCCTAACTGGAAATGGCTCATAAATCACTAACGGTTCATATACCATAGCACCCTGTTATCTGGTCAGACAGAGCTGAGGTAGCTCTGTTTGAGCCTGGAAAGACAGTCAGAAACATTTAGCGGCAACAGGAACTGCTGCCAGTGATTAAGTGTATGGCATTCTCTCTTCTGACAATACACAGTCAATCTTTCTTGCAAGATAGTCGGAGCTTTGTGCTGCTGGCGATACTGTCTTCTGGGTAAAGTACAAAATTGTACTACAGTCCCATCCATTTGTCACTTTAAAACTCCACAGGACTTTGCTGAAGGAGCTATGACGATATTGCACAAAAAGGGGAAAAATAGCAGCTCATCCTCATGCCTTCTTCTTGTGATTAGTGTCTTTGTTTTCAACCCAGCTGTCAAAATGACTGTCCAACCACATATGTTATTTCTGTTAATTTTGATCTACATACCCTGAAGTATTCATTTCATTTATTCATACATACCCTGAAGTATTCAATTAATTCATTTAGTGAAAGGAATCTACAATCTGGCCCAGTAACCCTGGCTTAAAATACTGACTATGTAATCCAAATACTCTGCAGAAAATAAAACCAAATCATTGTTAGAAGGTATAGCATTGCTGTGAATGAGACCATAACTCCCCAGACTACAGCCTTGGAAGCTGTGCAGGTCCACGTAGCTGCCATATTAGCATTTGGACTAGGAGATTTAGATTCTACTTCAGAGTTATTCTGGTACTGGTAGGACCCCTAATTAACAATATGTTTATATTTTCTATTATGTGACAACCTTTATAAAAACAGCCCTGCTTTTTAAATGTTCCCAGTGTAGGATTCATTTTCTTATTTTTAAATGAGAAATAGTTCAACAGACAGACAAACTTTTGAGTTTGACTTTTCTTGAGGTACTGATGGAGTTTTGAAATATCACTATCACTATCATTGTCATTTAAAATCAACCATCACCCTAATGTCTGAGAATCCAGCAGCTCTTTCAGTAAGAAAGCCCCAAAAGGGGAGTAGGAAATATCTAGATGGCTTGATGGCTTGATGCTACCTCCCCAAATGAGAGATCACTTCAGCAGATTGGGGACAGGACTCCTTGTTCTTCTTCAGCCTTATGCACCTGCAAGGTAAGCCAAATGTAACCTGCTGACCCAGCTAAAGGAACTATAATTCTTTCCAATGTAGAATGAACAAAAATCAAGCACCCTGCATGACCTGGGTCATCAGCATGAACATTTTCAAGAATATCATTTACTGTTTAGTTAACCCAAAACTTTCTGAAGCAATCTTCTGTTACAATTTTCAGTAGCTGCTTTGTTGGAAGGTTGACAACAATAAACCCAGAGTTGTTAGAAATTAAGTATTTTACGTTAAGAGAGCAAACAATTATTTCAGCTGTGACACAGTTATTGGCACTGGGTCCTATATTATTGCATCCATCTTGTCTGTAATGGAATAAGTACTTTCTGCATCCACACAGGAACTTAAAAAGATTACCTGTCTGAACAAAAAAAGTTCTATTTAGAGGTCTGTAACCTCAGGCCATACTTTGGCAATCATTCTAATAAAGCCTCCATATACTGGAAGTGCTCTTGGTCAGTTTTCCAACTGATTAGAGTGCCAGCTGGGGTGACAAATGACTTTTCTATACTCTGTGATTTGACTCATTAATCTCAGATATATATTGATGTCATAAACCATATCATATCAGAGCTAGAGGAGGTGATGCACCTACTTCATGAATTAATTGTGATTAAATATGTATTTGAACTTTCTGCTGATATAATCTGCTGATAAATTTGTGTTTTAAATTAAGATTGCAAACAGACCTGGTATAAGTATGATCACAAATAAGTATGGGTCACTGCTTGAACAACCAGAAGTGAATACATTTACAAAGAAGTTCGTTTACTTGCTGCATTCTTTCAGACACAGCAGGTATCTGAAACACAGAAAAAAATTAGCCTACAGAGAGTCCTTACTGCCATGGTCAGACTTCATCCTATGCCTGAGCCAGCTGGTTTAAAACAACCTCATCTATTTCTACAATTTAATTTTCAGTCTGAATTGTTGACTAGAAGGGAGCTTTCTCAAGGCATAGGCAAATTAGACAGCTAACTAGAAGCTGTCTAATACAATAGAGGAAGATGGGATGTTCCAGCCTTCTTCCTCCCCGATGTTCTGCGTTGTTGCTGTCATTGCACAAGGATGTGTTGGACTATCGAGTGGATGACAGTGGGGTTGTGAACTGCTACAGGGAGCATCGGCAACCACCACCTGATACCCTGCACTCTGGCAATCCAGGAGATTCAGAGGATGAGTAAGAACAGCTCCAGGAAGACAGAAGAAAGAGAAGAGAAAATGATTGCTGCTTCCAGGGTGAGTATGGTGAAGCTAGGCAACTCATAGGAGAAGGGGCATACTGTGAGATCTGCAGCCTACACCTTCCTTTAGAAGTCCTTTCCAACCTCACTCCAGCTGGGACTCTAGGCTTAGGCTGTCTCCTAACCCTAACTCTAAACCTCAGCTCATGGGCTGGGCCTTTGCTACAGGTTGCCATCGGTGGCCCAGGTGACAAGCTTTTCCAGGGAGAGTTCTTATTTGCAACCTCACCCTTCCTTTAAGGCTCTTTCTCAGTCCCACCCAGCAAGAGCTTCCACTCTGTCTTAGCCGTAACCCAAACTCTAACAACAACCTTAACCCTCCATCTGTGTGATCCTTAGCCAGGTGAAGCCAAGTATCTCCATCCATCACCTTCCTATATACTTCCTCCAAAATTCCACCGTCTCCCCCATGACTTTATTCATCTCTAGGAAACTGTTTTATCAGGTTTGACATCAGAACTGAATCTAGCCTAAATATTTGAGAAACTTTGAGCTGTTTCATGATGGACTTCTTACCTGTGGTCTACCCCTGAAAAACACACCTGTCAGGATATCTTGTAGCTAGTAAACGGACACAATTGCAAATCATACTCATTGCAAATGTGAGATCACTTCACTCTTTTGTCCAATTTACAGACAATCTATTACTTTTTGTAGTTGCATTTGCCATACTATGTAAGCTATGGGTTTACCTATAAACTGTAAGGTGTTAGGTAACTGGCTTTGTGCAGTCTCTTCAAATCAAATTAGCAGATTTTTATGAGGAGAAACATTATCCTAAGAGGAAGTTAAAGCAAGGAGAGAAGCCCCATTTCCTGTCAAGGGCAAATTCTGACCTGCCAAATGTAACATGCTGTGTATGTGAGTCTCATTGGATCCCAGAATTTGACTTCCATGCCCTGTTTCCTTGCAATTGGTATTCAACTCAGCTATTTGCGGTGTAGCAACCAGGCATCTCTCTCTGACTCCACCATCAACCATGTCATATAATTCCAGTTTGCTTTCTCTAACTGATCACTGATCTCTGATTACGATTTGGTATGGTTCCGGATCTCCGAACAGTAAAGTGAATAAGACTGCACTGGCGACAGCTGCAAATGAGGGTCCACACCCAAATGGATGACCTGCTATGCCACCTGGACACTCACAAGTCTATGGGGACAGATGGGATCCACCCAGGAGAGATGAGGGAACTGGCAGAGGAGCCGGCCAAGACACTCTCTATCATTTATGAGCAGTCCTGGCTAAAAGGGGAGGTCCCACATGACGGGAGGATTGCCAGTGTAACACCCATCTACAAGAAGGGCTAGAAGGAGAATCCTGGGAGCTACAGTCCTGTCAGCCTTACCTCGGTGTCGGGCAAGATTATGGAGTGATTCATCCTGAGTGCGCTCACCAGGCATGTGAAGGACAATGAAGGGTTCAGGCCCAGCCAGTATGGGTTCATGAAAGGTAGGTCCTGCTTGACCAACCTGATCTCATTCCATGACCAGGTGACCCGCCTAGTGGACGAGGGAAAGGCTGTGGGTGTCATCTCCCTGGACTTCAGTAAGGCGTTCGACATTGTTCCCCACAGCATCTTCCTGGAGAAACTAGCTGCCCATGGTTTGGATGGGTGTACTCTTCATTGGATAAAGAACTGGCTGAAAGGCCGAGGACAGAGAGTGGTGGTGAATGGAGCTAGATCCACCCGGAGGGTGGCCACAAGTGGTGTTCCCCAGGGCTCAGTTTTGGGTCCAATCTTGTTTAATATCTTTATCAATGATCTGGGTGAGGGGATTGAGTGCTCCCTCAGTAAGTTTACAGATGACATCAAGTTGGGTGGGAGTGTTGATCTGCTTGAGGGTAGGAAGACTCTGCAGAGGGATCTGAACAGGCTGGATCGACGGGCCGTGGCCAATCATACAAGGTTCAACAAGGCCAAGTGCTGGGTCCTACACTTTGGTCACAACAACCCCATGCAACGCTACAGGCTTGGGGAAGAGTGGCTGGAAAGCTGCTCAGTGGAAAAGCACCTTGGGGTGTTGGTTGACAGTCAGCTGAACATGAGGCAGTAGCGTGCCCAGGTGGCCAAGAAGGCCAACGGCATCCTGGCTTGTATCAGGAATAATGTGGCCAGTAGGAGTAGGGAGGTGACCGTGCCCCTGTACTCAGCAGTGGTGAGGCTGCACCTGGAGTACTGAGTTCAGCTTTGGGCCCCTAACTGCAAGAAGGACACTGAGGGGCTGGAGTGTGTCCAGGAAAGGGCAACAAGGATGGTGAGGGGTCTAGAGAACAAGTCTTGAGAGGAGTGGCTGAGGGAGCTGGGGCTGTTTAGTCTGGAGAAGCGGAGGCTGAGGGGAGGCCTTTTTGCTGTCTACAACTACCTGAAAGGAGGTTGTAGTGAGGCGGGTGTTTGTCTCTTCTCCCAGGTAACTGGCGATAGGACGAGAGGCAATGGCCTCAAGTTGCGTCAGGGGAGGTTTAGATTGGATATTAGGAAAAATTTCTTTACTGAAAGAGTGGTCAGACATTGGAAAAGGCTGCCCAGGAGGTGGTTGAGTCACCCTCCCTGGAGGTTTTCAAAAAGCATGTAAATATGACACTTCAGGACATGGTTTAGTAGGCATGGTGGTGTTGGGCAGATGGTTGGACTTGATGATCTTAGAGATCCAATCTTAATGATTCTGTGATTCTGTGAAATGCACAGACCTCTCCTTTGCAACATGCCTTCTCCTACTTCAGATGGCTGTCATGAAGCTATCAAAAGCCGGAGAAAAACTGTAGAGGCTTCTATTCTGTCACACCACAAACTTCTTCAAGTGTATGTACAGTTATCTAACACCCTGAGTACTGGTAGTAGTACTACACCTGAGGTTTCTTCTAGCAAGTTGCTTCCTGCGACCCTTTCCCTTTGACAAAAGAAACCCTCTTTCTTCTCTCCATCGTACTTAGAAGGTGCCTTGATCGCAGGTAACAAAAAGGGACAGTACTGTACATCCAACACTATTTATTCCCCAGAATGTCACTTGCTTAACTATTCTATACATCTTTATAATAGTTGCACAATAGAATTGCCATAACAACTGATATGCCCCTCTCCCTCACTGGTATTCTATAAAACTCTCTGCTGGATGTCTGCCTTGCCTAAAGCTTCACGAAATCTAGGAGCTGTTCATGTGCAGGCAAATACTTGTATATTTAAAATAATGAATTCTTTCTCTTGAATATAAATTTACTATTAGCAAGAGACTTACCTAAACCAAAACGTGGGGCAAGATTTTCCCCACAGTAACACAGCACTCTCAGCCTACAACATGCTACACAGCATCATTTCGGTTTCCTAAAATCATTCCTAAAAACAAACCATTTTATAAACCCTTAAGCTTACAACTTTTCACAACACACTGCCAGCATCCCTCTGGCCCTGCATCTATCTTTTCTAATAACCCATTCCTAAATGTTCTCTTGAAATAGAAGGATCGTTAGTTTTCAGGTACTTATCGTAAGGTTTGAAAGGGTACCTAAAAATAGGTCATACTGATAAGAGTTTCGTTTGAGAAATGTCAGGCTCTTCTAATACTTCCCTTTGTAAGACAAAGGGCAAGCCAACATTTTCACAGCTGTCAAGTAACACTGCACTGAGATGCAGTAGAACAAAACCTGACAGTGAACCATCTCTGCATCTAAGTTCTAGTTACATAAGGTAGTATAGGAAAATGAGTGTCTTCCAGATTAATGTCAAGGCTGGTAGCATGAATGTAATTATGGCTGATATTTTTATGCTTCAGTCTGACAGATAGTTAGCAATAAATACACCACCTCATGCAGAAAATGAGCAGACCTTCAATAATGGAAAATGGAGGGTGTCAAGTATTTGCACAACTTTGGGGCATTTGCTTTCTCTTGGGTTTTATTATCCCTTCGGATGTATTTCTCATCACTGTTTAGGTTCTCAGCCTCTTCACCTCACCTTTCAGAGAGAATTTTGAGAGCAGATCTGCTTGCATTATCTGGCTATGCTTGTGGCATCCATCTTTTGGCTGAGGAAGTGAGACTCATAATCTTCAGGACAAAAAGCATTCATGAATCATGAAAAGGGAGGTGAGCTTAAAGTGGTATGACTACTACTCACGTTGCTAAACAGCAAAGGTAGTGGGACCGTGACAAAGAATTGGCACAAATACTGATTATTCTGTGGCAAACTACAGGCTGTGGGTGCTGGCTGTGCAGACTGGAGGATGGTACAGCAGAGCATGTCAGGGAGAAACAGTATGTGCGAGTGCTGTGGCTCAGGCCATGGGAGCAGTGTGAAAAACCTTCCTTCGAGAGGGGGGAAGATGTGTTCTCTGCTCAGCCAAAGGAGCACAAGTCATACTGATGGAGGCGAAGGCTACAAGGGCCTGATTACACTAACCCATTCCTGCCATTTTTGCAATGCTCTGTATCATGGCATTTACAGGGTGTTGAATTCTATTAAAAAATAGTGAAAAACTTTTTTCCTCATGATTGTCTGTCTTTGTTTTTCCACCATGGACATGGTGAAACTGATCAGCTTCACTATGGTAAACTGAGAGTTCATAAGTTTTTAAGCAGGAGTAAAAACAGTTCAGGGCAACAAAACAAAAAAATCCAATACCATCACACTCCTCAACCTGCCCTATCTTTGGACTACACACATTTACCCACTGACTACTCACAGAATGTGGATTTATATTTTTAAATGGCCTACTTATAACCATCAGTATTCAGTCCTAGGACTTTTCTAGTTAAGTAGCCAGCTTTCAGCTGGAAATTATAATCCTAAGAACAGGATTTAAGTCTTATATTCATTAAACTCAGTGGTTGTTTTAATCAAGCCATTTCATATGAATGCACTACATCTGTCATTATAGGGGTATCTTCCATGTGGTGATTTTATAATTTCTCTATTTGGTGATTGTGTAAAGTTCTTCCTCCACATCTTCAGGAAATTAACTTTTAATATCATATTAAAGAATCTGCTTTTGTTCTCTGGTTCAGTAGCAACCTATTCTAGAACAATATTTATCAATAATACTGCTGAAGTAGTATTATTGTTAATCTTCCCAAAGAACCTATCGGTCATTCTTCCGCAGAGAAAATCATCCAGATAAAATAGCACTAGTCATTTTCAGATTGACCTGGACAGTCACAAAATTGTTAGTGTACGTCATAAGAACATTTGTATAAAATTTATTTATTTAAATGAGCTACTACCTCATAAGTATTTATAACTGTACAGTTTCAACAAGCTGTAACAACCATCATGTCAGACCTTCTCCCAAGTTTCAGAACTTCTGACACTACTATTCAGGACTGCATATTTAAAAAGCACGGAACAGTGCTTTTTACTCCATGTGAACAGAGGGTTAGAAATGAGAAATAATAGGATATTCTCATGGTTTTGTAACACCAATGATTACTATAAAGTAGGAGAAATTGAACTTTTTAAGGATCTAGTCTGCAGTGCCATCTTCTGTGCTTTAATGCAACACAGACATTGATTTTCATTTGCCCTTTTTAATAAATTATTATTATCTGTGGTAAGTCACTTTCTCTCATTGTTAACACTGGTTTGGGGTCTTCATTTCAGATCTTTAGACCTCTGTGTTACAAGTAGCAACAAGAATGCTGCAAGTAGATTACCTCTGTAAAATGCAATGTAGTATAGACTATATTCTTTCAAGAAAGTCAGGCTGATATTTTTCTTTGATGTCCGACTAAGAAAGTTCCATCCAGTTCAGCAAGCTTCTCTTAAAATAAAAAAAAAACACCACTGATTCCAGTGGGATGCAGTAGCTAACAGAGTACCAACATTCCACTCCATATTCACAGTTTGTTTTATCAGAAGTCCTATATGAAGACCTATCCACTGAAATGCTAGAGCCCTTAAATTCCAGTTGTGAAGAACTGTAGATGCACAATGTTTCACAGCAGTACTCAGCAACAAGCAGAGTCAGATGCTATATATAGGCTAGAAAGATAATAATGCCTTCTGAGACTATTTGCACAGGCATAAGTTCATTTCTAACAGTTACTCCAATAAAAGTGAAAATGCACAGCAGAGAAGTATGCATGATTAACCACGAACCAAGGATCTCAGTTTTGAAATAAAGTGAATCCTTCAGAAAGGAAACAGGGAAAATCCAGGCACGTGCTATGGATCCTGGTTTTTGAATGCAAAGTCATGAGCTTGGTAGCAGGAAAAATATGAGAATTTCATCTTTAGACTTGCTCTAAATGTGATTTAAGACATAGATCATGAGGAAACTCTTTCCATGATCTGTTTTTAGATATTTTCAGGCAAGCAGGATGGGCACAACGGAGAACAGAGTACGTGACCCAGACACTTAATTTTCATTACTGTGTAGCATGTATAGCAACAAATAAGTATCCAACAACTGTGTTTGGAAGTCATTATTACAGATTTCATGTAAGAAATGGGTATGCAAGAAGAGAATCAGAAACACTTCACAATGGAGAAGAAATCTGTTATCACTTGACGATGAAGAAGAAATATGATGTAACTAACATTGTCACAACTTGTTGAGACACATCCATAATTGGCAGATGAAAACTGTTAGAATTTCTGTTATAATGGTAGAATGGATAATGGAATGGTAGAATCTGAACTCTCCATTAAAGGTACTGTTATCTGTTTAAGTATTATTGGGGATTCAAAACCCAAGGATCATTCAGGCACGTAGATCAATGTGCTAGCTAACATAGCTTAGCAGAGAGAACCCGTCACTGTCTGTAACTGTCCTTTAAATAATGAGAATGAGTTTATTCATAAGTATCTGTTGATTATGTGCAAGCAGAGAAGTTGTGCCATTACAAGGACTTGAATTTGAGAAATGCAGACTGATGATCTCATGTAGCTGGTAATGAAACTTCTTCAGAGTCCCTATAATTATGCATGATGATTTTGTAATGCACAAGGAATTATAGCAAGAAAAGGTAACTCAATTTTGGACTTCATCGTGCCAGATAAAGCCGAATAACCATGATATTGGGAGTTAGCAGTTGCCTAGAAACTGGGGATCATGATCTCATATTCAATAAGAACAAACACTGCACCAAACGCCGATATATGAAAAAAATGCATAATGCTCCAAACTAATTTATATTCAAAATCTGAAAAAAAAAAAAAAGAAAAAAATGATTAGAAGGAAAAGTGATGACAGGAAAAAAATGAGTAAAAATCTCCAGTTTCCCAGTGGCACCATTAACAATGGAAACAAGCTTAGCTAAAAGTTTGTCTTCTTTCACTGACAAGGACAAGAACACAAAATTTTAAGGGAAGTATAACTGGTGGAAACAAGTGAAATAATTAAAATGAAAGCTATGAATCGCCAAAAGTACCTTAGGGCAACAGTGGAATATTTAGACTAGCAGAGCTAAAGACATTATTTAAAAAAATGATAGCAGATTGGGAACAAAATTAATTATATAAAGACACATTACCAAATGAAGATTGTAAAATTGTCAATATGGGAAGAAAAGAAGTTTTTAATAAATACTGTGTTTCTATATTTGGAAAGAAGCAGAGTGTTGCATTAATACCATATGAGGACAGAGATGCAATTTCTAAGTTATTAATACGCCTTAGGAAGAAGTTAGACAAATCTACTTAGGATAAACATTTCTGAATCAGGAGGCCTAGAAAACGTGCATCAGAGGGTCATATAAATGCTGGTTAAGGAAATTTGTGGCTCACAGGTATTCATTTGTAATGAAGGTTGTACATACATATATTCATACATACATTCAGAAAATGTCAGGAAGCTTAAAAATAGCTAAGATTATGTCAATATATCAAATAGTAAGGCAGAATGATACAGCTAGAAACATGTAAGTCGGTCAGTCTTAGATTTTAGCAGAAATCCTAGAAAATCTGGCTCATTATTTAATCAAGTAAAGTGACTGTGTGAGAAAAATAGCTCTTCCTAATTTATCTAACTTTGATAATATTATATATTTTGATTGGTAAAGATCATTTTCAGATATTACATTTTTACATAAGCCTAATTCCAGATGACTTGATAATGTATCTTCCAAAGGCACTCCAGTATCAGAATTGCATGGATGTATTTGTACAACTCCACATCCCTGCTGATCAGCTTCCCTTTCAGAAGGACTAACTAGCTAAGGTACAGTACCATACTGCTTTTTCTTGTGAAGTCAGCTTTTTCAGTGCTGGTTTAAGGAGGTCCTTACTCCATCACACTGCATTAGCACTCATTTAGACTTTTGTAAGAATTATGGACTTCATGTCATTCTGTGAAAACATTAGCATCATGCAATACAACACCAGTAACACCTGCTAAATGAATTAACATATAATTCGTTTAACATTAATGATTGCAAGCCTCAGCGCACATTTGCCAGTGAGCAATAGCCACCAAAGGGATTTGAGTTTAGTGGCGTTCCACCTGGATCCAGTGTACGGAGGACTCTAATCATCCTCTTCAGTAAGGGTCTCAAAGTCACTGTGAAATAATTGGTTATAAAAATACCTTGAAAATTTCCATATGTTTTTTGGAATGGCAGTGAATGAGATGGACAGGATGCTGAAGTCAGAGATAGTTAAACTGTTTGGGGAACTGCCTTTATATTTTTTTTTCTTCTCATAGAATTTCATGTCACCAAGGAATGGGGAAAAAAACTCTGTGCTTACAGAATGAGGGGCTCTAACCTGGTAACCAGTGACGTTAGGATAAACAATCTAACATAAGCTCTCACTAAAGTGTTATCATAAATGGAAGACATGATTCTTGGCTGGGAAAAAAAGGAAATGCCAAACAGTTTACTCCTGTGAGGGACTTATTTTAATTCTGCAGACACATGATTCTATGTGGAGCAGAACTGGTAGTGGGATACAACTATTAGATAATATGATCTCTTATTCATAACCAAAGGATTTTCAAATTGAACAGTGGTCATAAAAGAGCTACAAAATTATTTGAGAACTGTAGCAATAGTCATCTACTGAAAGACTGAAAAAAGGAAGACTGGGAAAAGACTTGAGAAAGTACCTTCAGAAGAAGACAATTACAAATGCTATCAGACTCTTTCATGTAACAAATAAAGTCATAAAAAATTCAGTGTCA
>Ga0065711_1006359_pt1 | contig 17592 bp, 14 predicted proteins | sample Hoacrofraction12_FD_59098 | JGI IMG/M metagenome (GOLD analysis project Ga0065711, IMG submission 59098) | Hoatzin crop microbial communities from Cojedes, Venezuela - Epithelial fraction 12 v2 (version 2) | ecosystem: Host-associated > Birds > Digestive system > Esophagus > Crop | place... | reverse complement strand
TTTTTTTTTTTTTTTTTTTTTTTTTTTGCAGTTGAAGTTCTTGATGTAAATTATTTTACAATCATTTTTAAGGATTTATGGCAAACCCGTTGGGAAAATACTTATTTGCTCTGAAGTATTAACCAGAGTCTTGCTGACACAAACTGCAGGGTTAAATACGCTTGAGAAAGCATGCTGCTATCATTACGAATGCTTAGGTTGGTCTATTTTGCCTGCTTTACAGGAAGATTAGAGTTCTACAACAGCTACCTCGCTCCTCACAAGCTTTGTACAGAACAGGGCAGGAAGCAAGCCACTACTCTAACAGACAAGTTGGCCTGATGAAGTCACAAGTCAGTCACAACAAGAAAAAAACATTTTATCGTCCGTGCCATTTTGTATACGGATTGGTCAGTGTCCCTTCTGGAATAAATCGCTACGATCACCTGAAGACAGAGGTCAGAACAGCACCGTGTATTGTCCTGTAACTGTATGGTACAGCGGTGTTCCCCTGGAATCACATCAGGGCGGCCTGGCGTCCGTGGGAGGACGCTGGTCTGCTCCGGTTCTATTCACGGTGGTAAAGCTCTGCTTGTGCTGCGAGCAAGCGACGGAGCATTCGCGGGTGTTTCCTCTCGCACCAGACACGTGCTTACTCACCGTTAGTAGGGCTGAATCCATCCTCATTGGGGTAATTTGCGGGTGCCACCTGGATAGTCGCAGAGGTTGGGAAAACCAGGATGTGCGTACAGGAGGCATCCTGCGGGGTGTTCAGCTGGGACGACTGCAGGTTCAGCGCAGTGCTCCGGCCAAACACTGAGCCCATAGTGACAGCATCTTCCAGAACAAAAGCAACGACAGAGACGTTAATTTGCACCATCTTCAAAATACGTGTTCTGTGTTCAGCTGAATTTCTGTACCTCTCACCTGCTTTGCAAGCTGATACATGTGTTTAAAGGTTCTTATCTTAAAAAGAATACATTACTGGAGAGCATGAAATTAAGATCACAAGTTGTACAGACAGTGTTTAGCTCTGAATTCCCATACAACGCCCCACCTTTCCTTCCATTCTGCTGTCCCTTAATCAAAGATTTACTTGTCAAATGAGCAAATTAAATTTTNNTNGNCNNACGCAGATCTGTGAAATTATGAAATATCCCCCACTTTGGCTGACCTGAAAAAAGCATCACTTGCCATCTATTTTCTCATGTTACAAAAATCTCTGCTTTGAAAATTATTCAACTTCATGAGTAATTTTCAAGCTCATTTAATTCTGTTCCAAGTAGTAACCTTTTATTTCTAAACTAAAAAGAACAGAGTAGTTTGTAAGGATATGTCACCATGTACATTAAAAAGTACGTGCTTATGTAATACAATAAATAACTAAAGGGAATCTGAAAATTTAATTTTCTTTCACCCTAACTCTGTGGACTGCTACTTACAATAGAACTGTCCGAATAACTTCGGTCTATGGAAAGGCAAGTCAGTTTATCCTTTCTCCCATTTACACAGACTCCTAGTTTTTCACGCTGCAGACTCTTCCACGCTCTGCACTCCTCCTTGCGTGAGGGCTTCTGCAACATCACCTTTCAGCTGACGAGACTGGTCTAGCTGAGAACATCACCTCGCCAAGGAAAAGGGCATCGGCTGGACAGCGGTGGACAGTCATCTTTCCTCCTCGGAGCCTGCGCTCCCAAGGCAGCACCTCTTCATGGTAGTTTTGGGAATTCTGCTGTCTCAGCCTATGTTCTACCAGTTAGCCACGCTAGTCAAGGCTGTGTTGTTGGTCTCAAAAGTCTCCCAAATCTCCCTCTCTATGTTAACATGCTTATGTGATAGGTAAGATAAAAGCAGAAAAGCTTCACTGGCATTGAAATGGTTGGAGAGAATTTACCTGGCATCACAACAAATGATCCCTGTGGCTCCATGGCAACTAAGCAGGCACTGAGGATAGAAGGAGAGTCTGCTGCGGAGATGCCACACATGCGGCACACCTCCTTCAGCTGTTTGCTGATTGTCTGCAGGGAACATTCCCCAAGGAGGATACTCCAGTCTGAAATGAGTAATATTACAATAGAACATAAATAGCCAGCACTTGCTTGAAAACAGCAAAATATTAATAACACTTTGCATCTCTTTAACACTGCACTATGTTGGACTCCCTCCCCGTGTAAACAAGGTGCACGGCTCTGCAAACCGGCACAGCTGCAATACTTGAAACGCAAGCAGAGAGATATGAATCCACACGCCCAGCATCAGAGAAATTTTGCTGAACTTTGGTATGAACAAAATACACTAAATAAAGCAAATTTCAGTGGAGGTGCAGATATACATTCCAGAAACTACGTTTAGCCATTGAAGTAACTTCATGTCTCCAAAAAGAGGGAGTTGCTGATTACATTCTTAATCTGTTTTCCTGCCTTTGTTCTATTTCACTGCTGTGGGTGTGATGGACACCAAACTGCCTTACTGGGGCAGGCAACAGCTCTTCTTCCCTTCATGTTCTATATGGGAGAAGGCATTTAATTACTGCTTTTCCCCTCCCTAGAGTATTTCTTTGTGCTTTCAGAGTGAATTGTTATTTATTGTGCTCTGTTTTTCAATTTTTTCCCCATCTCACGCAATACAGAATCCCCTACAATAAGCTAACCAGAGGAATTCATGTCTCCTTCCTCTATTAAAGCAAAAGGACAAACACTCGTGAAATATCTTTATCCTCCTGTCTAATTTATCTTCATGTTCTAACTCAGGAGATGGAAGCAGACTGAGAGCACCCTCTCAGAATCTCATTTTCTTCTAATCAGTTACCAAACAAAATCTGAATAGTGGCCACAGCCATTAGGAATGGAAGAAAAGATGCTGCATGCACGTATTTAAATCCGTGAGAGGACTCGCTGTTGAAGTGAACCAAGGCAGTCCCTGCCCTTGTTGGACTGAGGCACCTCACCCACATCTACAATGCTCCAGAGCTCCCTCTAAGCTCCCACAGAGCTGTCAGGAATGTGGAATCTTTCAAAGGCTTTGCAGGCTGCAGAGAGTACCTCATTGCTCCTTAACAGTTAATTTTGTATAGCACAGAAAGTAAAATTTTTTTTGTTCAGTACTTTTTTTGCAAGAATGTTGTGTTTATGTTGAAGTTTAGGAGTCAGAATTGAATCCTGTTTCTGTTTCTGTGACAGGATAACTATTGTTCACATCTTTTTCTACCATCTGATGAAACCCGCGACTTGCGCTTGGAAATACCCTGTGCAAATACCAGCTAACCTGCACGACACCTACGCGACGTGAGGGAGTAACGCCCAACCCAGTGTACAAACACGCCAACTGTTTATGCAAACCAACACAGAAACGCAGTGCTGGGGCTGGGTTATCACTCTCCAATTTCTGGTTTTAAAGGTTCCGATCAACCCGTAAGCTGTTCTGCCTCGCACGCTAAGCCATGCCTGCGTTCCAAAGCCACGGGCAGTGACAGCGCCGACGCATCCTACCTTTCAGCTCCCCGTGGCCGAGGCGGCCGAGCCGCCCGATCACAACTCTCCAAGGCAGCGATGTCATCTGTACAATTCCAATGCACCATTCCCAGAGCTTCTGCAGACCGATTTTACGCGCAGACAACTTGCTCCTCCTTGACCTGGAGAGTAAGGAAGGGGAAAAAAGCAGTAAGAGGGGAATCAGGGCCAATATTCAGATTTCTATTCTATAAAATTATTTCACTGCTTGCCCTCCGTAGGAGTTCTTACAGGTCGGCGGAGTGCCTAACTTACCTTTTACTAACAAGGAGCAGAACAAGTATGTGCTTGCTCTCGGTGCTATTATTGCAGTGACACGTGAGAGGTGTCAATATGCTGAGCAACATACCAGTTGTTGTGAAGTTTTACAAGTGCTACCTACAAAGCGTAGCAAGTGTAACTCAGTAACTTTTTTCCTCTCCAGCTTATAAGTTATAAAAGTGCCAGCTGAAATGTTACCCCTGTAACATTACCGTGATCCCACCAGCAGGAAATAGCATTAGAAGGGATGCGCAAGTAATGAGAGCGAGGGAAGACAACTATACAGCTAGATCTAGTGTGAAAAAGAAAGGTTTCTACCTGTTTGGTAAATCAATATTAACTATGCAGGTTTCCAGCAATTCACCGTGAAGGTCAGTGCAGGATGCCAGCAGCCAACGCTGATCGTGAGACAAACAATACCCAACGAAAAGCACGTTGTATTTCTGACTGGCCTCTCCAAACGTTTCTCCCAGCTCTGTCTGCTTGTCTTTGATGGGTGCCAGTATGAAAGGAGGCGAGTATAGCTGGATGGGGCTGGGCCTCTGCAACAGAGTCAACGCAATCATCAGCAGATACAGCGAAAACTATTTAATGCAAGAAGCACACAAACACTGACTGGCAGTGAGTACAGAAAAATGCAAGTTTGAAACAAGACATAAATTCAAGGCATTCATAGTCAGGAGAGAGACTGGGAAAAGGGTGATTAGAGACAATTCATTTCTGCATGTTAAAAGTGATGCGCTTCAAAACTCACCTAAAGATTTTTTTTTATATACAAAGAAACTAAGGTATGAAAAGGGTCTTTGGGCAGGGTGATACCGATCTCTGACACAGTCAGGAGTTTAAACCCGTTACTCTGTATATCCTTTTGCTAGAACTGGCAGCATCTGCTCACCTGTGTTCAGACACATACTGAACACCTACAGAACAACGGACAGCACGATCTGCTGCGAGGCACCGAGTGGTCATGTACGGTTTTCTACCTGGCATTAGGTACAACACACTCTCATGAACAGCAGGCATGATCGCAGAAGTTCTTGAAGCCTTATAGCTCACAGAAATTCAATTTCAGAAATACTTTGGTTTTCGAATCAGAACTGAACTAATCCATCAGATGTGCTGTACATGTGCTAGTGCTTATCTCTAAGAAACAACCTACCCCTCACCCCTCAGAAAACCAACATGTAGAAGGTTGTAAGAAATCAAAGCCATTCAACCGCATTTTAATGACAAGCAGAAGCAAATGAGTATTGTAAATAATGTGTAGTCCTCTGCAGAGTCTGACAGTAATAAGCTATTAAATCCATCTGTTATTAAAAAAAAAAAAGGTAAAACATCATGAAATCACAGGAGGCTGAGACTGGAACGGGCCTCTGATCACCTAGTCCAATCCCCCTGCTCCAAGCATGGTCAGCTGGAACAGGGTGGGCAGGACTCTGCGTATCTCCACCACTGGACACACAGGTGCTGGATGTCATCTCCAGGACGGAGACGTTCAGCCTGCCGGGGCAACTAGTTCCACCCACTCCTACACTAAAAAAGGTTTCCTGTGTTTTTTCATTTAAGCTGAATTCCTTGTATTTCAGTTTGTGCCCACTGCCCCTCGTCCCATCACGACACCGCTGAGAAGAGCCTGGCTCCATCTTCATCACTCCCTCCCATCAGGCAGCTGCAGACATCAGAGCCCTCCTGCCTAGACAGTTGCAGCGCTCTCGGCGATGCTCCCGTCCCTTGTCATCCTCGTGGCCCTCTGCCACGGTATGGCTGCACGTCTTGTCCCGAGGAGGCCCAAACCAGACACAGTAGGTCCCAGGTGAAGCCTCACCAGTGCCGAGGAGAGGAGAGCAACCCCCTCCCTCGCTCTGCCGTCAGCACCTTCCTAACGCAGCCCCGGCGGCTGCTGCCGCCTTCACTGCGAGGGCACGGTGCTGGTCCAACAGGACCTCCAGGTCTTCTGCAAAGCTGCTTTTTATTTGGTTGACCCCAAACCTATCTTTGCTTTATAACTCCTCTCTGAAGAAAAAACATCAAGGGTCTGACCAAACAAGCTCAATCATTTTGAAATGGTCAGGGTATTTTCTTAATATTTTAGGCAAAGTTTGGAAGTCTGCAGTGCAGACTGACAGCAAACGCGGGTAAAATGGACAAAGCAGATATCTGATGAAGTAGGCTCGATGCAAGCTGCTCATGAAAACATTTGCCCATTTTTTGGTGTCTTTTGCCTCTTCGGAAAACTAAACATGAAATGCAAAGTGCAAGTTAATCAGCTTAGAGGTAAAGTAAGTTACGGTGTTTTCTTAGAGACATTAAGAGGCATGGTATTTCTGCGTAAGTCACTTTCTACAGCAGCCTGGCAACAGTGCAGAAACATTAACTGAAGGGAGGGAGAAGCTTGCACGGGTCTCCCAAGTTTATTGCTCTTCCCCTTACACCTAAATAGCTTGAAGTATGGCTGTTGGAACTTGCTGCAAAATCCACCTTGCTGAACAGCTACCTTTCTGAAGGGAGCAGGAGGAGAGAATGTGAAGAGGAGACGCCTGGGGTTATGCTGCTTTTAGAAATTTTCAGCGAGAGCTTATGGTTTTATGCGAGTAATGAAACGTGCTGATAGGCTGGTTTTATGATGATTTTGAAACTAGGTTTTTAAACCCTAACAAGCATGTCTTTATCCCAAGGTAAGTGTTTAAGTGTTTAGCTGGTCCATTAAATCTAAATAAAACAGTCATCATTATCTTTCAAAGAATGACAAACATTCATGGAAAGCAGGATGGATTATTCTTCTTTTGAAATCCCTGAAATTCCAGAAACAGGGTTTGAATATTTACAGTTTAAAAAACAGATGAAAGATAAGCCCACTGAAATAGGGGGATTTCTCCATTACCTCAGGGAATTAATATAATATCTGTAATTAGGCACAGGAACTCATTTCATATATATGCATAGATACATGTAGATGAATAAAGGTTGGACATAAACACTTTCTTGTAGGCCTACCATAGACTAAAACTACAGTATGTCTCAGAATCCCAAGTAACAGCACACGTTTTCTCTTCCTTCACACTGAACTTTAACCTTTTACTTTAGGACTCAAAATCTGAAGCTTCAAATGTTTTGAAAGCAAGGAGCCTGACATTTTTCTGACTATTTTCTATTTACCAGTAGCTTACCTTTTCCCTTTATATTGTCAGTGTCTTCTACACCATGAAAAAAATACTTCTAAAAGTATTTTCTCTACTCTTTTTTTGCTATTTGAGAACAGCGGGTACAGTTTATTAGCAGGCTTTCCTTTTCTTGACGGCAGCACTAACCTCAGGATTTTTGAGGGTCATCTCAATGCTGGCAGCTGGCCCGAAGCCTGTGAGAGACTTGATGTGAATCTGTGTGGGCAGCGGCCTCCTGCACTGGCAGTACACCGAAAAGGCCAAGGACTTCAAGTGCTGAATGTAGAAAACCTGTTCATCCTTCATTGTCTGCAGCATGTACTGGCAAGGCACAATCTATGGAATTCATATGAACAATAAAACGTGACTGAAAGTCTTCAAAGAGCCGTTTGTTCATCTCAAACCAGACACACCCATTCATTAGTCATTTAACAACCACGACACTTTGTATGTGGTGTTCAAATCTCAGCATTACAGCATCTGGAGCCTCCCGTCAGGGCCACTGCCCTTCTGCACGAGTGGCTGCGACATTCAGCAGCGATGTTCCCCGACACAAAACGGCCGCTTCCATCACAGTGAGACATTTAAGGCTGCAAAATCTCTGGCAAAGCCAAGACTCCTGCAGCCCAACGCAACGGAAGAGTCTCCTCACAGGGCAGCAGTCACTGAACCGTACGGTAATACAGCTGCAGTGGCTGACAAACACAGCTTACGAGGAACCCTCCGTGAATTTTGCTTTCTGTGACAGAAACACCACTGGATGAGAAACCCAATCAGCTACACAAAAAGAACAGACTGCTACATTTTTCTGAAGTCCACTTTCTGATTCATATTGCCATTTGGGAAGGGCACATAATTACACGTATAACACTTAGCAAAGTATACCACAAGTAGTAACCACTAGTGGCTTTTAAAAGCAATACCCTAAAAACTTAGGAGTAGTTTTATTTTTTTTAATCCTTGTCCAAAACCATACACCAACATTCAAACGTCTTTAATTTTTTAAAAACTTTTTCTGATCAACACCTTCCTTTGCAGGTAGCCTTTACCGTGTAACCTCCGTGTTCTGAACTGTGTGTTTAGGCAGGTTTGCTTCTGCAGTCTGTGGTCAGAATTAGAAGCTGTTTGCTGTCCATGGGGGAATCAGCACTACAGCGACATTCTTAAAGAAGTCAGAAGTCAGATTCTCTTATAATGATGTGGGGTTTTTTCTCCTTTTCAATTTAGTAAACAGCAGAATCTCAGCAATCTTCTGCTACTGTTCAGTTTTATTTGTCTCAGCGAGTAATGTGAAGTAAGACACTTCAATTTACACGTTGAAGCAGCACGAAACGGAACTGCAGTAAGATTTACCTGAGAGGTTTGAGTTTGGTGGGTGAGACCTATCTGCACAGCAAGAACAGGAAGGAGAAAGGGCACAACATTCCTTCAGCAGTAAACAAAGCGTAACAAAAATAAGCTTTTCAAATCAAATCCTTTTAAAAATCAGAATGAAATCCCTGTAAACTCTTTTTTTTTTTCTTTTTTAATGTACTGTTGAGAAGTAGAATGACCTACACACAGCTGTGCAAACATGTTTTCTTTTGAACAGTGGGATCTTTGGAGCAGAAACTGCCAATACAAAACATTTATGTTGTATTTAAGGCTGTGAGACCCAAACAGATTCTTGTAACAAGTTTTTTTCAGTAGTAATAAAACTTAAGTATCACAAATCTTTTACTATTCTATGGTTCTTGCTTGAACCATTATTACTTCAGTAGCATCGTCTACTTCCTAATGTGACTCTGTGTTTTTAAAATGCAACTTCTTTATCCAAGAATTTCAGGAGCTAGCTTTTCCATTCTACATGTGAATTGTAATAGATCTGTAAACATTTGGGTTTGATTTATTTTGAAATAACTGTATATTCGTGTATACTGTGGTACAGCTGTGAGAATATTGTGCTGGCAACTATATCCTGTTACCCTTTACTTAGAGAAAATTGTCTACAATTTTTACTGGAACTGGAAAAATGCCACATATTTTGAGAAACAAACGGTAAGTGCCCAGAAAATAAACAATACTTACAAAGAGTTGGTAAGGCCATTAGTTGTCTTCTACAGACTAAGACAGAATTTCAATATACAGTTTACATGTTCTTGTATTTCAGACATCACGTTATCAGTGGCTATTTTATTTTTAGTATCTTCAGGGCTGAATCAACGCACTTGCCTGCAGCCTACCACAGTAAGAAGTTGTGAATCTGATTTTCAGTTCATCCCCAAGCCTAAAATATCTTGGTGACCGTTTCAGCCATCATTTCAGGGAACGATGAGGTCAAGATTACCAAGAACAACAAATGTTTTCCATACTCCATTTGAGACGCTCTAATAACTTCCAATTCTTTTTTTAGTAATTCCAATTAAAATACTCGTAAGCCAAGTTGAGCATGCATGAATAGGGCACACAGAAATCACTCATACGCTGCTTCTGACACGTGTGGCACACGTACCTGCATAGCTCGTGATCTCTGGCCTCATGTTCTCCCCCCCAGTTATTTAGAGTGAGCCACTGGGAAGGAGGCATGGCAAAATGCAGGCAGTCTGGGCAATAGGCCAAGCTCTGCTTCTGACTACACAAATTCAGTTCTTAAGTAATTCCACAGTAAGTAACTGCTATTATATGCCAAGTTACATGGTAAATTATTTTTAAGAAGCAGATAATAACAACACAATATCTAAATTATGCATTAAATGTCTGGTTTCACATACTTCCTTTGGATTAAACAGTATAAATCAGGAGAATATAAAAGGCAAACAATTCAACATGCAAAGTAATCAAAGGAGCAACTGGACGTTTTTGGCAACGGTGACCCAAGTGGCAACTGAAATAGTTGCAGTCCCTCTTCAGGAAGCATCAGGCATATACGCTTGCTAGAACCATGCAGCAGATCTGATGCAGGGTTACTGTGGCTGCCTTAAACTGACTTCTTCATAAAAACAAAAGCAAGTGGGTTTTAATATATGGACTTGTACTGTCAACAAAATAATCTGCAAACAACACCTAATTTTTATATACTGTCTTCCATTTTGCACCTTTTACTATAGCATACTTATCAAAAGCATGCTGGGATAGAATGACTCTCCAGTGAAGATTCAGAGGAAGGTAGAATTACCTGGAGAATGAAAGAATTCCTCATGTTCTCAGGCAAGTTATCCAACATTTCTGTGTAGCATCGCATCAAACTTAACAGCCAGAAGTTGGTTGAGGCAGATTCTTCATCTGCAGTGTAGGTGAAGGGATCCACCATGTAGATGACAACTGCCGGAGGATAGGCATTGCTGTCTGCAGACTCTGCTTCGGTGGGAATCCCTATTCTCTCCCTCTCTGTAACACTAGAGACATACACGCCGTTAAGTTCAAAGGCAAGTTACAATTGTTAATTACTGGTTTTCTGTAAAGGTTTGCAAGGCTGAAGCAGAGGAGGAAAAAGAGGAGTACTCAGTGATTCTTACATTCAGAAGCTGAATGTAAAAAACTGAAAAACATGACATCGGTGATTGTGGAGAGATGACTTTTACTCACAGCAGTTCTTAATCCAAAATACCTGTTATTAATTATGCATTAAAGATGTGTACCATAAAGTCTAATGATCTCATTTAATGCAATCAGAATAGATTATGTCTGAAGAATATGGAAAAACTGACTAATATTAGCTCTGTGCGTTCTCTTTTGATGTACATGCATGCCTGGGTTTTGGTGATGTTTAGGGTTTTCTTTTGGAAGAGGTGGAAGGGGGAGAGGAGGAATCGATAACTGAGGAAAAGTGCCAAAGTCATACTCAGAGGACTGAAATCCTCTGTTCAGTTACAGAAAAGGTTCCTTTGGTAACGGAAGGAGCAACTGAACACGTTTTACTTGGTAGAGCGCTCCTCCATGCCTCAGCCATGAATGGCAGGCTCCACATCTGCAAGTGATAAAAAGCAGCTCAGAGCTACATTGTCAGAAACCATGCTGCAGTGGATAAAACGGTGTTTTGCACAGATCCAGCGAACAGATGGCTCGAGGATAACCCAAACTACAACAGGATGTCGGCTTTTCACTTAAGATACAGGAACTCCATAACATATATCATGACTATTAGTAATATGCATTATTATGAGAGTAATGGAAAACATGCTCACTCAGGAAGTTACTTACATAAGATGTTAAAAAACCTTTTCCTAATTTCTGTATTTGATGGATGACTATTTATAATGAAGTCATTAAAACAGCTGTACCGCTAAAATTTGTTTTAAATTAGCAGTAATATAATCCTGTTTCCTGACCTCAGAGTATACCTGCTTGCAAACCAACACCTGCAATGCAAGCAAATAAGAAAATAACCACGGATCGCATTTTGTGTCTGTTAACACTACAGGCCCGATGGAGTTGCCCATGCAAGAGACAGCCATGCCACGTGAGAGATCCTCCAGTACCTGATGCGGGCGGGACAAGCTGGCAGACGCGGCACAGACCCTGTGAGACACCTTGTGTTTTCCTGGTGCTGCAAGTGCAGGCCAGGTGGGGTGTCCTCAGGCATCTCGGCGGCACTACAACACCCGTGTACATGCAGCTGAACCGAGCTTTGTTTCTTGCAATGAAAAAGGGGAGGTTTGTTTTTTCCAACTCCCCTTTATCAGTAGCTGCTACGAGCTGCTCCATTTACAACTGGTCAGTAGTACCGCACATGTCAGAGGGCCCTCTCCTTTCCACGATTTACATAAAGCTTAAAGGTTATGAGTTGTATGAAAGCAAGAGGACAATGGATTTAAAGAGAATTAATTACTCCGAGTCATTTGAGCACTTCAGTAACTTACCCTTCCTGTCCTTCTTGTTGCTGCTGTGGTAAGTTTTGACCTGCTTCTGCCTCTCCTCCAGGACCTGTGCTGCCTTGCAAGCGTTCTGCTGTGTTTCCCCCAGTGCTGGTGGTCTGCCCTGAACCAATGTTCCCACTAAACCCCAGAGCGGAGGTAGTGGTCATCTGGTTAACGCTGGGCGTTGCAGCAGATGCCGACAGCTGTGGCACAGAGGATCCCGAGGACGAAGTGCTGCCAGCTGGAAGGCTGCTGGTCCCCCCACTGGGGGTGGGGTTAAACGAACTGCCCGTTGGTGCTGCCCCGGCACCCGAAGAACACGCTGCATTCGAGGGCACTGGCCCGGTGCTCCCAGGTACTGTTTGCGTCTGGCTTGCTGGCGCGGGGGTTTGGTACTTAGGCGGTAGCAGTAGGCTGCTGTCAAGCTGCAGAGTGGCTAAGTAAGGTGCTGAAATAGCATGGAAAGAGGAGAGGACATTAACAAGTCTGTCGGATCAAAGTGAACTGCATTCACCATAAAGTCACACAATATTTTCTGCACTTTTAGAATATTCTAAGTGTATACAAATGCTAAGTGAATATAATCTCCATTATAAATATTTAGTTTGGAATCCATTCTTCAAGGTTTCAGTTCTAACTGATAGGAATCAAATGTCTTTATAAACAGGACTGTGCAGTGTTTCGTGAATCAGAGCTGGTACTGACATGTCATTATCTCTGGCTAGATTGTGTTGCGGTAACAGCTTTATATAGTGCTCGGCTTTGCAATCCACTACAGGTTATCTTTGTCAGACTGAACAATTAAAACCCCTTTTTACCTGAGCTACAATAATAGCGAGCTTTAATATAGTTATTTCTGCTCCTCAGTATCAGAAAAAAGAGAGATCAAAGTGATTATTTTTAAGTAATAAATGAATAAAAAGTAAGTAAATGAGTATTTATGATGTACTCCTGGAGGTGGTAAATCACCAGCGGGGGAAGTTTCGCGCACTGCCCCTGCCAGACGCCCCGGGTGAGAAGTGGACAGCCCAGTTCCTCGAGTGGCTGTGCACATGCTACGTTTTTCCACATGTAAGCTGGGGATATTTGTTAAGTAGTGTTGTAATAATTCCTCCTTCCCAGTTATGTGGCAAATCAAAACTAAAAGCAGACTGAGCGAGGCAACGGGGTCATTTGAGACAGGCGAGTCCTGGCCTGTTCTGCCAGGCTTTCCTCAGAGGGTGGGCAAGTAAGCTGCAGTCTGTAGAACTGCCCGGCTCATTCTGGTGTGTTGGCTTGAACTTTGTTCCAAAACCAGATCACCAGTCCTCCAAGTAAGTAGACTCAGGAATTGTCATGCCTTTTTCAGAGCAAAGGGAGTAAGCACTTTTCAAGAAATCACTTAAAAGTTCCTGGCTGTTTTTAAACAAAAAAATAGTTTGCACAGTTCAGCTCAAGCACGCCACGTTTACACGGCTGGTGTTCCACGATCACTGCCCGTCTTGCTGCCCAGCACTTCTCAGCAGATGTATTTCCAGTGGCGTTTTGGACAGGTCTGTGCCTTGTGCCAAGATCCTGTTCCTCCGCCATACGCACAACACATGTGGTGTTGCCTCTGGATCCATCGCGGCACGGCACAACCATTGCCCTCTCCAGACCAAACCCAGGAGCAACATGAGATGAGTCCAGGGACTCAGCCAGGGCCAGTCAGCTGCTAGCAACCCAGCAAACTTTATACCCTTCCATTTTATACCAAACTGACTTTTCTGGAAAGGTAAGAATTGGCTTTTGAATCTCTGACATGATCACCAGACTGATAAAAAAACAATAAAACTTCCTGAAGTAGGCAAATTTACCATGGAAGTGATTTTGACATTAAGATAAAGCCTCACAACACCTTTTTCATTTTTAAACAGATTATAATCCGTACCCTAATAAAAAGTCCCCTGATTCCACCTACTACAAATAACCTCTGAAATACCTAGAGAAAACACCACAGCCTTGCTAGTGCCACGGTGGACTTACCTAGGTGATGCCGGCAAACTTGCGCATAAAGTTTGAGTCTGGAATGATTGTCGCACTCCTCCGTGCCCCATGGCTGGCTGAACCACTCGCTCACGAGCTCATCCGTTAGCTTTTGTGCCACAGTCTTTCCCACCCGCATAATCCCATCACGCAACACTTTGCAGATTGGTTTGTGCTGGCCAAGTCTACACATCTGGTGAGGAAAGAAGAAATGCTTTTAGTAGATGCCAAGCACCTGAACAAGTTACGCAGACTAGTTTGTAGCATAAACCCTTTACTGCCAGCACAAATCTGGTGGCTTCTTCATAAATATAAAACCAAAAGGCTACGTTTATCTGTTGACTTGAGTTGAACTTACAGCAAAATTAATGTTACAAAGTAATCTTACATATTCAGCAGTCCACAATGTGCATGCTAAAGAAAGGAAACGGTTTTATCTCCAGCCTAGCAATTACAAGAAAGCAACAGTTTCTTCAATCTACTCCTTGCTCTTTAGGTTTGGTTGGGCCTTCACGTATTAGATTGCAACTGTATTACTATTAGCATTATACCCTCTGTAAAGTAAGAGGATGTGTACTGGAAAGAGCAGATGGCAACAAATACCCTGAAATGCACAGAGCATCACAGCAGAACTCAGACAGTACGCTTGGATTCTGAAAGTGCAGAAAGTCCTCAGAATGGAAGAAATCCTTATTCCAATAATTATTACTTCAAAAAACATGGATTTCTCCCAATGAACATGCAGCAGAGCAGAAATGACACTTAAGAAGCAGTAATTCAGTGTGGTTCCTCTTTCCAACCTCGTATACAGCACTCAAGTCCCTGAAGAAAGTTTTCGCTCCATCGAGCAAGGCCTCATTTTCTGGACACACCACGATATAGGCAACATCCCGATGGCCCCCGTACGGGTCTAGCAACAGCCTCTCCCAGAACGGCAAGGAGAATGGCGAGATTGTCAGGAAGTCCTTGTCATAGCCCACTAGTAAAGTAGGGATCGGAAGAGGCTCAGGAGATTCCTCAGAGCCTTCAAGGAGAAAAAAAGAGAAAGAAAACATGTTAAAATAACAGGTTTAACTGCAGTGGGCTCTCTGATGTACCGTGAAGTGGGTTCTTTTGCAGGACTATTGGAAATCACTAATCCCTTGCCATGGTGAGTCTCCTACAAGTTTGACCATAGAGTGGAAGCAAGTATCAAGGCTGCACCATGCCTGACAAACCATGTTCTCCCACAGTCTTTTTCCTTGGGAAAAAATATTTAATAAAGGAGAAGAAAGATTTATATCGTACTTAAGAAATGTCATAAAATCAAAGTTCAGTCAGCCAAAGTAGAGGGAGCTGATCCAAGCACCATTTAAACTTTCCTAGAAATCTGCAATAAAACATCTTTCAGTATACTGTAAATACATGTATTGCCCTTCCCAAGGCTTAATCTCATGGTTTTACTTTGTCATAACCATAACCACATCTCATGAATTCCTATTCAACAAAAAGTAATAACATGAATTCATAAAATCTGATTTTACAGTTCTTCATCTACCTCTACCTGGTTGTGCAAAATTAGTAAGTGAAATGGTCAGGCAAACTTCTTCCCAGGTACACAATATGAAGCAAAGTTATCATAATTCTAAAAGTGGCCTCCTGCTCCTCTCCATAGAAGCACTCCCGGGCACCTGCTCTCACAGCGGAGAGGATTACGATCCAGTTTAGCATGGCACCTCCCAGACACCATGCTCATCGGAAGAAATACTGTTGACAAAAAAGACATTCTTTACTGTGAGGGTGGGGAGGCCCTGGCCCAGGCTGCCCAGAGAAGCTGTGGCTGCTCCTCCCTGGCAGGGTTCAAGGCCATGTTGGACGGGGCTTTGAGCACCCTGGGCTGGTGGAAGGGGTCCCTGCCCATGGCAGGGGGTTGGAACGAGGTTGATCTACAAGGTCCCTTCCAACCCAAACCATTCTGTGACTCTATGAAAATTTCAAGTGAAAATACACCCAAGCAGTTTCTGCAGAATATAATCCAACTTCAATAAAAAGTCAACATTCAGTAAAAATTACTGAATCTATATCAGAGGCTCTGCTACTTCCTATATGGTAATTTCGGTTTTATTCTCTGGTAATAATTGGCAAATCCTAACTCTTAAAGTTACAAATGCTGGAAAAATTGTTAGATTAGACGTACTCCTCGTGAAGCACAATAGCTTTAGACAGGAACTGTAGTTACCACAAGGTGTCCTAGCCCCAAAGGAAAGCTGCAATATATTAAGTACCAACAGAGAGAAAATGAAGCAAAGCATGATGGAACTGTAGAAAAAGAACCCCTAAGCAAGACTGCATTGGCTAAGTCTGAAATACGTTGCAGACAAGAAATACATATTTAAAGGTCAGTCATTATTTTTCAAATGTGCACTTACAAAAATCTATTTTGTAATTTGTGTTTGCCAGAAGTGTCACTTAAAACCAGGAGATGCTTAGACTGAAACTTATTATGACTATGAGAAACCCTAGAACAAGGAAGCCTCTTCGTGGAGAAAGCATACCCCCTTTTTCTGTATTTGTATAGCTCAGAAAGCCCCTCTTCCTCATTAAGATTTGGTACAATTTAGAGGGGTCCCTCTCCTCAGGTTATGCATATACCAGCGAGCTCAGTACAAGCCAAAAATACAGATTCAGACAGGGAGTTTGTTCCTCACCCAGCATTTTTGCACTCTGTAAATATTCATCAATCTGGAAGGGTAAAACCTCCACTATGGTACTCAAGCATGTGCTTCAAATGCCTTTTAAAGTATTTTGGGGAAAAAAGCACTACCGAAGAGCCCAAAAGAAAAAAAACCACCTCTCTAAAGAGCCATTTGTTCTAACGTATTTCCAGAAGAAAGTGCACATTTCTAGAAAATTATGCTCTCATTTGGACTGTCAGCATGTAACACAACACGTGTACCATAGGTTCCCCGTCCTGCCATCTTATGGAACTGCTGCCAGGTGAGTGGTCCCTGCACGTGCTGGATGTTCTCCCAGGTTCTTCCCGTTCGCTTCTTCTGGATAGCGTCCTGCAGAAAGGGCTGCAGTGACAGCAGCATGCGCACCACGTCCTGGGAGGAGAGCATGCTGATGTCCAATACTGCAAATGACAAAGGAGCAGCAATCATTCTCAGCGAGCAACAGGGAGAAGTATTTTGAAGTGGCAACATTTTGGTTTATCGTTCCTTTGTATTGCTCTTCACAATGCCCATAAAATTTGTACCACTCCAGCTTAATGGCACTTAACGTGGTACTTTATGAAAATATTGATGAAATAAAGCTGTCATCATAGTCCTTTCCACATACCTTTCAACATTACTGTTGTCCAGCTCAGTTCATACGAAGTCAGAGCATCTTCAGCATACAAACAGGTAATATTTGACTATAAAAATCACCTTTTTTTTTTCCCTTGGTGACACTTTCATACAAAACATTTCTTTTCTGTTGACTGCTTGTACCCTTCTCAAAAAAAAAAAAAGGGGGGGGAGGGGGCGGGGGTGCCCATAATTCTGCCTTCCCCCCAATACCTGAATTTGTTTAGCATCCCTGCTTCAGATTTGTGAACTTCCACAGACTCTTTCACAATTCAGACCACAGAGTCTAAGTACAACTGGATTATTGGTACTTTAGATGTAATTCATAAAGCTTTCAGAAATCTACTTCATTTCTAGAATACTTTTCTGCATATCATTTCCCACATAAAGATTAGTGTGCCCTGTGCCCTGGCTGCCAAGAAAGCCAATGGGATCCTGGGGTGCATCAAGAAGAGTGTGGCCAGCAGGACGAGGGAGGTTCTCCTTCCCCTCTACACTGCCCTGGGGAGGCCTC
>Ga0065711_1039686_pt1 | contig 17594 bp, 27 predicted proteins | sample Hoacrofraction12_FD_59098 | JGI IMG/M metagenome (GOLD analysis project Ga0065711, IMG submission 59098) | Hoatzin crop microbial communities from Cojedes, Venezuela - Epithelial fraction 12 v2 (version 2) | ecosystem: Host-associated > Birds > Digestive system > Esophagus > Crop | place... | reverse complement strand
CCCTGCCATGGGGATAAAACAATCCCTTTTTTTTTTTTTTTTGTAAACTCCCTCTGGCCTGCGCTTGTTTATGCCTCTCTTGTCCCTACCCCACCAACCTGGCTGTCGCTCTGCCCTCCCCTCCCACCAGCACAGTCCCCGGCACCCCTCGCCATGCTGCCTGCGCCCCGACTCACCGGAGAGCTCTGGGCTGGCCTCCAGCCCCACGGCCAGGCAGAGGAGGACCAGGGCTGCTGCTGGACCCACCAGCCCGGCCATGGCGCAACTGCTGCTGGCTCTGCTGTGTCCCACCAGGCTGTGTCCACCGGTGCGGTCCTCGGTGGTGGCTGGCGCTGGGGACAATGGCTCGCTTCTCTGCTCTGCCAAGGCTCCGGGGCCCGGCAGGCGCCTGTGTACCCACTCTTTGTCTGCTGCCAGGGGAAGGGGCTGCTCTGGGCAGCTGGGACTCAGCACGGGGACACCTCCCACGGGGAGGGACATGCTTTCAAAGGCGCTCTGTGGCGGGGGAGCGGGTGCTGTGCCTTGGCATCCCCATCGCTGGCGGAGAAACCGGCAGCCCTTTCCCTCCTGCCTCCGTTCGCCCCGAGCAGAGGGACGGGGCTTGGCGAGGTTTCCAGCGTACCCCTGCTTTCTCATGGATACGGTGAAGCAGAAATCCGGATACACGTGTGCTGTAATCTCCACCTCGGCAAATGTCCGGCCATTCACTGCCTGAGGAGGAAGGGAAGGGCTCCCTGCGCTGCCTCCCAAGGTGGCTGTTCCTGCAGAAAAAGCAAACGCCTTCCCTGCATCAAACACCGTGGGCAGGGACCCCTTTGCTGCGGCCCTTCTGCCCCCACAGCCTCTGCAGACGTTGGGTGCTGTGGCAGCTGGCGAGGGGGGCACCGTCCGTCCCTGCGTCCCCCACCCTGCAGGAGTTAAACCCCTGCCCGCTGCTGGCCGCTCGCAGCGAAGCGCAGTGGGCAGGAGCTGCTCGCTCCGGCCCCGGGCTGAGGTCAGCGGAGAAGGCAGCAGCCGGCAGTGCCAGGAGCTGGCATGGCTCCCGCGGGCTCAGCATCACTCGGGCAGGGGCAGCGAGGGGGGGCCGGGGCGGCAGCAGGGCCTGGCACACATCACCCGGGGGTCTGCAGCGGGAGCTGGGAGGTGGGGGGTGACACGGGCGCTGAGCTCGTGCTGAGGGTGCTGCTGCAGCCCCGCTTGGCACTCACAACACCATTAATTCATCCCTCTCGTGTATGAGAACGCCAGGCAATTTCCTGTTCGTCGCGTGGAGTTTCAAGTTCTCCAAAATCTTTGGTGGGGCAGAAAGAAAAATGGGTCCCAGCCCCTCCTGCGCAGCCACCAGCGCAGGCACCGCTCCGGGCTGCGCAGCAGGACCTGGGAGAAACATCTCCCTTGGGGAGACTCCTCCAGGAGCCTGCAAAATCGTTTCCCAGCCTAACTGTCTTGGAGTGGATGCTTTCTTATCGGGGTTTGATTAGTTTTAGGAAAGTCTGATCTTACCTGAGCTGGGACAGGGGTGGGTCAAGCAGTCAGCACCCCAGTTCTGTGCAAAGCTCAGTACCAGCTATGGGGTCCCGATGCGTGAGACGGGACTCGCCCAAGAGAGGAGTTAAGCCCGTGGGTGCTGGGAAGCGGTCTCTGCCGGGACAGCAGCCAGGATGATCTGACGGCGAACGTCTCCCTCCCATCCTGGGGAGGAAAGCGAGCCGGTCATCCTTCCTGCGAAACAGCCCAGATTCCAGGAACGGGGTCCTGCCGGGGGTCAGCCCTGGAGACATCCCTTCCCACCGCCCTGCCGCGGCTGGGCTGCTGCCAGGGCGCTCTGGGGTTCCCCGCTGCACCCTGACGCGCTCCAGCCTCTCTGCTTTCCCTCCTTGGCCGTTTTGCAGTCCTTTCCGCCTGAGGTCTGAGCCTGGCAGCGCCCGGCCCGCTGCAGAGGGCTGGTGGCAGGTCGCCAGGCTGCCCCGCACCTCCCCGCAGCGGGGGGTGTGCAGAGGAGCCCGCCCGTGGGGACCCCGGGGTGGTGGGCAGGGAGGGGAGCGGCAGCCTCCCCCCTGGCAGCCGCCCATCGAGACGCAGAGCAGGAAGGCGTGGGGAAGGTCAGCTCGCTCGCCCCAGAGAGGTAACGCAGTGGTGAGCCCTGCGGCACCGGTGTCCGGGCGCAAGGGTAGGAAGATGGCAAAGGGGCAAGCCCAGACCGGAGCGGCAGAAGGAGCCGCAGGCGAGACGGCAAGAGGCTTCCCCTCGCTCGCAGCTGGGAGGTGACAGCAGCGGTGCCGGGGCCACCAGCCGTGCCGGGGCCACCAGCCGTGCCGGGGCCACCAGCCCACGGCTCGGAGGCACCGGAGCAGCGCCTGGGCGGGTGCGATAGACTGGAAGGAGACCCGTGAACACGTCCAGATAGACCGGTGCTGAGTCACGGCTGGGAGGCCCCGCAGCTTCCCCCTCCCCGCCAGCAGGTCCCGGCGCACACCCCATCGCTCCTCCCCGCTTCAAAAGGAAGGAAAGGGCGAGCCCCAACCCTCCGCGGGGCGCGATCGCAGCCGGCCGAGGTGCTCGAGCCGCTACCCCTCTGAAGACCTCCCGCCGGAGCTCCAAAGGACAGACCAACTCACCACAGCAGTGAGCGGCCAGCGGCCCCTCCCCACGCTGCCAGGATGGACACCACCAAGGAGCCTGAGATCGAGCTGTTCGTGAAGGTGGGTCTCGGGGGGGACAGTTGCTCTTTGGGGTTTTCCTGGAGGCTCATCCTCCCCGGGGTCCAGCTGGGCGTAGGCAGTGGAGATTCGCGGGTGTCTTCACGTTCTGGGAGCCTGGAGGTGGGCACCAAGTTTGGGATCGCTCACCTCGAAGGCTGGCTGAGCGGGTGCCCAGAGGAGGGGCCCAGGCGTGCGGTGGCGCGGGGACCGGTGAGGTGTCACGCCCAGCATCCCAGAAGATGCCCTGGTCTGGCGGTGGCCGTGTGTTCTGGGGAACAGCGCAGCTGGCAGCTGGCGTAACGAAGGAGCGGGCACACACACGCCTCTCGAAACCCAGATAAGACAAGCCCCAGCCTGGGAACAGCAAGCGGGAGGGCTGAGAGCAGCCACTTCAGCTTCTCCGGCGAGCCAAGGTTGCGAAACAGAGCGCGGATGGCGTGGGGAGCCGGCGCGGGTGCCGTGTGTGGGCGGGATGGGGCGGCTTCGCAGGGCAGCCTGGGGGGATTCTTTGCTGGAAATGTTTTTTTCTTCCCCTGTTAAGCAATTTTCCAAAGAGTTCCCCTGGAACGTTTTAACACTTGAGTTCAAAGTATCTGCAGCGGATGTGCGGGGTGTAGGAAGCGCGGCGCCGAAGCTGTTGGCTGGTGACTGCGTCTGCGGCAGCGATGGCTCTGCGGCCCCGGGACACGCAGTCCAGTGACAGCGGCCAGGCGAGCAATGCCTCCCCGTGCCGCCACGTCGAGGTTTTGAGGGCGGCTTCTCCGCAGCTGCTCAGCCCCATGGGCTGCCCTCCTCTCCTCCTCGGTCAGCTCCGTGCCCGAAAGGACCGTGGTGCCTGGCCAGAGGCACCGGCTTCCCTGGCGCAGGCTCCTGGTGGTGCCTTGCTTGGGTCGCAGTGGGAAGTGTGTGCTGGAAAGGATTATCTGAGCCTTCGCAGCAGGGATCTCCCCCATCCCCTCACCAAAACTGTGGCCACAGCGGTCCTTGCCAGGCACTGAGCTCAGCAGACAAGTGTATTTTCTTGGCAAAAGGGATCCAGGTCCTGAGTTCGCTTCTTAGCGTCACTTTGCCTCCGGGATGGCTGGGGAGAGGAGGAAAATGCTACACGAGGTGACTGCAATGGCGGCAGCGTGTTCAAGGGGGTTTTTGGAGGGAAGGGAAACAGAAACCAAAGCAGCAGCGTCGTCAGGACTTCCCCTGTGCCTTAATTTAGCGTGAAAAAACCCTTCTGGCTTGTCTGTTAGCAGACAAATTGATGCTGTGCCTCCTTCTGCCATTGAGGACCCAGTTTTACTGAAGCCACAGCAGCTCCTGGCTGCAGACAGGCACCCTCCCGTGCCACCGGCACCTCGCACCCGTCTTGGGCTGCGGTCTGCCCTGAGGCACGGCTGCCGGTGTAACCCGCGATAGCCATAAATCACGCACGGGGCAGCCGCTGCTCCCGCAAGTGCCTACCGGCCCACCGGCCATGCCCGGCTCTCACGCTGGCAAATGCTGAAGTCAACTTGGTGAGGACAGGGAGGGTGTGAAGCAGCTCCTGCTTTGCCTTTGGGTTGGGGCGGATGGTGCCCAAAGGGCTGGCAATTTCTCACCCTGCTGTGGTCCCAGCCAGAGCATCGCCCCATGGGCTGGGGGTCTCTCCCTGCCTGGGAGGAGGCCCTGCCCCTCAGCCCCAAGAGCCATTTAGCCGCCCCCCAGGCTGCTTCCCAGCTTTTGGGGTGGCTGTAGGAACCGTGGGCAGGTCCTGGTGGGTGTTGAGCCCTTAGCAGTGCCCCAAGCATGCAGAGCCGCTCCTTCCTCCTACCACATTTCACGCTGTTTCACCAAGGGGGAAACCACAGAAACTGCTAAGTAACTTTGGGCTTTTAACGTCTCGTGAAGCCTCAGAGACCTGGGGCTAACCTGACCCTCCCTGCAGACGCTGCGCTGGCCCATGCTGGGTTTATCCATCATCTGGAGGGGAAAAAAGCAAGGAAAGTCAGTCGGGGGGGCTGCAGGCACTGCACCCCCTGCCCCAGTCTCTGCTGCAGCCCGAGGCGGGCAGGGGAAGAGGCTCTCTCCGGAGAAGGAAGTGAAGAGCGATGACTCCCCGCCACGCTGCTTGGCTTTTGCTGGGGAGGAAGGGCGTGTGTCTCCTGGACCCCCTTGCCCTGAACTCCCCTGGCCCCAGAGGGCTCTCCCCACGACAGTGTGGGGGTCAGCAGGGCCATGCCAGAGCTCCCCAGCAGCGCCTGAGAGCCGGTGAAGCTGCCTTCCGCTCCATCCAGATAAAGATTTGGCTCTGAGCATCCTAAGATGGTCCTGGCTTAATTTTTTTCCCCTGCAGAGGCCATCCTGATTTTCCTTTCACTCTGGTCCAAGATTCCTCACCTCTCTATTTTTAAAAGGCGAGGGGGAAAGCCAGGCTGAGCTGCTCAGAGGCTGGAGCTAGAAGACGAGCACAGAGAAGCCTGAAGCAGGCAAGCACAGCCTGAGCCCGGAGCAGCAGCAGCGAGGGGCATCGCGCCCACCTGACCGTCCCCACCAGCACCACCATTGCCCTCGTGCGACTCCACCAGAGCCACTCGCTCTCTTGGCTCCACACAGCAGCTCCCGTGGGGCCAACAAGATAAATTGCAATTAAGCCCCCTCACTCACAGCCTTGTGCTGAGTGAGGAAAGCAAAGGGGAGCACAGCGGCCTGGCTGCCCTCTCCTCTGCTACCAGCAAGGGCCATCTTGGGAGGGCAGGGAGGAAAGCATCGATCCTCGTGCCAGGCAGCCACAAAAGCACCTTCTGAGCTGTTGGTGTAGGAGAGGCTCCACAGGACGGCACTAGTTCTGGCTTGTAGGTGCCAGTGATGATGGCAAGGGGAAGGGGAGCAGAGATGCCCTGCTCTCATGCCAACGGGGAGCCCTCGTGGCTGTTTTCTGACTCTCCCCTCCAGCTCCCTCACAGGACATCCAATAGACAATTTTCTCTGTTACCACAGAAGCCTTATTTGTTATAAGCTGACACAGGATGCTCCTGAGCAGCAGCTGCCCAGGAGCATTTCTTATTAACAGCCAGCAAAAAGCCTCGTGTGTGAATTCAGCTTCACTTCTGGGTATATCCCAGGGAATCAATCCATTTTTCTGTTCCCATTTCCTTTACCAGGAGTATCATTTCATGACAGCTGAGCATAGGAAATGCTGGCTGAAAGTAACTTTCATTCCTCTGGAAGGATTAAAAGGTGTTGGCACAGCGGAAAAGCAGACCACCACCTCCAGCTGACCACACAGAGTGTCGAGGCTTTGTGTTGAGCAGTTTACCATCTGCCTTAGGGTGAGCTTGAGGATGGTGTATCTCTCTTGGCCAGGATGAGTGCTCCAGAGTCCACAGGTTTCTGGGCACTCCATGGGAGCAGCATACCCCCCATGCAGGAGCTGGTGTGAGCTGTGCTGCTCCTCTCTGCACACACACCAGAGGAACGTGGTTCACGTGTAGCTGAGGAACTAGTTAATTCTCTTAAAGAAGTCGAGTTTCCTGTGAGCCATTTTACCTCTCGTACCATGGCACAACTTCCCTCTCTGGGCAGCATCTGTGCCACTTGTCATGCACCACAAGGAACCCACCCCATTTCTCCTGACCAAGCTCCTCACAAGAAGTTTCAGTCCTTTTTGCACAGGACATTTTCAGCTGCTATATATCAAGAAAATGGGTTTCACTCCACCTGCTGCTGCTTTCCCTTGGGATTGCTGAATGAGCATCATCTGGGTGAGACCCTGATGAAGGAGGCCTGGTGGGACTCAGGGACTTTGTCCAAGCTCCTTGCTTTCCCATGTCCCCGTAGCTGTTTGATCCCATCCTGGTCACAGAGCAGCCCCCTGAGTCCTGAGATGCTGTGGCTGTGTCTGTGCAGAGGGGTTGGAAGGGACTGTCTGCACGTGATCGAAGCTTTAGGAGCTGACACGTGGCTCCATTCCACGCTGATGCTGGGTGGGATGCCAGTGGGGATCCACCTCTGCAAGGCCCTGCCACCCCCAGCCCCTTCCTCTCCCTGAGGCCGAGGAGGCTGTTTGGGTGTTTCTTGGCCATCATCAGCCAGGGGAAGTCATGCCTGAGTTCGTTAAATGCACACAAAACCGGAGGCAGACACTAAGAGCACACAAAAACAAACCACTCTTCCTGGCAAACATGAGCACATTTCCCTTTCGCCACCCTCTCCGGGCTGGCCTCCCAGCCAAGCGGACCCTCCCTTCCTCCCCATCCATCAGCAATCACACTCCAGCTCCTTCCCCTGCCTCCTTCTCTTCGTCCCGGCTTTATCTCACGTTTCTGGGAAGGATCTGACCCTGGGCATCCTGAGGATGTTCTCCAATGCTTTCCAGTGGCAGCAGGGCCACGGCTCGGGGAGGGGATCCTACAGTTGACACCCCGGTGCCGGGAGGGGGTCCCTGAAGCATGCAATGCCTAGGTGTGGGGCCAAGCCCTGCATGTGCCTTCCTCCCGAGACAGGCTCTGGTGGCTCGCCACCTCTAGGCATCTCATCTGCGCTGGGTGAGCCTGGCCGACGGGTTAAATCCTTGTTTCTCTCCTTTCGCATCAGGCTGGTCTGGATGGAGAAAACATTGGAAACTGCCCCTTCTGCCAGCGCCTCTTCATGGTGCTGTGGCTCAAAGGAGTCAAGTTCAACGTCACCACGGTGGACATGACCAGGTGAGACGGCACCGCAGCCCAGCCCCAGCGGTGGAGCGAGATGTCTCTGGCTCAGATCCCCCCATCAACACTTTTCCCCCTCCTGCCCGCTCGGCAGCCAGCGTGCCACTGCGAGAGGGACAGTGGTGACCGTCCCTGCCCGCACACTGCCCGTCACGCCGTGGGGTGCAGGGGGTGGGCCAGCACAGAGCTCTAGCCACGTGCCCATGTGGGCACGGGCACAGGGACCCCCTGTCCTGCTTGGTGTGTGCATGAGTCCGACAGGGCAGACCAAGAGGCTGGGGGCACTTCTCAGCCCCCCAAGCCCAGCAGAGCGTGCAAGTGGGGATGCTCCTGGTTCTGTGTCCCCTCCCACATACCCACCTCAGCCTTGTCCGTTCGCCCTGGGGGGGCTGGTGGCTGCAGACAGGCTGCAGGCTCTGAGCCCACTTATTTTGTCCACTCCAGGAAACCTGAAGAGCTGAAAGATTTAGCACCGGGCACGAACCCGCCCTTCTTGCTGTTCAACAAGGAGCTGAAAACAGACTTCATTAAGATTGAGGAGTTCCTGGAGCAGACCCTGCGCCCACCCACGTAATTGCAAGCTCGCTCCTTCTCCCTTTCGGGCCATGCCGCAGCGTTGCGTAGTGCTCAGCAGATTGGGAAACTGAGGCAAGGTGCTAGGAGGTGCCTGAGAGCAGCTCGGGGAGGGGGCCGGCTCCCCATGTGGCACCCCGAGCTGTGCTCGGCGGGTCAGGGGCTGCGATGCCGAGGGGCTGCACCCCCCGGGAAAGGCGGCGAGGGGATGGGGACGGGCTTGGGTGGAAACCAATGGGAGGAAACGCAGAAGCGCAGCCGTCCCTTGGCGCAGGCAGGGCTGGAGGCGGGCGGAGGTCCCTGCAGGCACGGAGACCCCCGGGAGCTGGTGGTTTCGCAGCGGCTGTGGCAGTTGGTGCCGAGTCAGAGGGGAAGGTGAGACCCCCCCCCAATGTCTGCTCGCATCCAGCACGCTCCACTGAGTGCAAGCAACGACCCTTGCTTGAATGCAGCAGTGCAGATGGCCCAAAGGGCTGCGGGGGGCCGACCCCCCCCCAAGCTCACGCAGGGCACTGCCTGCAGCCCACCAAGCCACCCTGCCTGTGCCCTGCGCGGCTGCAAGCCCTCCTGCCCTGAGCAAAAGAGGAAGCTTCAAACGCATTTGTCATCCCCCTCCTCGGACTGCGTCTGCCCTGGGGACCCATCGGCAACCAAGAGACCGTTCCTGAGGAAGTTATGGGAGCGTCTGGCTTCCCCCGGACCCCTCCCGTGCCAACGCGCATCCTCGGGGCTGGGCCAGAGCTGCCTGCAGGCAGAGCGCTTCGCCAGGGCTCTGCTGCCACTGGTGTCCCCAAGCTGTGGAGTTTCTGCCCTGTGATTTTTTCCCCTAGAAAACACCCAAGATGATACAGCTCCCAGGGTGGCAGCCGCATTTAAAGCCCCGCTGTTCTCCCACAACCAGCTGAAAATCACCCGCACCCTCCAGTACCAGCCCTGGGCACCATGGCCCAGGAGATAATGCAGCTGAGGACCACGCAGCTGCATCTCCGCCTCCTTCCTTGCCTGCACTGACACGAGTGTCTCTTTAAAGGTATCCGCATCTGAGCCCCAAGTACAAGGAGTCCTTCGACGTGGGGAGCGACATCTTTGCCAAGTTCTCGGCGTACATCAAGAACCCGCGCAAGGAAGCAAATATCAGTAAGAAATGCGAGTGGTGGCGTGATCTGCCACGCTGAGGGAGGAGAGGGGAGGGATGCTTCTGTCTGCAGGCAGATCCTGCCACCGGGCTGTGGTCCCTGCTGCCTCCCCGCCAAATGCTCCTTGACGAGCGGAGGAGCGGGCAGGGAAGGTGAGGGCAGTCCTGCGCGTGTGGGCGCTACGGAGAGCGGGTTCTGGAGGGGAGCGTGGCGTGGTGCTGGCAGGATGCCCTGGGAGCAGAGACGTGGGTCAGGGTCCGGGGCTGTGCACCACTGGTGTGGCTCTGAGGGCTTTGTCCTTGTGTGCAAAGCCTGGGAGAGGCTCAGCCACCCCGGCTCCTGCTGGGAGCCCCGGGCACCAGGCTGACTGCACTGGTTTCCCTGCCCACCCAGATTTTGAGAAGGCCCTGCTGCGGGAGTTTCAGCGGCTGGATGTCTACCTAAACACTCCTCTCCCCGAGGAGATTGACCAGGACAGTGTGGAGGACATCACTGTCTCCAAAAGGAAATTTCTGGATGGAGACCACCTGACGTTGGCTGATTGCAACCTCCTGCCCAAACTGCATATCATCAAGGTAACGGCACCGTCTCTGAGGGCCGAGGTGGGGACACCCACTCCAAGAGGAGGTGACAGTGTGGGGTGATGCACACAGGGGACTGGAGGTTCCATATCTGTCCCCCCCAACCCCAAGCCAGAGAGCGAATCTTCCTCAGGTCTGGGAAGTCTCATCCTCCTCCTCCACTCCTCTCTAGATCGCAGCCAAAAAGTACCGTGACTTCGAGATCCCAGCGGACATGACAGGCGTCTGGCGCTACCTTGACAACGCCTATGCCTGCGACGAGTTCAGCCACACGTGTCCCGCGGACGAGGAGATCGAGCACACCTACGCCAGCGTCGCCAGGAAGATGACCTAACCCCGCTGCGGGATGTGCCGGCAGCACTGCCCCGGCCGAGCCCTCCACCTCCACAGTCCTGACACAACCAAGCCCCGGCCGAGGGAGGGACTGGAGGGGGCTTACAGCATCGCTACCCCCCCCTGCCTTTCAGAAATAGTGCCTTGCTTCACAGCCCCCCACCGCTCCCTCCTCCTCCTCTGCCGGCTGGCTGCAGCCCCCGTGCGCCGTCAGTGCTGACCGGCTGTAGGGACCAGTCCCTGCATGGCTGCAGGGGCAACTGCACCCCTGCTCCCCGAAAGGGGTCTCACGGCCTGTGACCACGCGTCACGGGAAAAGCTGAGCGCTAGCCTCCCGCAGCGCACGTTGGTGGAAGAGATGAGAAGCCCCAAAGTGCTGGGCCAGCCCGACCTCCCCACCCGCTGCTGGAGCTGCTCTGCTCTGCAGCCCTGCGAGCTTCCCGTATGCTCGGGAAGAGGAGTCCCAGGATCCCAGTGCCTCACCCGGGGCTGGAGCTGTTTGAATTTGCCCAGTTGCCCTTCCGCCCAGCACCCCGCAGCCTGTGTCTGTGCAAGCCCTCCCTTCCCCAGGGCAGCCAGGCTCCCTCTGAAGACACTGAAAGGCTCTGTCCCCAGTAGCTTACTGCGGGGACAAACTGTGCTCACTGCTGGGCAGCTGTGGTGTGTTTGTAAGTCACCGCTCGGACGTGGTGGCAGGGAGATGCTGGGGATGGTGCCTGGCATGGAAGTGCCAGGACCTGCTGTGGGAGGGGAGGAGGGGTGCGGGAACTCACGCAGGGCTGAGGATCAGGGCATCCCTCCCATGCATGCCAGCACCCAGGGCCATGTGCTGCTGGCTGCAAGGTCCCGCCTGGCTTCTGTGAGCTAAGAAACCTCTCCCTGCCTCGCAGGGCACTGCAGGAGATGCAGCCATGGGCAGCTCCAGCTCCACCACCCCCTCCCCGGTCCCCACTGACACTTCAGGTGCCTGACTGGGAGATGGAGGCGTGGGGTAGGGCATCCATCTGGTTTCCACACCCCAGTATCGGACAGCCTAAGACAGCAGGCAAAAGCTACTTTGCAAAGTGCTGAGTCTGTGGGAGATATGTGGGCAGGCTCGGTGCTCAGCGTTGTGCTTTCCCATCCAGTATTGCTGATGCAAGAGGAGTCAAAGCTGCTCTGCACAGCCACGACATCCCATCCGACACCTCCATCTTCCCCAACGGCTCTTGACAGTGTCTGTGAGTTCAGCCAGCCCTCCCCAGCCAGCCCCATGGGCAAAAAAATACTGTACAGTGAGTGTGGTGGGTCCTGCGGGGACACAGCGACAGCAGGCGTCCCCCTCCAGCCCTCACTGCCACTTCCCTCTTTGCACTAAAACGTGTGTCCTAGCAAGCCTGCCTCTGATAGCACTGGGTTTGGGGACTGGTTTTGTTATTAATGGGTTTGGGTTTTTTAAACAAAGAACAGCAATAAACTATATTTTAATATGCCTTGCTTGTGTACTGTCAGCACAAGGGCCAAGGCCACCGGGCAAGGAGGGTGCTGCAGGGGGCTTCCCTGCGGTGGAAACCCTTTTGAGCTTTAGCGTAAATGAAGCTGCAGCTCCCAGTCTCTGCCACCCTGGATCACTGGGATGCACGTAGTCCCCAGTCTCTGCCACCCTGGATCACTGGGATGTGTGTGGCAGCTCCTGCCCTGCCCGCAGGAGAGATGCCATCTCCCCGGGGCTCATGCACTGCGATCTGCACGCGGTGGTGGGCGGACGCAGGACTCTGCACAGTGTGGGGATGGACTAGCCACAGGGTGATGCTCCAGCGTGAGGGGTTTGTTCAGCTCCTGCTGGCAGCCAGCGTGTCTGCCTTGCCATGGGTCCTGGAGGTTCACTGGTATGGGAGAAACACTGTCCCACACCCCGGATCCTCATGGGACTCTCCCCCTACCCCACAACACCCCTCCTCTGCTGCAGACCCTCTACCCTTTTCCCCACAAGAGACTGGAGACACCTCAGAGCTCTGTGCAAATCAGCCCACAGCGAGCTGTAGGGTCAGATGTGAATGGGCTTGCCAGAAGGCGCTGGAACAGTGGTGGCAGGGATCAGGCTGGCAGGCAGGCAGAGCTCCTCCCGTACCCCTCATCTGGTGACACGGTATTTCCAGAAGCAAGCTGGGAGAGAAAGGAAAAGACACCCATGCAAGGGGCTGCAGCAGTGCTTGGCTACAGCTGATAAGTTTAAAGGAAGGGAGATGTCCATCTGTTCTCCCAGGCTCTGCTTCAGCTTTGAAGTCAGTTCTAGGAACACAGCCCAGGAGCTGAATGTCGTAGTCCACACTGTAGCACCCTTCACCCCAAACCACGAGCACCCTCCAGCCCAAGCCATAAGCATCCTCCACCCCAAGTCCAGCCCCTGCTTGTCATGGCCTCTTTGCAGGTCAGTGGTGGGTCAGGTCCCCAGGACCTGCTGGGAGCTGGGCACTCACCTCTCTTGCTGGGTTGTGGAGGGGTCTGGTCTGTCTGGGTAAATCCCTGACTCTGGAGCTCCCCCACCACCACCATCTTCCAGAGGACTGCATCAAGGTCTTCCACCTGCCGTGGCACAACAGCCCCATCACACGTGTGTGGTGCCCATCTGGCAAAACCAGCCCCCAAACCCCTTCCCCTACTGCTGGACCAGGGAGGGAAGCAGTGTCAGCACCCGAGCAGGACTGCCTCAGCCCCCACTTACTGGCCAACAGGGATGGGGTTTGCTGGGAACTCATGGGGAGCTGGCCCAGGGGAGCTCCCTGCTCGGTGCTGTCTTCCTCAGCTGCCCTCCCCTAGGCCAGAGAGGCAGCCCCCGCTCACCAGGTGGTCAGGGACATCCTCCTGGAGAGTGCTTTTATTTCCTGAAGAAAAAAAAAGAAATGCCATAAGTGTGCAGGGGCTATGGGTCTGGGGTGAGGGGCAGGAGTCAAGGGAAGTGAAGTCAAGGAAGAAGGAGAGGCGGCACAGCACCATCACCTGCTTCTCTCCATGTGCCTCTGCGGACACCTAACCTACAGCACTCCTTTGTCCTGGATCCAAGCCTTCACCTCTTCCAGAGCATCCTAGTGCCTGCCCTCCTCCACATGTGCCCCCACACCAATCCCATCCTTGGGTCCAGCCCACCTTGAGCTCTGGGACTTGCCAGGGTCTACAAGCTCAAGGCTGCTCACCAAGGCTACGAGCTGCTTTCTGGTCACAGCTCATTCCTTCCCCTGGACCTGCCACAAAAGACCCTTCCGAAGGCAGATCCCCAGCACCCCTTCCCAGCCTTTCTTAGCCAGGCTGCCGCACCGGTGGGAGCTGTAAAGGGTTAAGTGCGGACCCCGGTTATCCCAGGTAACACCTCAGGTACGTACATGCCGAAAGCCTGCCCGGGTGAGTCTGTCCCACAGCCTGTCTCTGTTGCTCTGAGGAAAGGGATAGTCTTAGGCCACCACAAAAACAAACATCAGGCACATGGCTACAACTAAGGCAACGAGTCCCTTGCTGTCTGACTGCGTTTAACTGCAAACCAGCTGGCGTGTCGGGCGCTTTCCAACATCTCACGCTTCGACCCGTCCCTCCTCCAGTGCGCAGCCCCCAGGAAGCTCCCACGAAGCTCCGGGAGCTGAGCCATCCCAAGCACTTGGCTTTGTATTTCCTTTGCCTCAGACACATGGTCAAGATACCAAAGCTCTGGAAGTCCCCGTGAGTCAGCCAAGCAACAAGAGGAGGCCCTGTGCTCGCTTCCCAGAAGCGGCAGGCAGTGTGCCACGCCAGGGCCGCCTGCAGGGGCTGCGCCAGCAGATGATGGGCTGGGGTCATGCTCCCGCTCAGGGCTCAAGGTCTGCCCAAGCAACTTTTTCTCCAGCATCAAGAAGCCCAGAGTATCTAAACTGGTGCTTACCACGCTGGTCGGTACTGGCACATATGGACCAGGACCACAGGGTGGGTGCGAAGGGGTGCCATCAGCCCCAGGCTCTGCTGCCTGCGGTCCCCTGGGGCAGTGACCTGTAGGCAGGGAGCATGGCAGGGCAGCACGCTGCGGCGAAGACCCTGCACGCGCTGCAGTTGGCTGGCATCACAGCGCCGGATCTTGTACCAGCCCTGTGACCGTGAGTGGAGCTCCACGCACCCCAGACCATCCCAGGCCACCCGGCAGGCACTGCTCGTGCTGCACGAGAGCTGCAATTCCCCCATCTCCACGTAGGGTGTCAGAAGAATATCGAGTCTAGAGGGATGCTTTGTTTGCGCGCCCCAGGCTGGCTGATTCCTGGGGAACCGTTGTCTGTCACCCCAGAGTACCCGGAGACGCCACCCAGATTCTGCTGTCTGCAGATCGCAACAGCCAAAGCAATCGCTCGGGTGCAGGATGGTCTTCTCTTGTCCAGCCAGGTCACACTAACAACGGGTTTAACTACTCCTAACGCTACTGGGGAAACCCCTCCCCAGGCCAGGAGGTCTTTCTGCCCAAAGAGAAATAAGGGAAGCTGCGCTGCTGTGCCTGTCTGCAGCAGCCAAGCCCCCACAGAGCACCAGATACGAGCCGTGTGGTTTGAGCCAGCGTTCAGGGGCAGCCATAAAGTGGTGCACAGGGACAAACCTCACCCGGTTTTCAGGTACAAACACCCAAGTCAGTTGTCCTTACCTTGGGCACTGTCACTTTCAGGGTAGACAGGATAAATGCTGATGCAGCAAGTCCCCAGCAGTACTGCCGAGGTGATGACCATCCTCTGGGAAGGCATTTTCTCTCCTTCTCAAAGTTTTAAATGATTTCCAAGGAGCCTGTGAGTGAGGGAGTGTGAGACCGTTCTCTTTTATGCCCTCCAGCTCTCTGCGGTCGATATGCTCTCATCAGGTGGGTTGTCTTTTCTGCTGGGCTGGCCATCCATCCTGACAACAGGAGATGACTGGCCCTGCTCTCCCCCGCAGTTTGATCTCTGTCACCGTTGAATGAGGATGCTTGATAAATGCTTGGCTGGGTTTTCAGAAGCTCTGCTGTTCACCATGGCTGTGCTGTGCTGGGAGACGAAGCACTGTGTAAGGCTGGACAAGTTAGTCATGCCTCTGGTGGGATCTGAAGGAGGATCAGAAGAAAACATGGGGCCATCATTTGGACAAAACAGGTAGCTCCAGGCTTCCTTGTCTCATGATCTTCCTCCCCAAGCATTACCACATGTCTTCCACTCCTTTCACATCTCATGGCAATATGAGGCCAGTGCCAAAGCCTTTGTCCACCCAGACATCCTGAGCTGATCCTCAGTGGGTGCCCTGGTCCCGAATGACAGGAGTCAGCAAGTGATAAGGCTCGTCCTCTGCAGACAGCGGCAGCTGGACCTTCCCTGCTGGAACAGTGTTTGACCTTGCTGGCATTCAGAGGAGCCACTCTCCTTATCCCAGGAGCTGGCAGCGCAATTCCCCTTCTAGAGGCTGGGTCTGTGAGCACCAGGTGACTGATGTGGTCCCAGCCCCACCCGGCTGTGGGTGTCCAGGCCAGTAAGTCACTGCAGACTGAAGGGACTCTGGCTGGGCTTCACAGCAGCATGAATGTGGTGCAATTTGGAGCTAGCGCTGCAGTCTGGGTAGTTTTGGTTTAGAATTAAACACCCATTTTTTTGTCTCTGGAACAAAAGGTAGCCAGTGATGGAGGCCTTACCACCAATGTCCCAAAGCCACATCCATGAAAAATCGCTTTCCTGAGAGACTAACACAGAAGTGTTGCACACCCTTCTCAAAAGCTGCAGGTACAGAGGTGGACCGCAACTGCTCACTGTGTCAGCAGGGACCTGGCCCAGCTCTCCCCTGTCCAGGTTTCTCCAGTTCTCATTTGAGTCCCCATCTTATTCACAAGTTTCACTTTCAAATTACCATAATATCAGCCAACTGGAATAACTTCTAACTAAATTTCTTTGCCTGGAAGGCTTAATTCAGAGAAACACAAAGGAAATTGGTCCCTTTGGTGACCTCAGCCAGACCATCTTTGCTGTGACAGCAGCTCTCATCCTTGGTCACATGGTGCCATGCTTCCTGAGAGCAGCAAGGAAGAGGTTGACAGACATGAGAAGATTTTAAGCTCTCAAGAGCTGAAAATCAACCTTGGGCATTATCTGTGGGTGAGACGAGACAGAAAGGTTTGTTCGGTGCCCTTTCCTACCCCTACCAACGCTGGGGCTCAACCAGGTTGAGGAGTACCTGCTTCAGAGGTGCCAGCAGGAAAGTCCCTTTGAAATCCTGGTGGGAGATCCATGTTTCCCAATCTCTTGTGTCCTCTTGTCTTGTGGAGTGGGACATCACAGAGCCTTTCCTGAAGAAGATTGGACAGCATCTGTTTTTTAACCAAAAGGCTGGCCATGACCCTGCTGACCACAAAACAGGGTGACAACAGTGTCTGCACACACAGGTACAGGATCTCATTTTTCATAAAGTGGTTGAAGGCACATTCACAAGAGATCATTACTTCTGTCTGCAAATCCGTGTCTGTCAGGCACAGATCAGCCTGGGAGAGAGATAAGGCATGAACATGAAATGTTCATCCATTCCGACTGGGCACACCGCTCTACTGGGACCTTTCTCCTAAGAAAAATCCATATCTAGCCTGATTTCCAGCTGCTCCTACCCCCTGGATGCCAGGTTTCATGCCATGCAATGAAAAATCCTGGAGGCGAGCTCATCACTTCTGCTGTCACGACATGGGTGGGAAGCACAGCCCAGAGAAGGTCACCAGGGGGACAAAGCATGGAAACCCCCTCCAAACTCAGATCCACATCACAAGAGACAATGTGCACCCAGCTCAGAGGGCAGCTCTGCCTGTGCCGGTATCACCGGGAGCATGGGCGCTCTTTGTGGGCAGAGAGCTACAGACCGGCGTGCACGGAGCAGTGCAAGGGGAGTGGGAAGGTGTTGAACTGAGCCACCTACTCCATTCCTTGTCCACTGACCAGAAATCCCCTGACACGTGCATCAGGAGGATGGGGAGGACAGGGAACGGCCACATTTCACAGACCCTGTCTGAGCCCTCTGCTGAGAAGAGCAGGGGTGAGCTGCCAGGCTCCTCCATCCTGCACAGGGGAGTTCATCCTGTGGAGCAAGCAGACCTGGTGACAGAGCTGGGCAACACACGGTTCCGCCAGCTTGGCTTCAGCAGGGCACCCACGGCACCTCCTGAACGCGGACGCTTGCCACGCATCCCCAGAGGAGGGGACTCCCAGACCAGTACATGGAGTGGGAACAGCTTTGCTCTGCAGCCTCCCAGCCCTGGAGCTTTGCCCTGGGGTGACCTGGGCATCCCCATGAGGCGCACGCACTCAGCGCTTGGGTCCGGACCCACTCAGCTACAGGAAAGCTCCTGCATGGGTAGAAGTCACACAGGTCTGAACGGGCAAGCTCACATCTCTACAGCCCGTCAGCCCTGCAGCCCTCTCCATGCATGTGCTGTCAACAGGCTGCTCTGTCACCAGCCTTTGGGGCCTCCGCAGTCCCCACCCGCATCTTGGTGGGCTTCCCAGCCAAGCCAAGCAGCGAAAGACCGCCCAGCTCCGCAGTCCTCACCCGCATCTTGGTGGGCTTCCCAGCCAAGCCAAGCAGCGAAAGGCCACCCAGCTCCGCAGT
>Ga0065711_1039673_pt1 | contig 17594 bp, 14 predicted proteins | sample Hoacrofraction12_FD_59098 | JGI IMG/M metagenome (GOLD analysis project Ga0065711, IMG submission 59098) | Hoatzin crop microbial communities from Cojedes, Venezuela - Epithelial fraction 12 v2 (version 2) | ecosystem: Host-associated > Birds > Digestive system > Esophagus > Crop | place... | reverse complement strand
GCTAAAATCGACTTTCGCTCATTTACCGATATGTTCGTCATCAAGCACTTTTACGATGGCACGGCGCGCGGCGACATCAACTACAATCTCGCGAGCCAAAAGGGCAAATTTAGCATCGTCGTCGATAACGGTAAAATGGCATCTGGCAAGCTAACGACCGTTGTCAGCACCCTAACTGGGCGCGATATCACCGCTGAAGTCTATAACAACAGCACTCTTTCGGGCACCATCAACAAAAATATGATAAATTTTGACGCGCACATGAAGGCCAATAAAAGCGAGCTTCGCGCGAATAAAGCGACGCTAAATACCAAAACAGCGGCGATTTCGATCCCCGTAGTCGCAAATATCGAAAAGACCGATATTTCGGGCACGATTACTGGGACGACAAGCGATCCAAAGGTCAGCGTGAGCTCAAAATATCTCGAGCAAAAGCTTGAAAAAGCCGTGACGAAGGGCTTAGAAAAGGTGCTAAATAAAAAAAGCGGCAGCACGGATGAAAAAACGAATAAAAAAATCGATGATGCAAAAGAAATTTTAAAAGGAATTAAGGGGCTATTTTGATGAATTATGATCTTGAAAATCACGAATTGTACGTATTTTCGTCGCAGCGTTTGATACGAAATTTTCACGCTAAAAGCGATAATTTTTTTGTGCCAAAGAGCATTACTTTGGGGGAATTTTTTAAAAAAGCTATTTATCATGATGAATTTCGCGAGGCGAATGAGATTGAGCGGATGATTTGCATGCAAAATGCGGTAAATTCAGTGCGTGAAAATGCCGAATTTAAGGCGCTTTTTGGCGAAATTTCGGATAATAAAAATGTCGTTGAGTTTTTAAAAAATAGCGAATATATTTTTTCGTTTTTTACTGAAATTTCGAGCACAAATTTGAAAATTTCTGACATAAAAAAGAGTTTTGAAAATCTAAAAAATATTGACATTTATGCCCAATATAGCGAGCATCTGGAGATTTTGGAGAGCGTTTTTGATGCGTATTTAAAAGCGATGCAAAATCAAAAAATTTACGATTCAATTACAATTATCGATAATTATAAAATTAGCACGGAATTTTTCAAAAATTTCAAAACAATTCATCTGCAAATTGATGGAATTTTGAAAGATTTTGAGCTCGATATCCTGCTCAAAATTACCGAAATTTGCGATGTAAATCTCTATTTTATGGGAAATTCGCTATTAAATAAATTTATAAATAAAATTGCAGAATTTCCTAGACTTGATGAATTTACGAGATATAAATTAAATTTAAATTCGAAAAAATTGGAAGCAATTGAGACGAATAAAAATCCTAACAAAACCATCTTAATTAGGGAATTTTCTCAAAGTTCGATGCAGGCGTTTTATGTGTTTGAAAAAATTTCAACTTTCATAAATGATGGAATTGATCCAAAAAATATCGCTGTGATTTTACCAAATGAGGAATTTAGCGAGACTTTAAGGGTTTTAGATGAAAAAAATATGCTAAATTTTGCGATGGGACGGCGAATTACAAACACACTTTTTTATAAAATTTTACACGAATTAAAAGAGATTGTGGATAACGATATCCCCCTAAATTTGGACTCTGCAAAGACATCGCGAGATATTTTTGTAATTTCTGCTGGAATTAGTAATGAGTTTTTTAATGAGTTTAAAACTAAATTTAATTCAAAAATTAATTTTTCTGATTTTAGGCGCTTGATTGTGGAGATTTTAGATCTTACAACTGCCGATAAAAAGGAACCAGACAATGTAAATTTGAATAAATTAATTCCGCAAAAATTGGATGAATTTGAGCTGTTTTTAAACTCAATTTCATTGGAATTTGAGTTACGAGAATTAATTGTTCTATTTGATTTAATGATTAAAAATTTAACCTTAGATCACGTTGGTGGCGGTGAAATCACTGTTTTAGGGCTTTTGGAGAGCAGGGGATTAAAATTTGACGGAGTTATAATTGTTGATTTTACCGATGATCTGGTGCCAAAAAGAGAAGCTGCAAGAATGTACATAAATTCCGCTGTTTGCGAGCAGGCAGGATTAATTAGCCGTGAAGATAGCGAAAATTTGCAAAGATTTTATTACAGAAATTTAATTACAAATGCAAAAAAATGCGCAATTTGCTTTGATAGTAGTGATTCAAAAACAAAATCAAGATTTTTATCAAACGCTGATTATGACTGCGTCGATGACCTAAAATTCAGCGATAGCGACTATTTAAATCTCTTTAAAAGTAAAACTAAAATTAAAAGAGACGATAATTTTGAACTGAAATTAAAACATGATTTTTTTGGTTGGATTGAGAAGGAAAATCCCCTTTCATTTAGCCGTTTGAGCGCGTTTTTGAATGATAAAAGACAATACGCGTATCGATATATTTATGATATAAAAATTCCAGATGAAATTTCAGATTCGATTGAATCGAAAAATATTGGAAATTTGGTTCATAAGGCCCTATTTTTGGCATATTGTGATGAGAATAAAAATGTAATTAGAACTAAATTTGATAAAAAGATCTTTTTTGAAATTGTTGATAGATTGTGTGATAAAGAGGAAATTAATTTGCTTAATAAAAAGCTCTTATTTAGGCAACTTGAAAAGGTCGCCAACGAGATTATTAAGCACGAAAATGGCTTAGATTTGATTCTTGCTTGCGAAAAAGATTGCGAAAATATTATTAAAAAAGGGACAATTTTAAAAGATGATATTGTGCTTTTAAAAGATATTAAAATTTATGGAAGGATCGATAGAATCGATGAAGAGGCAGACAGGAAAACTATAATTGATTACAAACATAAAAGCGATTTAAAAAGTGATCAAAAATCATTTCAAGGCGCGTTTTATCGCTTGATGTTTGAAAATCCAGACGCAGTTTTGGCCAAATTTCTATCCACGAAAAGTGGCGATTTTAAGGAAGATCTGAGTGAAATTTCCACGCTTCTTGCACAAATTGCAGAAATCCAGGAACTTTTCTATGAGCTAAAAGACGGAAATTTGCTCCTAAAAGAGGTGAATTTTGAAAAAAATGAAAAAGCGAAATATAATAATTACGAGGTGATTGCGAAATGTCAATAGGAAATTTTGAAAAATACCAAGCGTTAAAAGCAAGCGCTGGCAGCGGCAAGACTTTTGCCCTTTCTGTGCGCTATTTGGCGCTCCTTTTTATGGGTGCAAAGACGAGTGAAATTCTGGCTTTGACATTTACAAAAAAAGCCACAAACGAAATGAAAGAGCGAATTATTAAATATTTTTTGAATTTGCATTGCGACGAAAATAGCGATTTTTTGGGCATGCTGGCCGATACGCTTGGAAAAAATCGAGATGAAATAATTGCGCTTCGAGATAAAAAAAGAGATGAATTTCTAAAAAGCGATATTAAAATTTCAACGATTGATGCATTTTTCGGTCAGATTATGCGTGCGTTTGCCCTAAATTTCGGCATTCGTCCGGATTATGCTTCGGTCGCTGATACGAGCGACCGATACAAAAAAATGGAAAATTTATTTATTAAAAATTCAAAAATTGATATTGATGAAGTTATCGATTATATCGTTAATAGCAATGAATTTAAGAGCTCTAGTAATTATAATACTCAGACTTTTTTTAACTCTTTAAATGATTTTTCGCTTAAATTAAAATCATCTCCGCTGCCAGCTGGAATCCCAAATAAGGTTGATATTGATAAAAAAATTGATGCATTAATTCGTGCGCTAAATCCCGAAAATAAGGCAGAAAACGCCCTTAGAGAAAAACTTCTTTCAACAAACGAAATTTCTAATTTAACAACATTTATTGAGCATTTTAATGAGGATGGAATTTTAAGTTATAGAAAAAGCAAAAGCGAAAATCCGATTGCAATCGCCTTATTTGCGGAGTTTTTGGAAGAGTATAAAAAATATTACGATAAAATTGAACAGTATAAAATCTATGAATTATCTCGATTCTTGCAGGCATATCAAGCAATCAAAGATGAATATTGCCGCAAGAATAATGAGTACAGCTTCGATGAAATCACACAAAAAGTGCATTCGCTATTGCAAAAAGTCGATACAAATTTCATCTATTTTAGGCTTGATGGCAGAATTAATCACATTTTAATTGATGAATTTCAAGACACAAATGTCGCTCAATACGAGGTTTTGAAGCCTTTGGTTGATGAAATTATGGCTGGAAGCGGACAGAGCGAGTTTAATACCTTTTTTTATGTCGGTGATACGAAGCAGAGCATTTACCGATTCCGCGGGGCTGTGAAGGAGTTTTTCGACACGCTTCCAAAAAATTATATGGAAAATGGAAAAAGTCGCATAAATATCCAAAATTTGGGTACAAACTATCGCTCGCAAAAGTTAATTGTCAAATTCGTAAATTCGCTTTTTAAAGATAGTGAGCCGCAACTCGCAGCAAATAGTCTCAAAAATATCCTGAATTTGGACGCTGCAAAGGGTTATTTATCATTGCATGAGGGTGAGAAATTTCCAGTTGGCGATGAAAAAATTGAAAACGATGATTTTGGATATATAAAAATCTTTTCAAATTCCGATGTAATGGAAGCTGCAGCGGATGAGGCAAAGCGTCTGATTGATAGTGGAATTAATCAAAAAGATATTGCGATTTTGGTTTGGACGAATAAAAATATCGATGAAGCAAAAGAGCATCTAAAAGAGCGCGGAATCGAGAGTGTGGGCGAGGGGCAAAAGACGCTTTTTGAGTATGAAAAAACGCGCGCGGTGATTGAATATGCGAAGTTTTGCTTGAGTGGAGATAAATTTTTTCAGGCAAATACTGCGGCGCTAATTGAGGGGAAATTTAGCGATATAAATTTGAATTATCTAAATGAAAGATATCCGAAAATTTCGCTTAAATTTGCCCAAACTGCCGCAGATAACATCAAATTTTTAATTAAAAAATTGGGATTTGGCTTTGATGATCAAAATTTACTGCTTTTAATTGAATTTGCAAATAATTTCTCAAATATCGCTGAAATGGTCTTTAGCTCAAATTGGCCAAAGATAATCACGAGTAGAAGTTCTGGTGTGACGCTGATGACAATTCATGGCTCAAAAGGCCTAGAATTCGAGCATCTGATACTTTGTGATAAGACCACTACTAGATCGCCAAATAATGGTGATGAGTTTTTAAGCGAATATAATTTAAATAAAAATCTTTGGGAATTAAAATATAAAAGTAAAAATCGAAATCTCATAGATAACGATTTTAAGGCATTTATAAGCATGCACGAGGCGCGAAATAATGATGAGTTAAAAAACGATTTGTATGTCGGTTTTACGCGTGCAAAAAAGTCTTTGATAGTCATTAAAAAGCCTGAAAAATCGTTGTTTGATGAATTTTTTGGCTTGCCAGAATTTGAATTTGGTACGATTTTGCGCACAAAAGATGAAATTGAAGATAAATTTGAGCAAGAATCAAAGGAGATAAATTTGGCTCACATTCCTGCTCAAAATGTCGCTGAAATGGTGGCTGATAGCGGAAATTTACATGCGATAAATTTTGGTCTTGCGATGCACTATTCGCTTGAAATGTGCAAGGATTTTAAAAATAGTGAGATTAAATTGGCAATTCAAAAGGCAAAAAATAGATATGGAAAATTCCTTCAAGATAGCGATTTTAACGATATTTCAAATAGACTTGATAGACTTTTTAAAAATGAGATATTTTTAAAAATTATAGATAATTGTGAAATTTATCGCGAGCAAACGTTTAAGCGAAATGGCGAATTTAAGGTTATTGACCTATTGACGATCGATAAAAATAGAAAAATTGCGACGATTGTGGATTATAAAAGTGGGCGCGATTTTGAAGGGAAAAATGCCGCGCAAGTGCGATTCTACAAAGAAAGTGTCGAGGCATTTTTTCCGGAATTTAAAGTCAATGCATTCGTCTTTCACATTTTAAAAGATAAAATTGAAATTGACGAAATTTAACTTATTACGCTAACTGCCTTAAAAAGGCTTTTTTCGGCCTTTTTAAGGGCTCGGAAAATCTCTTTTCTGAGCTCCAAATTTAATTCAGTTTTAGTTGGAATTTTGCCAGCGACAATTTTATATGATTTCATAAACTCAACATCATTCGTAAGCGCCGTCACAACTGGATTTATCGGACTTTCAAGCTTGTTAAAAATTCGCTTTTCCAAATAATCACTCATATAAATTTCGCCATTAAAAATCTTTGTAACAGTTGCATTATCGACGTTAGAAACATTAGATCTTAAAATATCGCAAACGCCCTTTTTATGGAGCTCGCCGTACTGTTTAATGCGCGTAGAAATGACCTTCAATGCGCGCTCTTTTTCCTTTTTTATCTCTTTTTTTTCATCTTTTTTTACCATTTTTCTTAGGTATTTTGGCGCTTTTATCTTTCGGTCGTTGAAATTGCCCTTATTTAGGTCATCGACGAGGCTAGTTAATGCGGCGCGGTAACTATCTGGATTTTTTGTCACGTAGCTTTTGCCAAGCGAAAATACGCCACCAACAGCGCCAGCGCAGAGAATTCCGCAGAGTGCAAACATCAAAAAAATCTTTTTCATCACAACTCCTTGCATGAAATTTCGTAAATTTTATTGATTTTGATTGAATATAATGTTAATTATTTAGAAATTCTTTTATAATTTTTGCGGTTTTTTGCGCATTTTTTTTTATAAATGGCAATTTTTCATAAATTTCAATGCTAATTTCAGTGCCGTTTTTTAGGGCATAATCAAGCGACGAGAGAATTTTTCCGATTGAAATTTCATCTTTCAAAAGAAAAATTTCAGCCGATTCTTCAAAAATATCATTCGCAATTCCGATTGATTTAATATCATCGCAAATCGCCACAGTTGGGACTGCGGCAGAAATTCCGGCAATAAATGCAGACGAATTCGCACAAACAAACGCGTCAAGCTGAGAGATTATCCATTTTAGCTCGTTTGCGCTGTAATTTTCATCAATTAAAATCAAATTTTCATTTCCGATTTCGCTTTTGATATTTTTTAAAAATTCCATCTCATTTTGGCTAAAATTTCGCTCAAATGGCAGCAGGAAAATAGATTTATCCGCAAATTCAGACGAAATTTCGCTTGCTATTTCTGTTGCGAATTTGCCCATTTTTGGGGATAAATTTAGCCCGATGCTATTTTTTAAATCAAATTTGAAATTTGCAATTTCGCGCGCCGCGCTTAAAAATCGTAAATCGCTCGTAAAATGAGCATTTTTTTTGGCATCAATGCTTAATAAAAACTCCTCCACAGCGCTATTTGCGATGAAATTTGCGGTTGGAAATTCCAAATTTATTTTCAACTCTTCTATGGATTTTTCGTCGATTTTTTCTAAATCAAGATCTATGGCAAATAGCGGTTTTCCGAGATTTTGCGCGATTTGGCTGATTAAATGGAGATTTTTTTGCGTGCAAAAAATCGCCCGCACGTCTGGCAAAAAAGGCGCAAGAAAATCAAAAGTGGAAATTTTCATCTCTTTTTTTAGGAAATTTCGCCTAAATTTGGGGCAAATTTGCTTATTTGTGATGGAGTTGTCTTTTTCATTTGAGCGAAATTTTTTGAAAATCTCCTCGCTCTCGTAAAATTCGCAGTTCATCAAGGCTGGCTCGTCAAAGGTGATTTTTAGGGCATTCATGAGGCCAGAGATTAAAAACTGATGCTCAAAAACGCTAAATTCATCGCTGCCGATAAAGATAAATTTATCCATCTTTTGCCTTTAAATCGCAAATCTTTTTAAAAAACAGCTGTAAATTTGGGATATTTATTAAAAAAATTTGAGAGTCGCCCAAAAATGGGCGACAAATCTTATTTCAAAGTTGTGATATACTCAGCTACTGCTTCCATATCTTCGTCGCTTAGTGTAGCCATTTGACCTTTCATAACAGCGCCTGTGCCGTAAGTATTTCTCTCGCCGGCTTTGTACTCTTTCATGCTTGTGACCATTACGTCTTTCTCAAGTGTTGTGAGTACGGCGACCTTATTTAGGTATGACTTCTCAGCTTTTTGTCCGTGACAGGCCGCGCATTTTTTGAATACTGCTTCGCCATCAGCTGCAAAAGCACCGCTAACAAGTGCCATCAAAGCACCGCATGTTAAAATCTTTTTCATTCTACATCCTTTCATAATGAAAATCGAACCGAATTATATTACAGAAATTTAAATTTACATTTAAATTTTCAGAATAAATTTTAAACAAATTCTATCAGCCATAGATTAAATTCCCTTAAATAGGGACTCGAGCTCTTTTAACGCCTCTTGGTTGCTCGTTTGCTTTTCTTCCGTCTCTTTTAGCTCAATTTCGTATCCAGTCAGCATCGCAGCCAAGCGGACGTTGATTCCACTCTTGCCGATCGCCTTGCTTTTTTGCGACGGATTGACATAAACTGTGGCCTTTTTGTCTTGAATTTTCACGCTTGTGATGATTGCTGGCGCCATCGCACGCGTAACGAAAATCTCTGGCGTCGCCGAATATTCGAAAATATCGATGTTTTCGTTGCACAATTCTTTGCTTACAGCGTTAATTCGCACGCCCTTTGCACCGACGACTGCTCCAACTGGATCGATGCTTGGGCTAATGGAGCTAATTGCGATTTTAGCGCGCTGGCCCGGGATTCTTGCGCTCGCTTGGATTATGATTTTGCCATCTTTTAGCTCTGGGACTTCGGATTTTAAAAGCGCCTCGAGAAATTTCGGCGACGTGCGGCTTAGCTCGATGTTTATGCCTTGCGAGCTGATATGAACGCGCTTAATTACGGCTTTTACGACATCTCCAACCTTGAAATTATCGCTCAGTTCGGGGCTATTTGATTTGATTTTATTTTTTAGCGGCATGTAGCCTTTGAGATCATCGACGTCAAAATATGTGGTTTTGTCCTCTTGATTGATGCTTGTAACCGTGCTAGCGACAAGTGCGCCCACTTTTGAGTTGTATTGATCATATAATTTATCGCGCAAAAGCGCCTGAATATGGTAATTTAGCTCCTTTGAAAGTATCATCGAAGCGGTTCTGCCCAAATTTTCGATGTCAATATCGTAATTTACCTCGTCGCCGATTTCGATGTGCGGATCGATTTTTTTCGCCTTTGAAAGCGCGATATATTGCTTCTCAAATTTGGCATTTTCGTCATTGTCAGCGACCACGATTAAGGTCTGAAATAGCTTAATATTCTTCGTATCGTCGTCGATTTCTGCCTTATATTCGTACTCTTCGCCAAAAAGTGTCTTCGCAGTCCGCAAAAATGCGGTAATCACGCGCTCTTTCACTTCGGTTGAATCAAGCCCTTTTTCATTGGCAATAGACTCGATTATATCGTTAATCTTTTCCATTTTTTCCTCGTTAAGTGTCTAAATTTGGATTTAAAACTTGAAAGTGCGACATTATACTTTAAATTTTTTAAAATTTAGCTAAATTTTCAATATAAATTTATCCTAATTTTGCTATACTCACGAATTCAAAAATTATAGAAAGGATTGCGCGATGGAACTAAAATTGGCAAGAAACGAGCTCAGTGCGAAGCCAAAGTCAATTTCATTGGAAAAAATTGAGGCTGAAGTTGAAAATTCCGGTCAAAAAATATTCTATTTTGACAGAGAAAATTCCCACAAAGATTTGATTGCGTTAATCGAATTTTTCGAGAATAAGGGACTTTCGGTTTATCATAGAAGCGTAAAATATGGACTTGATGAAAACGAATATATGTACGAGGTTCATATTCTTTGAAAAAACTATACATAAAAACTCTCGGTTGTGCGATGAATGTCCGCGATAGCGAGCATATCATCGCAGAACTCAAAAACGATTACGAATTAACCCAAAATTTATCCGATGCCGATTTAATCTTGATCAACACCTGCTCAGTCCGCGAAAAGCCCGTTCATAAGCTATTTAGCGAGATTGGCGCGTTTCACAAAGAGCGCAAAAATGGCGCTAAAATCGGCGTTTGTGGCTGCACAGCGAGTCATTTGGGCGATGAAATTTTCAAAAAAGCGCCGTACGTGGATTTCGTGCTCGGCGCGCGAAATGTGAGCAAAATTTCGCAAGCGGTAAGGACGCCCAAATTTATCAGCAACGACATAAATTACGATGAGAGCGAGTATGCGTTTGGGGAATTCCGCTCAAATCCCTATAAATCGCATGTCAATATTATGATTGGCTGCGATAAAAAGTGTAGCTACTGCATCGTGCCGCAGACTAGAGGCGATGAAATTTCGATTCCTGCGCATTTGATTTTAGATGAGATTAAAAAATCGGCTAAAAATGGCGTCAAGGAGATATTTTTGCTCGGCCAAAATGTCAATAATTACGGCAAGCGATTTTCCAGCGGTCACGAAAAAATGGACTTTTCAGACCTTTTGAATAAAATTAGCGAAATTGATGGAATTGAGCGAATTCGCTTCACTAGCCCGCATCCGCTGCATATGGATGATAAATTTTTGGATGTTTTTGCCAAAAATCCAAAAATTTGTAAATCGATGCACATGCCGCTTCAAAGCGGCTCGACCGCGATTTTACGGGCGATGAGGCGCGGTTATTCAAAAGAGTGGTTTTTAGACCGCGCGTTAAGACTTCGCGAAATTTGCCCTGAAGTCTCAATCTCAACCGACATAATCGTCGCCTATCCGGGCGAGACGGATGCCGATTTTAAGGACACTATGGATGTGATTGAAAAGGTGCGATTTGAGCAAATTTTCTCTTTTAAATTTAGCCCACGCCCGCTAACTCCGGCGGCAAATTTGCCACTCGTTGAAAAAGAGACCGCAGATTCGAGGCTAACGGCGCTTCAAGCGCGTCATAATGAAATTTTAGATGAGATTATGGCCGCGCAAGTTGGCAAAACTCACGAAATTTACTTTGAAGAGTTGCGTGAAAATGGGCAAATCGCTGGGCGAAGTTTCTCGAATTTTAGCGTTTTAGCGAAGGGTAGCGAGGAGCTGCTCGGCAAATTTGCGCTTGTTAAGATTACGCAAGCTAAAAGAATGGCTTTATATGGCGAAATTGAAAGAATTTGGTAGGCGAATTTCCCTAAATTTCGTCGAATATGCGCTTTTATTCGTGGTCAAATTTATCTTTTGGACATCAAAAGTGAAATTTAATGATAACGAATTGCCCAAATATCCGTGCGTCGTGCTGTTTTGGCACGGCAGATTGGCGCTCATGGCGCATGCGTACAAACGTTGGTGGATAGCACCGCACGCTGGCGCAAAATGCGGAAAGGTGATAATTTCCGATCATAAAGATGGCGAAATCATCACTCGCGTGGTCTCGCACTTTGGCATCGGCGCGATTAGGGGTTCTAGCTCAAAGGGCGCGGCGCGAGCCTTAATTGGGGCATTTCGCGAGATCGAGGCTGGCACAGACGTGATAATCACGCCAGATGGGCCAAGAGGGCCATTTCAAAGTGTGGCAGACGGCGCAGTCGTAATCGCGCAAAAAAAGGACTTGGAGCTCTATGTTTTGGACTATGAGTCGGATAAATTTTGGCAGTTAAAAAGCTGGGATAAGATGCGAATTCCAAAGCCGTTTTCGCGCATAAATTACTATTTGAGCGAGCCTTTTAAGCTAACTGGCCTTAGTCTTGAAGAGGCAAAAGAAAAAATTAAAAATAAAATGTTAGAATCTGCAGAAAAATGCGAAAAAATGGAGTAAAAATGGGGTTATTTAAAAAAGCCGAAAAGGTCTTTTACAGCGTAATTTTAAAAAGCGACAGTTGCAAATTTCTATTTAGGGAAATCGACTCAAAAAGGCGCGTCAAATCCCAAATGTACGAGCGTGAGCAGTATGAGAGCGAGGAGGATTTGAGGGAAAAATTCGCCGCATTTTTGGAAAGAAATGATAATAAACCAGGTGTCACTTCGATCCTAATTAACGACATCGAGCAAAATTATATCACTGATATGAGCGAATTTGAGGGCGATGAGAGCGAATTTGTCTTTGAAAATGTCGCAAAAGACTTCATTGTTTATTATCCTAAATCCTGCGTGCAGGCAAAAAACGACGCTTTCGGGCGTGAATTTGATAGCTACATTTCGGCGCTAAAAATGCTCTATTATCTGCATAAAAACGAAAATTGCAGCGATTTTTTGAACCTTTTTGTGATCAAATTTAGCACGCTTGCGGTCTTTATGTTTGCTGATAAAAATGGCGTGAAATTCGCCAAACTATGGCAAATTCCGCCGCTTTCAACGGATGACGATGAGCTTCAATTCTGCGATAAGCTTCTTGCGGAGGTTAAGCTCTATTATGCCATGTCTGAAGGGTCGGAGTGTATCGATTCTATCTACATTTATCACGATAATATCTTGAGTAATGAAAGCAGCTATGTCTTTTTCACGAAGCTTTACATCACGATAAATACCGTAAATTTGGACATTATCGACTTTATGAATAAAATGAGCATCAAAGAGAATTTTTAGCCAGAGTGCTTTTTACCGCATCAATCGCCATTTTTGGCGTGAGATTTTTCATGCAAGCGTGATGACCAAGCGGACAGACGCGCTTCATGCAGGGCATACACTCCAAATTTAGGTGCAAAATCTTGGCATTTTGATTTTTATATGGCGAAGTTTCGTCGAATTTCGTCGGCCCAAAAAGCGCAATTGTAGGGACTTTATACGCCGCAGCGATGTGCATCGGGCCGCTATCATTGGTGATAAATAGATTTAGACCTGCGATATTTTCGCAAAGCTCCTTCACGCTCGTTTTACCGCAAAGATTGGTGAATTTCACGCCATTTTGAGCCAAAATTTCAGCGATTTTACCGCAAATCTCACTCTCATTTTGCCCGCCAAAAATCAAAATTTCAAACTCATCCTTAAACTCAATCGCCACCTCGGCAAAGTACTCCGGATACCATCTTTTGGCACTTCCGTAATTCGCGCCAGGATTTAGGCCAAGCGTTTTATTTTCAAATTTTTTTGGCTCAAAATTTAGCCTCAAATCATCAAAATTTTGCTCGATTTTTAGCGCCTGGCAAGCAAATTTCGCATATTTTTGCGCCTGATGATGAGCGGCAATTTTTTTATCAAAGCTAAATTTGCGCTTCGATTTTAAAAATTTGAGCCCAAATTTGCTAGCAAATGAACCCCGAAAACTAATCGCCACGTCAAATTCGCCCAAATTTCGCATCGAGGAAGCCAAATTTAAAAGCCTAAATTTCGCTTTTTTGCTCTCATCAATTACGATTTTCTCGCAGTTTGGGTGATTTTCGTAGAGTTTGGTGGCTGCAAATGCCCCAAAAAAGGTGATTTTCACATTCGGATTTGCGCGCACTAAATTTTCGATCGCGCAGCTTGCCATCACAGCATCCCCAAGCCAGGTCGGAAGCTCGATAAAAGCCCTATTCATCGGCGATCTCGCGAATTATTTCTAGCGTCTTTTGCGCGTTTTTTTCGATGCTGAAATTTTGGGCTATTTGGCGATTTTTTTCGCCGCAGGATCTGCAGAATTCGGCATCATCTATCAATTTTTTCAAAACGCCTAAAATCTCGAAATCACGCGGATTTTTCATCACAAATTTCTCATCTAAGATTTCACTTGCGCCATTTTGCGCGGTCGTAACGACGGCGTTTGCGTAGCTCATCGCCTCCAGCGCGACATTTGAAAACGGATCATAATGCGTCGGAAAAATGAAAATATCGCTTCCTTCATAAAATCTCTCAACCTCGCGCTGTTGCCCTAAAAATAGGACTTTCAGCCCCAGATTCTTGCTCAAATTTTGATAAAATTCCGCATTTTTATCCCTGCCAATCACGATTGCATTAATTTGCGCCTTGCACATGCTCAAAAGCTCACTAAATTCGGCAACACCTTTGCGTCTAAAGCCATTTCCAACAAAAAGCACGAGTGGCAGGGCATAATCCAAGCCAAATTCCTCGCAAAGTGCCTTCTTAGCGGCAATTTTATCAATCTTTTCTGGAATTTTCACGCCATTATAAATCGTTTCGATTTTTTGCTCAGAAATGCCGTAAAAATCGATAATCTGACGCTTTACCATTTCCGAATTTGTGATAATTTTTTTCGCGTTTTTGAAGCACTTTTTTTCCAAATTTACATAGACGAAATTTAACGGATTGAGCCACCACATGGGCTTTAGCGAGCGGTAAAATTTATGCACGCCATCGCCTGCGCGGTAAATGTCAGCCGACGAAATTCGCTCCAAACTAAAATAAATTTCGTCACTTTTTTTCATTTTCTTGCTCATTTTATTGAAAATTAGGGCTTTGCTCCACGATTGAAGGCCGGAAAATCCCTGTAATGAGCGAATTTCACAATTTGTGCCGTTTGATTTAAGTTCGTCCGTTAGGCGCTTTAAATAGCGCTCCGCGCCGCCCGTGGCAGCAGGATTTAAGCGCAAAAACACGATTTTTTTCATGCGCCGATTTTACAATAAGTTTGGCAAATTCTTGATTAAACGTAATCAAAATATCGTTCATCCACGTCAAATGTCCATGCGAGCGTCTTTTTGTTGATCAAATTTGGGCCAAATTTGTAGTCATCGCCGCGCAAGAGCAGGGCAACATCGGAGATGATTTTGGCGTTTTGCGGGTAGTGAGTGTTGATTAAAATTGCCTTATTTTCGGACTTTAAGCGCAAAAGTGTGTCGATTACCATGACTTGATTTTTAATGTCAAGGTTGCTTTCTGGCTCGTCAAGTATGATAAATTCGGGTTCTTTGATGAGTGCGCGCGCGAAAATAACCATTTGAAGCTCGCCGCCGCTTAAATTACTGCACATTTCGTCCTTTAAATGGTAAATTTTGAGGCGATTTAAAAGCTCCTTTGCTCGCTCGATGTCGCCACTTTTGGGGCGGAATTTGACCTCGTGATTAAGGCCTAAAAGCACCATATCAACGACGTTTAGGCTGATTCTGAAATTTTTTGCTTGTTGAATATACGAAATTCGCTTAAAAAGCTCCTTTTGCGCGTAATTTTCGATGTTTTTGCCGTAAATTTCGCACGTTCCGCTTTGCCACTTTAAAAAGCCCAGACACAGCTTAATTAGCGTCGTTTTTCCGATGCCGTTTGGCCCTAAAATAGTGAGAATTTCGCCGTTTTTAAGAAGCAAATTTAGCCCAGATTCTTGCGGATTTTTATAAAATTCGCGTTTTTTTCGCGCAAATTTGGCGTTTTTAAGCTCCAATGCAATCATAAATGCACTCCTTTGGACTTTCGCAAGATCATGATGAATATCGGCGCCCCAAATAGCGCGCTTAGGATTGAGATTGGAATTTCTGCGCTTGTGGCGCTGCGGCTGATTGTGTCGATGATGATCATAAACGTAGCGCCCAAAATTAGGCTAAGTGGTAGGACTTTTAGCATGTTTGAGCCGCAAATTAGGCGCGCGATGTGCGGAATGATAATGCCAATCCAGCCGACGATGCCGCAAAGACTGACGATTGCAGCGACAATAATCGTGCAAGCGACGATTAGAACGAGCCTTAAGCACACGATATTGATGCCAAGTGCCTTTGCTTCGTCATCTTCGAGCATGAGGTGATTGTGTCGCCAAGCAAAACTCAAAATCACGGCTGAGCCAATTATGATCGCCGCGACGCAGGTGATTAGCCCCTTCATATCGTTGGTTGAGAGTGATCCAAGCAACCAATAAGTGATCGCTGGCAGCGTATCTTGCGGATCTGCGACATATTTTAGGAGCGAGACAAGGCTTGAAAATAGCGCTGAAATGACGATTCCGCCCAAAATTATCATGATGTGATTATTGGCATTTTTTACGACCATTATTGTCAAAAGTAGGCTTAAAAGCCCAAAAATAAAGCCAAAAATCATCGTGAGATAGATGTTGAAATTTAGCATCATTGCGCAGATCGCCCCAAAGCTAGCGCCGCTTGCAACGCCCAAAATATCGGGCGTGGCGAGCGGATTTTTGAAAATGGATTGAAAGCTAGCCCCAGAAATGCTAAGCCCAGCGCCCACGAAAATCGCCAAAACAACGCGAATTAGGCGAGTTTTGACGATATATCCTTCGCGGCCTGAAAAGTCGAAATTTAGCAAAATTTCTAAAATTTGGCCAAATCCGACGTGATATCTGCCCACGCTTAACGCGCAAAAAAAGACCAAAACAAGCAGGCCGCCGCTAAAAAAATAACGCATTAGTAGTCGTATTTAAATTTCACGTAAGCGTTGATTCCAGGCTCTAGAAGCGGATTTGTAATGCTTCGTCCGTAGCCGACGTCTTCATAAGTCGTTGGATTGATGCCTTTTTTGTCAAAAAGGTTATCGACGCCCACAATTAGGTGCATATCTTCAGCCTCGTGATGGAAATATCCGAGATTAAAATCGGCCGCGATGTCGGTCATTGCGTATCCTGCGGTCTCTCTTTCATCTGTTGGGCTGATTCTTGTTTTTTTCGAATAAACCCTTTCTGAAACGCTAAATGTGGCAAAATCGGTCTCATAGCTGAGTGTTACTTTCGCGCTAAATGGCGCAATATAGGCAAGCGGCGTATGCGTACTCTCATCTTCGCCCCGCGTGTAGGCTGCACTATATTTCAGGCCAAAATCGCCAAATTTGTGCTTTCCTTCTAGCTCGACGCCCGTAATATAGGCTTTTCCGATATTTTGATACTGACGCGGTGCCGATTTATTGAGCTTTAACATATCTTTGTATTTTGTATAATAGCCAATTAGTGAGAAGAAATTCACCTCGTCATTGTATCTAAATCCGCCCTCGATCGTGTCGGAATATTCGGACTTAATGTCCAAATTTGGGATCGTCATATTAGTCGCGTCTCCTGAAGGCGTCATCTGCATCATCGCAGTTGGCAACGGCGCTTTGAAGTTGTGGCTGACGTTTGCTAAAACTCCCAAATTTTCAGTCACAAAATATGTGGCACCCAAAGAGCCAGTAACGGCATCTTCGCTAATCGTGCCGGCGTTATTTAGGGTGTCGATTGCGCCTGGAATACTAGCTTCTGATGAGCCTGGAATTTTGCTTAAATGCGAAAAAATATAATCGTATCTAATGCCCGCAGAAAGGATAAATTCCGGACTTACGCTCCAGTCATCTTTAAGATAAACGCCGATGTCGGTGTGATCCCAGTTTCGGTTCGGATAGGCGGTGATGCCCTTTACTAGGTTATGCGCCATGATTCTATCCCATCTTTGGTGCAAGAAATCCACGCCATAACTAATCGCGTGAGAATCGATAAATTTGTCAAAATGGGCCTTTCCGCCGTAAAATTTGGAGTTTTTGACCTCTTGATGGATATAATTGCCGTTAAATTTCAAGCGGTTGTTCCAAATATCGGTGTTGTAATCGCGGTAATACAAATAAACGTCCATCGCATCGGCAAGCGCGGTGTCTAGGTGATTACCAGATACGCCAGCTCGGATATATTTATCATAGAATGGATTTTCGCTCATATAAATTCCATACGAAGCGCCAGGTGCTGCGCCTTGGCCGCCGCCGCGGAAGGTTTCGACGCGTCCAAATCGGCCTTGGAGATAATATCTGAAATCATCGACGTTGTAACCGACGTTAAAATCGGCATTTACGCGCTTAAATTTGCTGTTTGGAATTTTGCCTTCGCTCGATCGATAGTTTTCTGCGATTTTTCCGCCAACGCCAAGCAAAACATCCCAGCC
>Ga0065711_1039683_pt1 | contig 17598 bp, 8 predicted proteins | sample Hoacrofraction12_FD_59098 | JGI IMG/M metagenome (GOLD analysis project Ga0065711, IMG submission 59098) | Hoatzin crop microbial communities from Cojedes, Venezuela - Epithelial fraction 12 v2 (version 2) | ecosystem: Host-associated > Birds > Digestive system > Esophagus > Crop | place... | reverse complement strand
GTAAACCTAGGCTATATAACGCTGTGTTATTTATCAATAAACGCCATTTGCCGTCCACCACATTGGTGTCTGCGTGCTGATGACCCGAGCGGCCGAGGGGTGGGTCGCCGAGCCGTCCCTGAACCAGGTCACCACGCCAACGAAGGCGACAGTATGAATTTCGGAATAAACTTTTCAGTGAGATAAGTGAATGAAAAATGGGAAAACGGTACTCATGGAGGAAACCTCAGGCACAAGACTGTCAGACTGCAATGAAGCAGAGTACAGTCACTTCTGAGCAATGAGATTTTTTTCTTTGTTCTCATCAGGGAGGATTCTTGGAAGCAAATAAAAGGTTCCTAAAAAAACTTAATAGGAAAAAAACAAACAATTCTCCCTGCAAGACATGTTTGGTTCATACTCTTTCAGCCATGCAACCATTTAATGAGTTCTGCGAAATCTTCATTCCTGTCATCTCGAGGCTAGCAGACGCAGTCTTGGTAACTGAATTATGGTTTAGATTCCCTGTGTTGAAATGGGAAACGTGAGCACTAGAAAGGCCAACAATGTGCATAAGTATACACAGCACAAAATTCATTATGAAAATACTTGCAGCGATAAGCACGCGAGAACTATAGATCTTGGAAGATTGGATAGGAGCATCTCTATTGTTGATGAGAGGTATGGTGCTGACAAGTCTAAGTGGAAAGGCTCATTTCTGACATGGTCATTTATGTTAAATGTGTGTGGTTTGCTATATGGTCAGTCCTTGCTCTTTCCAGAACTAAACTTTCTGATTTGTGAGCTTAAAAGATCTCATCATTAATCACTGTATAGTTCTTATTTTCTGCAGAGGACTAAGATTCTGCTCACTGCCATTCAAAACAGAGATGAGCTAAAGTGAGAAAAACTGATGGGCATTTGATTTTTCGGTAACCGTGAGTATCCTGGTATGTGCCTACCTGACAAAAAATGTCTTTCTGGGATGGGGTTTCAGGATGTTTACAGCTTCAAGAGCAGGCATGCAGCTGTCCATCACTGATCACGTGCATTCTTCCCGGGAACTTTCCTGTTTGCTGCAATGGAAATCGTTATTAATCAAAATATGTCCAGTTAAAAAAAAGTATTGAAAAGTTTTCTTTTCAATATGCTTAAAGGAGGACAGGAAAAAAAGTGGTAAAGGGAAAAAAAAATGCCTGAAAAATTTACATTAACTCTTACCTTTTTGTTCGTTCAGAACATTCTAAACTGAAAAAATTATTTTAGGGAGAACCAAAAACATTGCTTCAATTCATTGGTATGAGTATTTTACTGAGATTGAAATGTCTAATACTTCACAGGAATGACTTCTTAATATTTGGAAAAAAATAATTCATTTTCTTCCTTAATAATCTCAAAACAATTAAAATATTTTAAAATAAGTGCTAGGTTTTTCAAGTACATACAATTACAGTAAAATTCCATCTTCTGCTGGAAAACATATTTCAGAAATGAAATGCACTGGTCCTTTTACCCAGTGTTATTTGTTCTATATTGGGAAAATTAAAATGTCACTGATGCCGCAGTAAGGTATGTATAACTATTATCACATTTTAGGATTAAGTTAGCATCCCTGAACTCCCAGTCAGGAGCAGGCCATACTGCAGTAATTGTGTTAAAACACAGAACTGTACATAATTCAAGTAAAGCTTTTATGATGATTCACTGCTATTTTTTTCCTGCACTGCAAGGTCCACAGGTTTCTTAGGTTTGTATAACCAACAGAAAAAAGTAAATTAACTCAGTACCTAACTGGTCAAAAATCTCTTTACTCAGCAGTTGTTTCCTATGTACCTAGACTATTACGTTACATAGCAACTTCTTCCTAAAACAACATTAAATAGGGCTTGCACTCTATCTTTGAAGGACCTAATGGAAATGTCTTCAAAATAATAGGAAATCTCACAACTAAAGGACATGTCCAGTTATTAAGATCACAATTCAGGATCCTGCACACCAGTGAAAGCAGCTAACACTTTAGTCCTTCCTTGCCAGGGTCTGGTTCTGTTCTTATGGCCTGAGATTATCATCAATTAGTGAATGAGCTCGAATGAAAGGAAAAGCACTTTCCCTTCTCTGCCTGTTGGATGCAGTCAACGGCTACCTGGATGTACCAGATATTGATAGATTTTTTTTTTTTTAATTTATAACAAAGGCAAATACTTTAATTTGGGCTGGATTTTCACAAATACATACCCACAGATAGATACAGAGGTGCCTTGTATAAAACTAGTTCAGCTACTCCAGACAGAGCACATTGCTACCTGGGCAGGCTGTGGTATGAGAGTGAGCTCTCTCACTCCTGTGGTACCAAAGTGCCTGTTGTAATCCCTCTCTTGCAGACCTCAGAAGAGTTAGCCCCAGTACAGAAAAGGTTTTGCTGCCTTCCTGCTGCTCTATGCTGTATTATTTAGTATATTGTACTGGGAAACTGTCAGCTGGCTTTCACCATTCTTCTTTGGTGTTTGACAGAGTTTCCTAACAAATATTCTTTCTTGCTTCTGTTTGCCCTAGACTTTTCTTCTCCCTGTCCTCCCCCCCCCCTCCGCTTTGGGGAGGGGGGAGGCTGATATTCTCATTTTCTTTTGCTTTAGAAAAACTGAGCAGAAAAATCAAAACATTACTACTGTAGTCATTTCCTTCACTGTAGCTATTAAAGCTATCACATATTTGCAATTCTGACAATAAATTGATTAGTTTTGCTGCAAGGAAAGATCAGGCCTTGCTGGAATGAGATTGTTGTTGTTCCTGCTGCTGCTGCTACATGTTGATGCAGCATGACTAGTGATTTTTAATAACGAGTAGAAAAAAATGGGCTTAGAGCTTTCCAAGTGACCAGACTGAAAGGAGGACACGCAGAAACATTTTTACTATAGCAGTATCTAGAGATTCCAGTACAAAGGAGGGTGTCCATTACGCTAGAGGTTTGCTAACACAGTGAGAGAGCACTCCAGATCCCAAAAGCTGATGGGCCAAACAAAGGACACAGAATGCAGAAGAGGTAGACATGTGTATGCTTGTGCCACTGAGCCACAGTGGGATGGACCACAAGGCGGCACATGCTACTGCTCTACAAATAACAATGACTGTTTTCAAAGCTACTTCAATGAGCTGAAAGTCTGTCTCCTGCTTGCAAGCTGACATGAGCTATCCTCTCACTGAAAAGCAATACATCTGGCAGCACAGAAAATGCAAATAATGAGGGCAAAGAGGACGAAATTCAGTCAGCTTTGTCCTCCTCTCAAAGCTAGCCTAGAGGAAGGAGAGGCCTCCAGAGTCAGCAAACAGCCCTCAGGGTGAGACAGTAGCCAATGCTTTAGGCTTCCCCATGGCCACAGGGATTTTCCAGGGCATCTGCAGCGCTCAGAGCGCTGTTCCTTTGACAGCACAAGGACTTGAGGGACAATCCTTGGAGCTGGCTTGCACAATGGATTCCTTGATCTATCAGAAAACCTTGGTGATCCTTTGGCCTTTTAACACAAGACAGCATAAAGCAGCCAGATCAAGGACAAGGGAACCAAGCAGTTACTGCAAGTGGGAGAGTTGAAGGCATAGCTCTGTAGTGCCTATATCTTACAATGACCGGGGGCCAAATCCACCTATGTCAAACCAAAAGTCACTGAACCTTCAGTTTGACTCCGCAACAGTGTTGCTCACCCGCATTATGTTATAAAGCATGCAGCACGTGAACTTGAAACGACAGCGCAGACATCTTTCCTTCCTCAATCTGTGAAACATTTTCTATTATGGACTCCTGGTTTTCACCATAATTGTAATCCAGGACAATCACCTTGAAACCAAGGAAAAAACCAAAACAAATACCCAATATATCCACAAAACAAAAACCTGAGCCCCCTGTGTGCTGTGTGTAACCTTGCCCTGATGTCCGTCTTCCTCTACTGATGACAGAGACCTCTGACCAAATCCAACAGACTACACAACCATTCCCAGCTTCCTGCCACCTTCCATTATCAAATCACTTTACTCTCCATCCAAGTACTTCTTTCCATACTTGCACAAATCTTAATCCATTTGCCTTGCTAGAATTTAAACATGCAGTGCTGGCAGAAGTAAGAGAAAAAATAACTCAAGCTGTGTGACAGAAAGCATCATAACCACAACTGATGTGTAAAGGGTCTATCTCATGTTCTCCCATTCACATTTACAACAAGTTTCTCATGCCTGTCAACCTTGTTTTGGTTAAAACAGCTTTCAGGGCAGTCCCTCTTGCATTTGTAAATGAATCCTTCAAATACACAAATATCTCACTGATGCCAGCAGTCCAGTTAAGCACTTCGCCTCTGTGGTATTCTCTGTAAGCTCTGAAACAACCAACAGCTATGGTAACACAGACAAAAAAAACCACAAAGGCAGTTCTTTTTGAAGCTGTGTTGGGACTAAACAACGGAACAGATAGATTAATAACCTTTTAGACAGTTAATGAAAAAAACAGAATAAGAAATGCTATGCCAGGGGGAGATTAATTGGGTTACGTCCAGATGATACAGCTGATTGCTGGGGATAAATGAATTGTGCTGCCACATGTGCTATGAACAATCCTCCTGTCCTGGCTTCTGCAACCAAACATAGACAAGTCTTAAAAATATTTTTGCAGGTTTCTACAAATTTGGATCTACAGGTCTGAGTACAAGGCGAATGACAGAAAAGAGTTGTTGAAAACAGAAAGAAAATTTAATAATCAAACTTAACGAAATTCTGTTCTGGAGCACATCATAAAGTAGAAACAATAAGGGTATGGTCCTTGAGAAAATAGAACTGATCGCAGCACATGGGAAGTAGAAGACATGGGACCTCACCCGGAGCTACATCCAAGAAAGGACTTTGGCAACACAAAGAAGGACTCAGCACAGTTACCTGTATTACCTGTAACTTAGATTAAAATAAAATTAACTACTTGGCTGGGGCCTAGTCCAGGAGATGCATCAGTTCAGTCACTGGTTACCCCTTCTGCTTGACACCTTTTCCTGGCAGCTGAAACTGTGCTGTTACAGACTCCCAGAGTAGCTTGAGCCAGCACTGGGAGGTACATGATTAAGTTCACCATCCCAGAGTAATCCATTCTGAACTCCAGGCAGACTTTTAAGGCACTTACATCCCTCATCGGACATTGTTCCTGATGCACATTCTGGACTGATCTTGAAATACCAGGGAAAACTTGTCCCAGATGTGAGCCTAGATATATATCCATAAATCAAACTGGAAGTTCTGAAACCACCAGATAGCCTGAACAATGTCACATTCCAATGACTTCTACATTTTCTGCTAACATTGGTGCTAGGCATTTCATAAATACATAGAAAGTGTAGTCTTACATGTACAGCTTATAAACTACAGAGACAAAGAGCAGAAGAGGAAACACATCCTGTACCTCTAGTCCAGTTCACCGTTCACTGGGCTATTTTTGTCTTTAAGTATCTTTAGAAATCTCAGCCTCATTCTCTTCCATAAAGTTCATGACTGATCAAAATCAAAGGCTTGCAGGTAACTTGCAAGAACAGCATATAGGATGAACAATGGAATATGAACAGGACATGAAAAGCACATGTGACACAAAAGCCTAAGAAAGGATGGTTTATTTGGATATATTTTCGCTGTAAAAGCTAAAAATGAAATTGAGCATTTGTACTCAGCAACTGAGCAACCATGAAATTGTTACTATCCTAAAAAAAGGGCAGCTAAACGGCAGAAATTTAAGCTGCCTAGAGAGGAATATATTGCACTTCTTATCACGTTTTAGAAGAAGCAATTAGCTTTCAGACTGACTGAAAGCTTATTTTGTTGGAGGCTGAAAAAACACATGTAGCAAGTTATCCCCCAAAATGCAGCATTTACAAGTTTGCACAGCAGCTTGACTACAATGGGCAAATGATAGGATATTGCAAACACGAGCTAAGGGAGAAAAGGCTTATTTGATATACAGAAATTCTGAGCACCCTCAAACTTGCAACACAAAGCATGTCACTGACACAGACATACCAATCACGTAAGCAGCAACCAAACAATTTGTTGAGATTTGGGGAATTTTTTTAGTTTCCTTAACCATTCAGGTTACTGAAAAAAATTAATTACTTAATTAGATTAGGTGTCACAGCTAATTTGGTGAATACCAACATATTATTCTGTCACAAGCATGGGTTCTTATCGGTGGTCAGATGATTCACAGTGAAGGAACTTTGCTTTGCTGGAGTCACACAGGCGCCAGAAAATGCCAACAGAGATCATGTTTCAGACTTCAGCACACCAGAGCAGAAAACAGACCCAGCACCATCTCCAGTGCAAGTCTCTCATCCCACCACTGAATCTGCTAGTGTAATTTCAACTGGTCCAAAATCATGGCTGCTGATTCTCTGCAAGCTGATTTCTCCTCAAAATGCTGTTTCAATTTCATTAAATCAAAGCCTAAAACTAAAAAGTTTTGAGCAAAGTAGAAGCTCCCTAGGATCTTGCAATTCATTAGAAAAATGGATTTTCCTGTTCCCACTAATTCCAATCACAAAACAAACACCAGGACTTTCCACTGAATAGCTAAAAGAATAATGGATAGGGAGGAAGGTGTCCACAAATTCTTCCTGGTGTTGATTATTGTCCAGACAAGGATTCTTTGCCAAAAGTCCAAGATACTCAGTTAATTCCTTTTGATTCACCGACACTTCAATGGCTACCAGACACTTCAAACTTAAGAAATCAATACTTTGCAATAAAACTTTATTTTGTTGGGGAGATTCTGATTCTCCAGAATTAGAGAGATTTGTGTGAATAAATTTTATGAAATGGCTCTTCGATGGTGATCAAAGAAAATCAACTGGTGGATATCTCTTACTGAGACCACTAAGAGAAATACTACCAAAATTCATTTGAACACCTTCAGCCACAGCAGAGACACCAAGAGCTAAATAACCAGCCCACAAGCTTCCCCTACCTTTCTTTCGCAGATTGCTGCATAGTACAACAGTTGCATTGTCCAGTCCTCTCAATTAAAAAAATTACTGCCCTTGATAATTAAAATAAGTTGTTAGGGGTGACATGGCTCAAGTGGTGGTCTCAGTCAGCCTTGGCAAGATGTACTTCATATGTACATTAGGACTAAAGGGGTAGAAAAATTAATGATATAAAAGTCCAAGTTGGCCCTTTTAAGCACCATTCCAAAATAGCACTGCGACATGCCTCAGAGAAGTAGTGATTAGATTATCACTAGAGAATATGGTATTAGTTTGGGGAGTTTTGCAGACATTATTATTTCTTTTATGACAGCAGTTAAAGAGCCCAAATCATGCACTGTGAAACTTGAGATGGTGATTATACAGAGAGAAGGAAGAAGAAAAATCCCCCTCTGGGGAGTTTACATTCTAAATGATACTCAGGTACACTAATTATTAGGTTGCCTGACATTTAATCAATTGCTGAACAATTTAAATGGTTGACAGAAATGAAATATCTGTCTCTGATTTATGTGTGAGCAGGTTTCTAGCAGCAAAAACTTAAAACCCTATAAACCAATTATTATTCCCATTACCTCATCCTGAGTGACTCTCTGGGATGATAAAGCCCATCTTATTTGGACTTATTGCTGAGAAATAGACTTCTAAGGCATAAAGTTCTCCAGATGGATGCTTTTTGGGAATTAGTTGAATAACAGAGATTTAATCCGTCCACAAGTCAGTATACGTAAATACATGATGAACATAAAAAACTCATTGCTAATCCAAAGTGATAGGTACTAATAGGGTACTTAGTGGATTAATAGCTAGCATGCTATGTTGCTAGAAGCACGCTGTTTATTTCATTCGTGTGCTTGAATGGATGCAGAAAATAAACTCAGTCCCTTAGGCATATTTAATTCAAGTGGACAAAAATGCATCATTGTACATCTAAGCAGACAATTGAACCTGTAAGTTTATCTTTAACATGCCATATTCCTTAAAGCTCTTGAGAAAAAAAAGGTCATAAACCAATTTTGGAAGAACCTTCAAATGGCTATATGTGGGGGTTTTGCTGGTTTTCACTGCACTCCCTTTTGGCAAAGTCAATTTTTCAGCTTTACAGCATTGTCTCCCCAGGTCTTAATTAATACCATGCACAGGTGGCATGCAGGATAACCGCAGTAAATCACACAAAGGGTTATGAGTCTCTGAAGAACTGTTATTAAAGACAGTCACATCATAAAACAACAGGCTAGAAGGATGAAACTGTCACACACTACCCATTTCAGTTGGGGCTTTTCATGTCTGTAATCTTTCCCACCACAGAAGGAATAAAATGTATTTAGCTAGAGGCCCAACCCACTGAAAAAAATGAGAAGACAGACAAAAATGCATGAAAAGCCTCTGTCTCACTAACGCTTTCTGTGACTCGAGGTGCTGCAAACAGTGTACTTGATGAACAGATTATATCCCTCATACTCCTAGCGTATTTTTGCAATTGCTGTTTTGATGAAGCTAGGCTCTGAAATCCACCGACCATGTGGCACCAGAATTTGCGAAGGCCCAGTGAGCAAAAAGTAGAAGGCAAAGTTACTCTCTGAGATTAACAAATAACCACCCCTCCTTTTCTCCGACTGTGCTTTAGACAGGGTTCCTAATGTAGACTTCATGAATCAGGTTGCATGTTTTACTATGGTCACACATTACAGAAAATATGCAGAGTGGGAATTTCTTCAAAACTGACACTCTACTCACTGCTAACACTGTAACATGACAGACTCCTCCAGAAAGGCAGACTGAGCCAGATATTGTGAGATCTTCCATATTTAAAGGACTAAATCAGGTTTCCCGTGCTGCTGGAAGAAGGATCGATAGAAGGATGCTCAGCACATCTCAGTGTGCTCTTGGGAAGCTGCAAGGATCAGACTCTCTAGGCTGCTCTTCTCCCTGGCAGGTTGCTCTGACCAAGCTACAAGTCCTCGGGAAAAAAGGCAACAAATAACTTCATTTTTTTTGTAAGTACCATTTCAGATTTTCTGTTCTTAAAGGATATTTTTCATTCAGCTAAGAAACACTGTTCTTAAAATCAAACTAACAGACTTTCCACACAGTGGGAATTCCTGTTTCAGCACACTAAGCAGTACTAATGCAGTAACACCAAAGGATACACAGAAGAGTGAAACAAAGAAATTATGATGATTGATGATGATACTAATAACGACTGATAAACTCTGCTCTAAAAAGCTACCACTGTAAGCACAAGCAACATTCATAGCAACACACCAAAAATTCATCTGCCTCCGTTTTCTGCATGCAGCAGTGGCAAGCAGAAGACACCTAGGAGGGAACTAGCAAGAGCGCAAGCACACAGTGGTCCTTTGACCATTTGCCTGTCCAAATTCTAGCAATCAGCTGATTATGGTCTTCCTGAACCAGAGGCTGTACCTATGTCTAAAGTGCTCAACAGACATTTTTTTACCATGAATTTGTTAAATCACTCAAAATGTTTTACTTTGCACTGAAGAAGCTTAAATGTAAGAAGTAAAGGCCACATCTACTTTTGGATTGCTTCTACTTCTATGATTCTGTACTTCTGGTAACCACTCGTGCAACCATTGTGTTCTGCCAATAGTACCTTCATAAATCATAGAATCGTTTATGTTGGAACAGACCTTTAAGATCTTCAAGTCGAATATTGGTGGAAGTGGAAATCACAAAGTATTCTGGAGTGGCACCATTTGTTATAGCTACACGAGACGCTACCTAAATATAGACAATGTATATTTGATTTGCCAAGGGTCATTCTGGGGATTTATGGTAGATTAAGGAATTAAACATTTTTTTCTTAACTACTACTATGTTGCATTAACTTCCAAACCTTGTCTCCTTTTTACCTGTAATTGAAAAGTGAGGTACAGCACCATAAAGAAGTACAGCAGAACATGATCACATTGTCAGGAGAAGGAGCATGAAGGTGAAAACCTCTTGACTTCTGTCAACAGAAGCAGAACAACAGTAAGCAAATGAGGAAGAGAGTAACCATTAAGGACTCAGGTATGCTGCTTTCCTGGGCTTGAATTCCTCTGGACAGTTTTTTGGTTGTTTTTAAACTAGATGTTGCATACACTAAGAAAACCTCAGAATATTTGCCAACTTCATACTATAGAAGCAAACAATTCTCTTTACCTACCCCGAGAAAACTGAGAAGGTAAGTAAATAGGCAGAAAAGGTTTTAAGACAGTGACATCAGAGTTCAGGTACAAGGAAGAAGAAAGAAATCTCACTTCCTAGATGAGAAAAAAGGGAATTTCTCACTACACAGAGGCATAGCGGTGTAAAGGTACTGTAAAACACATCTGAGTTTTCTGTCGACAGATGATAGCGTAACAGAAAATAAAAGCAAAGATATTCAGGAAAGCTTTTTTATCAGCTAGCCATAAGACCGAAAGTAGAAAAATTGCTAGTAAAAGGAAAAATAAACTGTGAATAACCCCAAAGATGGAAGTGTTCTGTGACTGTGAGGGAAACTGTCTATGATTTCATATTTTTAGCAGATAATATACTTTAATCATCATTCCAGAAGAAAACCAAATATCAGCAATTTGTATACTAAGATTTTGGAGCAGAAACACACACACACTGCTCAGCAGGTTTTAGCAGACCTGCACTCAGGTATTTATAATCAAAGGACTCCAGACTCTGGAAGTAAACTCTACCACTTCAAGTAGAAGATGCAAAATCCCATCTCTGCAATAGATTTCAATCTCTCTGTACCTCGAGTGTTTCTCTCTACAACAAAGACAGCGATCATCTAACCCAGTGCTCCCTGTCTAAAGGCTGAGTTGTTGAAAGGCACCTTTCCTTGACTTGACACCTAAATAAGCTGTTTTTTCAAGAAGTTTTGTCTTTTCATCAGTAAAGCAAGAGTCCCTGAAACAAAAAGTAATTGGTTTACAGAATGTATTAACTGGAAGTTTCCAAGCAAAACTGTAACAAATTTCAATAACGTGCTTGAAAAGTTATAATTTTCTGCTGCCCCATATTCTGGTGCAAACCACAGTACTAATCAAACACAAAAAACTCATTTTGTAATTTCTGGTTAATAAACAAAACTGCCATATTTTAACAAAAGTTTTCAGAGAAAATCCTCTACAGTGCTACTTAGGAATCCATTTCTTCTTGTTATCCAGAGACTAGGTGACAGTTCTTACAATATTCCTGAAGCACATATTGCAACCATAAGTGAGTAAAAATACATTTTGGAAGATGCTGACTAGTCACACCACAGAAACTCTGCACCCACCCAGCTGGGGTTTCACCAGGTGCAGGCAGGCAGACAGGATGGGGTGCACAGAGACCCACGACAGTCAAACAAAAACGTTTGGGTAATACAGGAGAGCGCTGCTTGGTTTTCTGATACATAAAATGAGAGCGCGTTTTGCCAAAACTAAGGCAGCCTGTTTCTTGAATCACACTTATAGAACCGAAAATGCAACCAGTCCCGCTCCACTGCCAATCCACCTAGAAACATTCATCACAAAAGTTTTGAAAGGAAAAAAAGTCTGCAATTTGAACAGGCGTCTATTTTTGCAAATCTAATCTTACTGCAGCTGTTTTAGAAGATGACTTCTACTGTTTACCCTTGCTCCCTAAATGATTTCATAAAAAAAGAGATATTCCTTTGCCTGTCTCACTGATACACCATGTTTTATCTATATGAACACCTAAGAAACAAACACACGCCCTTTGCTAGAAGCTCAAACTCATCCTCTCCCCCCAAAAAAGCTATCTGGTGAAGTGACACAACATCAGTTGCACCATCTCACGGTCACAGAAAGGAAATCGGCAGGTACAGCTGTTCCTCAATGATAATCTACTCACACAAAGATTACACTCCAATTAGGAAGAGCTGAATAGGCTTCTAAAGAAACTTTGTCCAAACTGCCAATTAAACACAGCCTGAGTTTATTACGATTTTCACAAAACTAGGGAAAATTGGTTTCATCAGTTTTGTTCACTCTCACAGTCCTTTTTCTGGTTTGAGTTCTGGCCCAGGATGAGAAACAAAAGTAGCAAAAATGCCATGAAGAGGCAAAACGCTGTTCTTGCTGAATTTATAATACACAAGTGTTTATTATCTCAGTCACTCTCCTTCTCTGAATGAACAGTCTCCGCCAGGCCACACCTACTCTCCTCTCTAATTCTAATTTCTCTTAATTTAAGGAAAGCTCTGGGATACAGCCCCAAAGTACGTCTCCAAGGGTCCCTCTGAGAGGTTTTAAATGCAGGGACAAGGAAGAAAATTGTTCTAGTACTTCCTGATTGCTTTTTAAAGCAATTTAAAAGCATTGAGTAGTATCTATTATTGATTCCCATAGAGAAGAGGAAAGCACTGGAGCTACAGCCCTACCTTCCCCTCTTTTGGTAAGGGATAGGCTGTTGCAAGAGTGATGAGGTATCCCTCACTCTAAGGGGGTGAGGCAGTGCTAAAGCCTCTCCTATGTAAGAGAGAAGAGCAACAGTCTGCTAAAAAGCTGGGAGACCTAAGGTACCTTCACACTTCGAGGCTGTCGGGATCATGAACTCATGAGACCTGTCACCCTGAGTAACATTACAGAATTTAACTGACTCAGCCTATAACTTATTAGCAAATCAAGAAATATGTTATTGCAAAAAAAAAAACCAAACCTTGATTTGCGATGTTTTTTGCAGTGGAGACTCTTGTATGCTCCTCCCTTAACTCCTGTTGCTGAACACCCTGACTCCTCAAACTCTCTTCCTTTACCTAGTCTGCATTTCTCTGACACGAACTCCTAGTCTCTCCCTGAATGCTGGTGGTCCTGTGCCTTGACAGAGTTTTCATGTGTCATCTCCACAGTACAATTCCAGCCAGCAACAATTCCAGCTTTCAGGGGCACCAACTAGCCATGATCACAGCTCTGCCAGCTGAACATGGTAATGTTCTGTTCCGCTTTGTCTAAAAAAGATGGTAATGGACCAGAAGCTGTATTGACGCACACACTGCATTCCAGCATAAGGAAATAGCAAACATTAATTAGATCACAACAGCTGAAATGTTCCTTTTACCAGACTGTATATTTATTTATAATTTGATTTATTACAGACAATTTTTGGAGGAAAAATTCAATTGCTGAGTGTTCAGTGAACCTTGGATGGTTGATTGTGATTATCTACTGTTTCCCTTCATTGTTGTCTGTTATACTGTGTTTGAATACCTCTAGTAAAATATCAGTTTCTTTTAAAAAAAATCGGAACAAATAAAACCCAAAAAAACAAACCCAAGTTCTTATGAGTGACTGTAAAACAGCCTGGAAATCACAGCTGCATGAATCTTATGATGGGACCTGAAGTTTAAGAATCTTAAGGCACATGTACATGACAGGATATAAGAAACTTGTTAATGGTCACATTCTGATGTTTAATTCAGCTACCCCCTTTACTGAAAACTGGAAGGAGTGTTTTCGTTAATGGGATCTACCTGTTTAATTGTGTGCAGTGAAATCTAGGAGCTCTTGTTTCCTGGTTTAGAGGTTTTATGTGTGGAAAAAATAAAAAATAAATCCTTCCCAGAAAGAAAGAAAAAATTGGAGATATCATCATCATTCTGTGTATGTGGCAAATGACTGATGGCATGAATACATTTCCTAAACATGTTTCGTGTGCTTGAGTCCTCAATTTGTCAGGATTTGTCAAGAACTGAAACACGTTTGTAGATCTCTGATGAGTTCTAGGCTCATACCCAGAAAATCAGAAATCTCCCACTAGCTAAAAAATAGGATTTTTTTTGTTTGTTTCATGAAACATTTTACATTCCTAACACCAATCTTATGCAGTCTCACTACAAGCCGAACAGCAACACTGTGAATTTAAATAGTCCTTGAAATGATTATTAATTTTTTTTTTTAATTGCCATTCCACAGCTGGAAATCTTACCAAGGTCCCCTTGGTTAAATTATACATATGACTGACAAGAAAAACAGAAATAGTTAATGACAATAACTCAAAAAAACTGAGTAACAGCTCAATCTACTGGAAGTACTTAACAGAGTCACAGGCTTCAAGATCTCAGAAGGCAGAAAAACAATAGTCTGAAGGGAGAGACTCCACACAATAGAAACTGGCAGGTGATATCAGCGTCATTATAGAAACTGCAAATTTGGATGCAACAGTATCAATAAGAATTATACTCATGAAACTATCCTCCAAAATGTCAGTCAGTAACTCCAGTAAGGTTTGTATACAATTTTCTAAGCTGGCTTAATGTTTGCAGTTTGATTCATTCCAGAGTTCTACATTATCTTTCTAACTATTCCCTTCTATAAGAGTATGCCATTCAGAGACAAATACATAAAAAGAAATACAATGCAGACACTAAATGATTTTTTTTTTCAGGCACTGACTGCATTTCTTTGGAGTACTGGCAATAAGGTGCTTGCAAGAACAAAAGAGATGTGAATGTACTACAGAAAACTAACGTGTTATATCTGCACAGAAAAATAGCTGATTTTTTCTTATATTTTAAACTATATATGAAACAGCACTGTTCATTAAAATGCAATTGTTTAAAAATAGAAAGCTTGAAGGGCACAGAGGGCTAAACTGATGTGCCGTCTTAGCATAGCTGTTGAGAGGCAAATCTGGAGCTGCGTAACATGCATGCAGTAACTTGGCATTTGTGTTTCAGAATCCTACAATTTGGGCTCTGGACAGCCCTGGATCGATCTCACGATAAGATTGTTTTAGACACTCAGGATGCACATGGCTCTCCCCTTAAGCACCTCCTGACGTCAGTGCAAGTCTTTGCTCTTAATTCAAAGGGATGGTGGATAAGGCTGTGGGGCACATCTATTCATAAACAGTAATAGGACTTTGGTAGCAAGCATAGAACTTGAAAGCTCTTTTTTGATGAATAAAAGCATTTTAGGCATTTGATACTACAAACACTACCCCATAGTTTTATCCTATACCTCCCTTTTCACTAGGATTACCATGTGATGATTATTATGAGGAAAATAAAGTCCCATCACTGAAATGGAATGGTTCCCAAGTTGCTGTTATGATGAATCTTCAACTGACGAGAGAATCAGGAAAAAGGTGAATTATTTATTGGAACTCACATACTATATATCAGGCAGGAATGTATAAAAACTACATGTATTGTTGCTGTGAAGAATCCTTTGCTGTGTGCCGTGGTTTGAAAAAGACCTAGTTTCATCCTGATCTAACTTTTGCTTCTCCATTCAAGTTCATCACTGACTTAAGCACAAGTGAAGATAGGGCTAGGTCTATCTTTGAATCAAGAGCAAAGACTTCCCAGACAGGGAGTGTGCCTTGCTCACAACACATATATTCAGTTTGCGTATCTTATTTGTTCATCTTATTCTCTGCTGTTTTGACTCTTCTTGCTCTCTGGGGACACCTAATGTACTTCTAAGACAAAAGTTTCCGCAAGAAAGGCAATGGAGGCTCTGGGTTTCCAGGTCCCTAACAAAGAATTTAAACCTACGTGAATCAGATGTCCAGTGAATTTTATAACAGATTGAGCGAAAAAGTTCATGTTCATTCCTGCTGAAATATGGGTCCCATATAAGAAAGGGATAAGCCTGATCCTTGGATCATCAAGGTTGCTTGGAAGAAGACTCCCTTGCACTTCTCATTGCAAATCAAGTTTTGATCTCCCTCCCCCATTTTTTTTTGTCTCCCTCTTGAAGCTACTTACAGTCAAAACAATAAACAATCAAAACTCCTTTACTTTGGTCTCACTCAAAAATTCAGAGGGAAATAAAAAGGGAATGAGAAGCCCAACCCTTTCGTGAGCCTTAACACATTTCTATCCCCAGTTTCTCATCATTAACTGACAGCAAAGAACATGTGTTCAGTGACAAATGGAAAATAACAGGATTCAACTTCACAAACGAACCAGCTTTGTAGCCTACCATTTAAAGCCTGTTGAAGTGAGTGGGATCTAGTTGGATTACTGGAAGATGTTCAAACCTCACATGAGATTAAGTGTTCTCATTTTGCAGTTCCATAAACACACAGGTAGAGAATTCTCTGATCCATGGAGCAGGCGTAGCCTATAAAGGGGTATCGGTCTCTTTTCGCAAGTAACAAGTGACAGGACAAGCGGAAACAGCCTCAAGTTGCACCAGGGGTGATTTAGATTGGTTATTAGGAAAAATTTCTTCACCAAAAGGGTTATCAAGGTTATCAAGCATTGGAACAGGCTGCCCAGGGAAGTGGTTGAATCACCGTCACAGGCATGGAACTTAGCGACATGTTTTAGTGGTGGACTTCGCAGTGTTAGGTTTACAGTTGGACTCAATGATCTTAAAGGTCTTTTCCAGCCTAAATGATTCTATGACAAGAGATCGAGTCAACTGCCTGACACTTATTTCTATGAGGTCTTTCACAGCTCAGACAGCCTCCTGTAGGAGCTCTGCTAGTCAAAGGCAGTTTGCACAGATGGGGAGTATCCTGAGGATGACACAGCTCACCATGATATCCATAGGCACCACCAGCACGTCATCTCAGGCTGACTTCTCCCTATGAAGCTCATCTCCAGCCTCCTAAGGCCCACTGGGAGGTGCTTCCATTCAGGATTTGTCACTGTCTCTGCTCTGGAAGCTAGGACTCAGTAGCAGTATCTACACCACTAAAGGGAGCAAAGAGAGCAGTAGCATAGACACACAGCCATGTAAATGCTGCAGCTACTGGAATGGTTTGGCCAGGCCAGTTACAACTGTCCCAGATAGTATTAGGACACAACTAGGGGATTATCAGGACCTGTTCCCATTTGGTAGATTGGATGAGGCCATCAAATCTGCAGAGAGGAGGATTTAGCAAACTGGTTGTGAACTGAGCCATGGCACTCTGCTTTAGCCTTGTGGCTAGGGAATACACCCTGGCCTGGTTTATTTAATAGCAGGGACAGCAAATTGGCATATCAGCTGTTGCAAGTTTTAGCCGCTATGCTCTAGGTCTGAGCAAAAGCCCATGCTATATGCCTGAAGTCAGCACTACTGCAGCTGCTACTCACAATTCTGCACCGCTGGTAGCCCTTGCTGGTGCCCGGCTGGACCTAGACATCCACAAATGCTGCCATATAAGTGGAGTTTGAGGCATTTCCCCATAGTCTGCTACAGACCAGGAAGACCGCGCTCCTCCAGCACAGACACCCAGCTTCCGCATGCACTGGATCTTTGTGCAGATTCAGGCAGCAATCTGGGGGAAGCTGTGTCCTGCCCTCACTGTCATATGACAGGAAGTAGTCAGCTGCAACCCAGAAGCCTCCCAGCCCTAGTAAAGCCAAGATCTCACGCATTTCCTAAGGCAATTGGAAGTTCCATGAACCACGCTGAGACATTTCACTGCCTCTGCCTGTGGCCCTGAACCCTGCAATCTCAGCTCCGAAGCCAACTCTAACTCATCTCTTCACCTTGCAAATTCAATACTCTCAACCAGCACACTCTGCCACAAGAATAGCAGGGCCCAGGATTATTTCTGACCCATGTTCATTTTTCTTCAAGGAGATGCTGGAGCGTAAACATCATTCAACAAGAGCAGCCTTCCCTTCCCTTCCCTTCCCTTCCCTTCCCTTCCCTTCCCTTCCCTTCCC
>Ga0065711_1039682_pt1 | contig 17599 bp, 13 predicted proteins | sample Hoacrofraction12_FD_59098 | JGI IMG/M metagenome (GOLD analysis project Ga0065711, IMG submission 59098) | Hoatzin crop microbial communities from Cojedes, Venezuela - Epithelial fraction 12 v2 (version 2) | ecosystem: Host-associated > Birds > Digestive system > Esophagus > Crop | place... | reverse complement strand
TGACGTCACATGGTATGGAATACCGGGCTCTGTTTGGCCAGGTGGGGTCAGCCCCCACCCCCCGGCTGTGCCCCTTCCTGGAGTCCGGTGAAAATTAACCCTGTTCTGGCCAAACCCAGGACACACATCAGCCTTACTTTACTAATTGCTAAGTTCATATTAAATGGTGCTATTGCTAACAGTCGAACTGATCACCAGCGACTTCTCACTGGTCCACAGTTCAGGTCTCCTCTCAAAATTCTCTGCACTGCCTATTTTCCCACTCCTTTAATCCCAAAGAATAAGCAGAGACACACAGAAAACACAGTTTCAGTTGTCTACCACACACTGAATAATATTCTAAATTGTGATCTGTCAGATGAATGCAGCCTACCATACACATCACTGCTGCTCTTTAGCAGTCAAATCTACGCACTCTTTGTTCACAAATACCTTTATTGATTGAAGAGGTTTTACACATTTCCTTGACAAGTAAGGATGCACAAATTTCCAAAGTGCATTTTAAGTGAGCAGAAATTATCCTCTACTCATACACAATGTGACAAAACACAGGGGATGCTTAAAATGATTTTTGAAAGACAACTATTCTAAGCAATAACATAGTATTTTACATTAGCACTGCAATTTTTAACAGCAACTGTAACAAAAGACTTGCAAGACTGAGGAAAAAGCTTAATAAACAATTTGAAGTTGTCATATAATGCTAAATAAAATAGAAGATTAATCTCTTGGCTCATCAGGACTTTTTCTGCTTTCAAAATAATATTATACAGAGAAAACTCCAGCACAAAGAAGCGTGCGGCTTTATTGCGCTGAATGGCCTAAGAGCAGGCATAGTGTTTCCCTCTGCGTTACCCAACAGACCTTACAGCATTGCAGCACAATTATTACCCAAATGATTGGTTTATTTTGTATTTCCAAATAAATACGTCCTGCAATAAACACAACATTATAGCCAGATTACGGCAGTGTTACTCTGTTTAACCCAAGTCTGTTCTTAAATCCAGGACTCAATTTTAAGCAGCACACCAGAGGGAATACTCACAATAAAGCAAAAGTGTTTCTTTCCACAATCGGTTTATTAAAAACACGTTAAAAATTGTCACCTAGTGAACTGCACGTTCTAAAGGAAATCAGCTTTTTTATCACGGAAACATGGTTTCCTTTATATAGCATCCCCCATGAGTAACACAATGTAGCTCCTCTTAGTAAAAACCCAGAACTGCTAGGAGTATTTAACCTTGGACAGAAAGCACAGCCAGTGATAAAGCCCCGACAATGTATTCTAAAGTAACCTGAATGTGACAATTGCCTGAAGTTGTCTGAAAGTACTTATGCAGCAAGACTGATCTTAGTTCTCAAAATGGACCAAATTTTTTCCCTTCACAGTTGAGGAAAGGGAGGAGGAGAGAGGAAAAAGGATAAAAAAAAAAAAGAGAAAAGAGTGCATTTTAATATCATTTCTTCCACCATGCCATAGACACAACTCATTCAAATTGCATTATTTGAATATGAAAGAGGGCTTTTCCCCCACACTCTGTTCAAAACAAAACAAGAAAATATTGGGTTTGCACAATCACATAGCATGCAAGATGTTAGTCTCTCCTGCTCTGTGCTCAAACAAGTTTTCGTCTTTTTTTTTTAAAAAAAAAAAAGCTTAATTTGCTGCAATCAATGTCATTCAGCTACAATAATTAATGTATCCTTTTCCCCATCGGGGCACACACATTCTTCTTTAATTCTCGTCTTGCCTAGACAATGAGGCGGATGCATGTCAAATCTATAACGTGAGAGCGAGCTATAAACATGGAACGCTACGTGTTTTCATCAACAATGCCTTTTTCAATAGCAGGATAAAGACAATACACACAATACTCGTTCACATTAATAGATCACATACTTGGGTCAAAGACACATGTAAAACCTTGGGGAAAAAAAGTAAAGGGTGGATCTCTCCAGATAAGATCAAGCAGACTTGCAGAGAGAGGAATCCTAGGTGCATCTTCTACACTCTATCATGCTGCAGAGAAACTGCAAACGCACATGGTTCTTAAAAAGTCCACTTACGCGGCGGCACCATTTTTCATCAGCCATATTTAAGTCCTCAAATACGTGGATTCCTTGCATTGTGGGGTTTTGGGCTTTTTGGTGGAGTTTGTTCTGTTTGGGTGGTGTGTTTGTTTGGTTTGTTACATAAAAAAAAAAAAGGCTTTGTATTTAACCTTTTCAAAGCTATGGACGCCACAGACACTGGATTAGCAGACACTACACTGGCAAAATGGATTATCCAGAGGAAAGCACACGGGCCAGAAGACTCCAATTTCAGTTAAACCAGCCCAGCTCCATCCTTGGCCATGATACAGGGTCTAACACAGACAGTAAACAGTCTTTCTTCTCAGGAACCCAACTACTACGCTGTCACAACCTGATCTGAGCTGCTGCAACAACTGGACACGCCTAATGTGAGACAGATATTCAGGCAATCCCAGACACAAGTACAGGCTGGGCGGAGAGTGGCTTGAGAGCAGCCCTGAGGAGAAGGACTTGGGGGTACTGATGGATGAGAAGCTCAACATGAGCCAGCAAAGTGCGCTGGCAGCCCAGAAAGCCAGCCGTGTCCTGGGCTGCGTCAAGAGCAGCGTGGCCAGCAGGGCGAGAGAGGGGATTCTGCCCCTTGGCTCCGCTCTCCTCAGACCCCACCTGGAGTCCTGCGTCCAGCTCTGGAGCCCCCCCAACACAAGAAGGACATGGATGTGCTGGAGCGGGGCCAGAGGAGGCCATGAAGATGATGCGAGGGCTGGAGCACCTCTCCTACGAGGACAGGCTGAGGAGCTTGGGGCTGTTCAGCTTGGAGAAGAGAAGGCTCCGGGGTGACCTTAGAGCAGCTGCCAGCGCCTGAAGGGGCTGAAAGGAAGGGTGGAGAGGGGCTTTTCACAAGGGTGTGTAGGGATAGGACAAGGGGGAATGGCTCTGAACTAAAAGGGCAGATTTAGATTAGATGGTAGGAAGAAATTCTTGCCCATGAGGGTGGTGAGGCCCTGGCCCAGGTTGCCCAGAGAAGCTGTGGCTGCTCCCTCCCTGGTAGGGTTCAAGGCCAGGTTGGATGGAGCTCTGAGCACCCTGGTCTGGTGGAAGATGTCCCTGCTGATGGCAGGGGGGTTGGAACCAGATGATCTTGACGGTCCCTTCCAACCCAAACCATTCTCTGATTCTATGATTCTATAGCCTCACCTTAGATCCTGCTTGGTTTTCCACGCTGTTGCTCCTTCTGACAGGGCAGAACCTGGACATCAGTAACAAAGTAATTCGCTACTATTAAAACAGTACCTAAAGATCCAGCCGTTCAATTAATTACAGAACCAGCAGGCTTAAAGCTTCTTTGGGTTTTGTGGTTTGATCTTCAGCTCTGAGGACTCTCAAAAGCTCCCAACTTTCCCCAAAGAGTGTTAATAATGAGTACATAAACGAACTGCCATCCCTCATTTCCTTCACACGACAGCTGAACACTCATGAAATCATTTCAGGGTTGCAGAAAACGCATTGTTACTTATTCCCTCCCCTATACCCTCTTCTTTGCTATAATACACCAAATACAGTCCTTCGTAGCCTTGTGATAAAAACTTCTCTACAAAGAATGAATCAAGTTTCCTACTACAGGTCAGGGAATAGGTGGAATCAATTCATAGTTTGATTTAGAATACAATGCACAGCCTACGCTCTCTTACACCTCTGAATCACAACACAGGTAAAGACCGTGCAGAAATTATGGGATACAGGTGGTGGAAGCATCACTGAAAGATGAATGTATTATCAAGACTAAGTCCAGCTTCGGATCAGCATATGCCGAGTCCAGTTTCGGGTTTATTAATAGGGGGATTTTCTAGCTGAATCTTAAAGAATATGGTTAAAGTCTCTATAAGGATTTTCCTATAATCAAGATTGCGCAACATCCTCTAAAGCTCTATGCAAATTCCCAGTTATGGGTGAAGAGGCAAAGGTTGCCCTTGCTGGGCTGAAGAATCATCTGAAAACCGCCAAAAGGAGCAAGTTTCTGTTACTGGTCTGACTCTTCTGGAAGGAAATCAATAAACAGTGTTGCAGCTGGGACTTGGTCCTGTGCAATTCATCCACCACAACTTTCTAGTGGTAGGCTACAACATACCCATGCATCATACAATGAAGAACCTCGATAATCACATTTCACGACACAAAGCACAATTGCACAGCTTGCTTCTGAGCTTAAAACACAGTCTAGCAGGGAAAAGCACAAACTGGATATTCAGAAAAAGTGAAAGCATATGAATTGCAAAATCTGGGAGGATAATTCTTCCAGATAAGACAGTTATAACAAAATACTAACCAAAAAATGAGGGTTACGTCCTGTATAAACTATCATAACACAAGATGTATTGCTGAGCAGCCAGCGACAAGGATGTTCTCCGTGCATCACTGCTACCATACGCTACACGTCTCTGCCTGACACAGCAAATACGGCACCGCGGGTGCTGATGCTCTGACCAACCGCGGCGTGAGCAGCCCGACGCGCTGACACTGCAGTTACACACTCCGAGTTCCCAGGCACTATATTTAAACTTGGAGAACATGGTACTAGGGCATATTCTCTAACTAGCAGGGAAAAAAACAGAAAAAAAAAAAAAAAATGCTCGTAGTTTAAACAGGGAAACAAACACCACCACACACTCATTTCCAAAAGAGTTTTAAGATGATCATGAAAAAAAACGGTTACCTTTTAGATTGGGCAAGGCATATGTAAATAGATCAGAGGAGAGACAGGTTGTTCATGTTGTTGATTGTACTGCTCTTTGCAGTAACTACTCACCAGCTATTTATGATAAAAATAAGCAAACAATATTTCAAAATTCAGGCACTATATTGAGGCCTTTATCTATATACATATTTTATTTACAGTCTATAACTAACATAATAATTTTTTGTATAAGGTTGGTTTTATCATGCTCGCAACTGAAAAATAGTAAAATAATATCAAGCGCTGGGAAATGAAAAGACAGCAAGGACAACTAAGAACAACTTCACTTTTTAAAAAGCATGCTCACCAAAGACAGTGTTAAGTATGCATAACTGTAGTAAAAGTAGTAATGAATTTGTGTAAACTTCACAATAACAAGAATAACAAGGCATGCTCTAGCTTCCAAAGAATTAAAAAAAAAAAATATATTCAAGAAAGCTACACTCCACTTGATTATGGAAATATAAACAAAAAGCCGTTTCATTTTTTTCTGCTCACTTTAACAGATCCTAACACAACAGCAGTTTATTACACTCCATTAATGATACTTCACTTTCTATAGCTAAGTATAAAAGCTATAGGAAGCCATTCACTTTATTACCATACTCTACATAGATTTTTAAAATCCTGTGTGAAGATTGGTTAGGAGTAAAAACTGATGGCTATGGAAACACAGCATGTTACCAACCCCAGTCCCCTGAGGCAGGTCCCAAGAGCCATCTCCAGTCAGAAATCCGAGCCGAAAGCAGCAGCAGACTCGAGGCAGGGCTGCGTGGGGAGAGCTGAGGAGCAGCTCACTTCCTGCCTCCATGCCCTCCTCTTGCCAGCAGACCACACGCAATTACCTTCCTAATCAAGAACATCCAGCGAACAATCTGCTCAAAGATAACTGCTAAGTACATTTGCCACCAATATGCACAAAATTATCGCTAATAAATGTCACTGTGAATTACAGTCAAGTGCTACTAGACATGAGATAAACACGGATCTACCCCAGTGACAAGAATCACTTTCCATACCACGCTGCGAGAACTCCCAGTGTAAGGAATCAAGATCGCGGGGGTCCAAGCTAACAAAGCGTCTCAGCTTTTGCATCCGTTTTACTGCACAACGCCAGAGGTGGGTGTTTTTTTAAGCCAAGTATAAACCCACAGGCAGCCCGCATGATGGTGGCTTAGCAGCAGGTGCTACTTTCTAATGCATCGGTTAGCTGACTTCATTCTCGGAGATTACTCATCACCGTTTAAATATATTAAACCATTTCAATGTGTAGCACTTAATCTTTTGGCACCAGAAGTCTGACTTCCCCAGAGCAACGGCAGGCCCCAAGGAGTTAAACAGATTCTAATGAACTGTTTTCAGCACTCAACAAGCTCTGTCCTTGCTGGACTGACTGTTGAGGGAAATCCAGTCACATCCTTTTGTGGTTGTTCTTCCACAATTCACCCGCACTGTAGTAGCGTTCTGATACCAGTCCTTTATGCCAGACCGTCTTTTGGCTTTATGCAATAAACAACCTGCAATTACGAACTCAACAGTTATCTTTACAATAAAGCAACAGAAATCAAGGCTCCTGTGCCAGCATCATCCATCACATGTTCTGTAAGAGCATCTCGATGCGGCGCTACACAAAGATTTGGGGCAGACAGTGTTACGATTTTCTTTTTTGCTGTAATTCACACTATTCACATTCAAAAGAAGGACGGGACAGCAAAAAGAACAGCTAGATTATTTGGGCACCTTCCCTGCCATCTTTCATCTTGTATAATACGTGCTCCATTTCCTGGAGTTGTACTTATTTTTGAACATTCTGCCTAAATTCTTTGACTTTTCCTGTACTCTTGTATAAACTACTGCCCACGAACTGAATTTTAGAAGTTGCTTTCTTAATGGATCAGTTCTAACCACAGTACTGTTATCTTCCCTCACTAGATTCCTAAAAATTGCATTAATCCTGCTCCCAGGCTGATGGTGGTTCAACGTATGTGAAAAGAAACACTAAATAACTGGAACACCACCGTTCCTACAGTCGTATATGGCCAGCTTCACCTCAATTCTACGCTGTGCTTCTGAAGAGGACTGTTACCACCTTTCAAATTGTATGAAAGCTAAGGCAAGGTCTACACCATCACTGTTCAAAAAAAATGCCAAATGAAGTTCATGAATAAATGACCATTGTAAGTTTAATACAAAACTTTAAAGAAAAAATAAGCCAAACAACTTAACCCCTGCTCTAGAAGAGGTCTGTTTTGCTATGAGAACCCTGAATGTGCCAACAGCTTGTTCACAAACATTTCATTCTAGCAGATGACAGTCAACGCGTTACTAAGAGCTCTCACCACATTTTGAAGATGTTCTCTTTCATACGTATGACACTAAGGAAGATGGTTTACACCAAACTACTTCAGACCTCAAAAGAAGTCAGTCTGTTTTACGACTGACTACAAACTTTCACTCTCACAGGTTGTCCTGAACAATAAACTTTTTGTATGTGATCTCACTGGTACTTCATTTCCAGTTTTAAAGCAAAATTTGGGATTCTTAGTCGAAACAAAACATAGAATTGTAGAATTATTTCGGTTGGAAAAGACCCTTAAGATCGAGCCCAATCATTAACCCAACACTACCAAGTTCACCACTAAACCATGTCCCTAAGCACCACGCCTACAAACACCAGAACTTGTCAGTTTCTTCCGGGATATTTGTTTCGTGAGCACTAGCTAGTTTCACTACCTACCATACGAGCCTGGTGCTTGCTCTTCATACGCAAAATGAAGCTGCAGCTCCTCTTCCGACATTCGACTGATGAACACTTTCAGCAAACAGCAAATAATAAACAGTGCATTGTGAGCCTGCCAGATAAAGAGGTGACTAGAAAAGAAGCAGAAAGAAACACAAATCAGTAATGCTTAACCTGCGAACATCCATCAAAAACCACAAGAAAATAGATGCCAGAGCAGACAAAGCAGTTTCCACAGCTGAAGCAAGGAAAAGTCAAGGTGCTCGAGCAGGGTGTCTTCAGTCAATGCTACAGCAAACAAACTGAAATGTATTTAAAAGAAGTATTTTGTTTTTTCTTCCCCCAAGAGACTACAATCTGACTCCTAATTTCCTTTATATTGTTAAAAACACCACGATTGCCAGAAGTACCACCCTTCAAAGAGCTCACCAGATGGCTCAGCGTACTTCTAAAACTTTCTAAGTACTACGGACTCAAGCCGCCCAGATATTAAAAAATTTCCAACAGTTGTGGATATGAAAGTTACTCTGGCTCCCTGAACCTTAGCACTTTTCCCAGACAAACAGCCTTCAGATGACCACAGGCATTTACGGAATTCAGGAGCACAATGTAGCAAGATCTTTCTATGCAACACACAGAGCTATCTTCCAAGCTTTCTGAATGCAAGGGGAATATAGCTTCATTATGTTTTCTTGAGTCCCAGTAAGCAGCTGCTGGGAAGCCGTACAACAGCGTATAGTCAAGCTCTTGCTTGAAGCTATAGTTTCAAGGTATTTTTGGATCAAAGCAGCAGGAACTATCCAGGAGGAATAACTTCTTCCTTCAGATATAAGCAAACAGGTTGAGGGCAGTCCTGAAAGCAGGGGAGCATTAAAAAGAAAATTTTCCTTTCTGAAACCCCAGATGTGATGAGAGTTGGACATCTGTCTTACGGGTGTGGGGGAACAATTACAGAAAGCTTCCCGCAAAAAATACACAGCGCTGTGCACGTAACCTCTTGGCGTTCTTTCCTATTGCTGAAAGGGGCAAGCAAAACCAACAGCAGTTGCATGATATGATTTGTAAGCAATGCCTTTATACAGAAGGTTGTGTTCAAATCCAATCCAATTCAAAATATTTCCAAGATAAAATACTGGTTCACACATTAAGATTTAGCTACAAAGGTCAGGTGATTTTCAAACAGCTCCAAAGCAGTAGTAACCAGAAGTTACATCATTCATACACGAACGTGCTTACCTCACACACAGGATGAACACAAACGTGTCTTTTTTCCCAGCAATCTATTTACCTATTACACTTACTCTTCTGTGTTTGGAAAAGTACTAGACACTTGTTCTGTTTCAAACAACAATTTAAGAGAATTCTAAGTCTTGGTCTGTGATTATGTTAACTGGCAAAGTAAAACACTCTAGAGCTAGTGGCAAAAGGAACATTTCAAAAGTGAAATGGCACATGCCGCTCTTTCCTGGGTACTTACTTTTGACATTCTGCTGAAATTTTTAACTCTTTGGTTCTAGAAAGAAAAACTTTAATCAACGACCCAAGGTTTCCTGTTCGAGGATTCTTCTCAACTAGATGAGGAAAAATAAGATACGATTATATTGCATGCGTAAGTTGACATTATTTAGTTCCAACAATATATAGAATGAAACCAAATTTCAGTATCTTAAATATTTCACAGTATGTCTGTTTTTCTGTACAGCTCTTCTTTTTCTTCTTTTAAGATTCTCCAGCACATGCCTTGCTACTCTGTAATTGTTCTCCAAACATACTTTTCATCCTAGATTTCAAATATCCCAAATGTGGAGCTGACACTGCTTCCTTTCCAAGACTTGTCTACAGCACAACAGCCTCCTGTCAGAAAACTGGGCAGGTTTTCACAACTCGCTTTTCCCTTCTTGCAACATCATTGATTGCATTTATATGATCCCTTCCTTTTGTCATCTGATTAATTCTTTCCCCTTATTGATCAGCCTAGAGGGCACAGAGAAAAAGAGGTAGGAGGGATGGAGTTATTTGTTTTAAACCTTCCAGTCATTTGAAGTTCTACAAAACAGTTCACGACAGAAGTTTCTAAAAGTTTGCGATATATATAAACACACTCTTTACACTAACCTCACTAGTGGAACACAGCCAATTAGAATTAAGTATACTGAAGACATGGATGTGTATATGAATGCTGCTTCTTAATTTTTCTGATCAAGCATACGGAAAAGAGTTAAGATGTCACAACTCCTCACCTAAAGACTTGCAGACTGAGATTGTGGCTTCTTCCAGGAGCTTTAAGTCAGCACTAGGGGAGGGGGGAAAAGAAAACAAAAATGGTTACACAAGCAATTGGGTTCCTGTACTTGAAGTGAAAATTCATTAGAAAACAGTAGTAAAATTTTTCTGCGAAACACTTAATTTTACTATTCCATTAGCTGGTTGATGTAGATATCCCAGAAGCCGTGGTTGAGCTGAGAAGGGACCTCTGCAGAATGTCTTGTCCAAGCCCCCTGCTGAAGAAGGCCCACCTACAGCCAGTTGCCCAGGACTACGTCCAGGTGGCTTCTGAGTATCCCCACAACCTCTCTGGGCAACCCATTCCAGTGCTCGCTCATCCCAGCATCAGGCACTACAACATGCATCTGAAGTACAGTGACAATAAAACAGGGAACTACTACAAGTGACGTGTTTGTCACAGCAAAACAATGTCACTGCATTATTCGTGTTACCACTACCTTCGTAGCTTCAACGCTGCCATGCTTAGCTGGATGACACTGAAAATACACACAGAAGGGCAGCCCACAGAAAGAACTTGGTTTTTTTACAAGCACTATCATATGAAATAACATCTTTTCAAATAGCATAAATTAAAGAATCCTCAACCTGACATTCAACCTCCAGCTAACTACTACTTCCCTCTAACTAATGTTATTATATTAATGCAACAATCATCAGACACATCACATTTTTCATAACTTCATTAATTGCCTGTCGGTATGTCTCAGTGAAAACCATCAGCTGAAAAGAACAATAAAGCACTACAGCAGAACCTGCCAACAACCACTGAAAGCAAACAGCAGCTGCATCAAACACACAAAAAGACATTTGTATACTCCTATCTCTACAAACCTATCAGCACAGAGTAACCTATCCTTGAAAGCAAAACAAAAGAATACATGGAAAGTATATTTTTCCTTAACATATGGGGGAAAAAAAAACCCCAAACAAATAATAATCAGATATTGTGTCTAATGCCACATTAAGCAATATGAAGGTGTCCCAATATTAACACCTCAAGAGCAACCTGCACCAGTGTTTCACCACACGCATCGTAAAAAATTTCTTCCTTATATGTAGTCTGAATCTCCCCTTTTAGACTAAAACCATTTCCCCTTGTCCTATCACAACAGGCTCTACTGCTCAGGATATTGGAGAAGACTGTACAGCCTCTATACAGCCTCAATTCACCACAGTCTGACCTACAGGAATGCCAGGCCTTCTCATATCCCCCAAATAAAAAGCCAGCCAAAAAAAAGCCTAGTTCAATGCTTGCAGACATAACATAGTATGTAACATCGGCTGAACAATTTCAGAGCTCATGCAGCTACCTCCTTGTAATTAAAGGGACATAAATCACCATCCTCAGAGTAAATAGGAAAGTCACAACATAATGAAACCTGAATAGTAACTAAGCCTATAGAAGTCAGTGGTATGGCCTCCGTTCAACCACTCCTTTCATATAAAAATTTTACAAAACTTAATACTGCCATAATTGGATTGCCAAAGTCAATGTTGCTTCCGAAGCATTAAGTTTTCTGTTGAGTAATCCGATTCACATGAAAACATCAGAGACTGAAGACAAAAAGGGCACGGTACTGCACGCACTCTCTCTGTCACACCTGCTCAACCCCACCTCAGCAACCAGTGATCTTCTAAAAGGCAGTGGTGGGGGAAACAGTCCCCCTTCTTTCTGTATTTAAATTTCAATGGTAATCCAGCTTTCAGCACAGTCCTAAGAACTGCTGTATCAACCCGAGATTAACTGTGGTGCTGTGCTAAACCAGCTCTACTGCTGAAAACCCACGTGGAAAACCCATGTGGAGCCGAGCTCTCGGAAGCTGTTGAGTTTGTCTGAGCTGCGCTCAAACTCCTGAGGACTAGAGGAGGAGGTAAGGACACTGGCAGAAACAGCAGCCAAAAGAACTATTTCAGAAGTTTTCAATGGGAAATGTTTCAAGATAGCGACATCAAACAAATTAAGTTTCAAGATGCCTGCGAATTCTCCTGTACATCAGACCAATTTACTGTGTAGTGAGCTAACAGCAGAGACGGCTCTTCCCCTACAGCTGAATGCCCTAAGACAACTTTAGATTATGCAGACTGTTTTTTTTTTTTTATATCAAATATCAGCACTAGTTCCTCTCTTATAAATGGCTTTGAAACGTAAGTTTCAGAAAGAACAAACTTACACTTTCATATATACTTGAAAAACACTAGACTTGGTCCCAAAGACGGTCTCCTGTTTCAGCGCTAAAAACCTGCAGAGTAATTCAAAACAAATGGCATAAAGCTAGAACACCCCGCCAGCAACTACAGACAACGCCGTTTTCTAGGTCTATGTGAAACAAGGACTTTTTGCACTCTTTTTATAAAAAAAGGTTCTAAATTTCTCCAGCTGGCTGCTTGTCATCAGGCTGTATTCCTTCCTAAGAGCTGACAGGCAGGGTGAATATTATAACGGACACCAACTCAGCAGAGAGTTCTCAGGTGCTGACTAATCGTAATCTAACACACCATGACCCACCTCCCACTATCCAAAGATGCTGGGGACTTCTGTAATACAGACCGAGTGATTACTGCAGTTGCTCCAGGATTTAAACCATCAAAGTAGACATTCAGCTTTTAATTATCGTTCATTTTCCCCCTAATTTCTAAGTAGTCAGGCTTTAAAGTATAGCATTCTTACAGGGGAATTTTTCCTTCCCTTTGAATTATTAAAAAAAAACCACAAAGCCCTCCAAATTCCATAGAGTTGCCCAATTTTTACAAGTTGTCAGGATCAAAAACAGTGGCAGCTCAAGCAAGACCTTCACATCTTCAGCCAAGCTTCTAACACTTGAGTCATTCTTATTCCTACCAAAATGAAGACAGCAGATAACGTTATATTAACATTTAGGCAGAAAATGCCAGAGCCAAGATTCATAAGGCAGCACAAAAGAAATGCTACAACCAGCTATGGTATTGTCTTTGCTCTACAGTCCCTGTGGAGATGACATTTGGTTAATGACCGAATACAAGAAGGGAAATCTAACACTAAAACATTCGTCCTTTCATTAGTCCGCAGAGCAGCACTGCTAGTATTCAAACCCTTTTTCAACACTAACAACCAGAGCAAGTACTGATAGAGTGAAGCTCTGTCACTGCACTGATCACAAATAAAAGCTCCAGTTCTCTTGGAAAACGGGCACCCAAGGAATACAGACTGCCTTGTTGCCAAATATATGTGTATACACAGATATATATTTTATGAGCTCACTATTTGGGACAAAAAAAGTCTAAAATGCATTTAAATTCATCCCCTTCAACACATTATGCTTAATTGTAACAAAGTACCTATGGGAGGACGCAGGAAAAAACAACCTTTCGGAAAAGAAAAGGAAAACACCCCACACATTTTTCTACTCTGTGATTTTATCTACCAAGAACTGGGAAAATAGAAATTACACTGTTTCAGAACAGAGAAGCTTCTGAAAGACGGTATTTTCTAGAGCACCTAAAAATAGGAGAGAGATTCATTAGGGAGCGAGGAGTAAAACATCCCCTGGTCTCTGAGAACTGTTAGTCCATTCTCAGCAAGATTATCAGCTTCTAGCAGTAAACAAGTAGCAAGGTCAGCAAACCCTTCCTGCTGCTTGATGGCACTGCTGAGCATCACCAGGAGAAAACCCAGAACCCCAGTAACACCCAGTAAGCCCTGCCAACGAGGAGACACCACTCTAGAAGTTCACGTGCACACGCAGCAAACACCAGCTTCAGGCCACAGATCTTTAATATAATAATCACAGTGACCCAGGCGAGTTTGTACATGTAATCCTGTATTTCAGCTGGCACTACATGAACTAAATCATTTGATTTTGAGAAAGTGGTAAGTGTTCCAGTCATATTTACCAGTTCTACAATTTTCCAAGGCACAAGCAAAAGGTATCATCTGGTATGGGCATTCAAATAGGTTGTGAGCACAGGGGGAAACCACTAAGCATTCAAAGACAAGTACACTTAACCACACAGACCTGAGCAGCTCATTTAGATCCAAGCAAACGTGTGAGGTGCAGGATTGCTTCCCACATGCTTTAGGAAAAAATTCCAGGCTTCACAGGAATTCCTGTCTCATCCTGTGGCCAGTATTTTCAAAGTCCTTTATAAAAGCAATAAATTATTTTATTTGGTATTTTTCTGTAGAGGATAGGCCTACAGACTTCAGTAAAACTGTAATTAACAGTGACATTTGCTTCCTGACAGCACAGACTTCTTTAAAAAAATTTTATCTTGTTTTATTTTAAGATGAAATCAAAACATGAGAGGTTTTACAGTGTCAGTCATTATTGTCTTGTAACATCTTAACACAGCAAGCAGTAAGAATATTTCACATACAAATTGTCACGACAAACCCATCTACACACAGGAAGCATCTGTGTGACAGCAGGTATCACACATCAGCAGTAGAAGTTAAGGGTAACCAAGGGTAATCCCCTTATGCAGGAGAAAGGACAGCACAACCCCTGCACCTAAGTCACACAATAAGGAATCCGTACTAGGAAAGGGAAAGAAGAAATCAAAATTGAGTTCGAACTTGCAAGTTCAAATCTTGCCCCTCTGATACTAGAAGTCACCTCCTTTTGCTGATACAAAAGCTCAGTCCCCCAAACCTGTACTATCATATAAATGGCACCTGGGAACGGAATGCACACACACCCACCAAAGATACAGGAACACTAACACAAGCTAAAACTGCCTCTTTGTAGCTCACAAGAGAGAGTGAAAGTTATCAGTTACCTATCATATGTATAGGCAATGATTACTGATCAAGTAAAACATAACACTGAAACAGGATTTAGACAATACAAACGCTGTTTTTTCTTGCTAAAATTGCTCTTCTATCATTTACTAATTGATCTCATCAATTGTTTTAATTTTGTTGGGATTTAATCACTTTGTCGTCACTGATCATAGTACAAGGAGTTTCTTCATCAGCAAGTTAGTTTTCTGTAAGAAAGCATCTTTTCAGTAGAGGTGGGGAAGAATGGGAAACTAAGAAGTCTATTGCTCAGAAAAAATCAACAGTTTTCATTGACTGCAGATTTTCATTTCTGGCTTCATACCACCATAGCTGGATTCTTCGGTCAGCTATTCTGGCATGTATTAAAAAAAAAAAAAAAAAAAATTACTTCCAAAAAGAAGGGGAAGGAAAAAAGAAAATCAGTGGAGTTATTTTAGAGTGGTTGAATTGAGTTGCCTTACTTTAAATTTACTAACAAATCAGTCCCACAGACTTCAGCAAAACCATAATTAATAAAAGACAGTGAAAGTTGCTTCCTGACAGCAGTCATCTTTGAAGAATGTGGCTTTATTTGCCTTTATTTTAAAAGCATCACAATATAAGAGGTGTCGAAGTGGCAGTGACTGCTGTTGAAATGTCTCAACACGGGAAGAGAAAGCATTCTGCATACAAACCGTAATTATAAACATACCCATACCATGACACCTACCCTTCTTATGATAAGAATAAGACCCAAAGCGTAGCAGACAACTACCCCCTCTAAAAGAGGAGGGGGAAAAAAAAAAAAAAGGGAGCAGCTTTCCCAACAGCTTTTTCCTCCAAGTACAGCTTTATTTTTTACTATTGAATACAAAACAGAAGAATCAGCCCATTCAGTAAATCCATACTGTGGGAATGCTGACTTTAATGGACTAGTTGGAGGAAAGACGTCAAAGAATAAAAAGCTGCATATAATTTATTGTACCAATTTGAAAAATGTACCATATTAAAGTAACATAAAAGTTGCTCATTTTTATGTCTCTCCATTAAAGGCTCATGCACATTATTCTTGAACCACCGACTCATTAAAAACTCCAGGGAAGGAACAAAGCGGAACAGTAAATATTCAGCACATGATTTTCAGCAAGTTCTGTGTCAGTTAACTCTGTTTTAAGTTTTCCATCAGGAAAGAATTGTAACTAATACCACCGCTAAAGAGGAGATTGAATTCTTGGTAGCAACTCATAAGAGAGCCAAACACAAAGGTCTGCCTAAACCGAGAGCTACGACTCCAAAAGCTCTTGCTCGTAACTAAAAAAGTCATCCAGAAAAGCTGTATTTTATTTTTTCAATATCCAAATATTATTCAGATTGATGTCAGCCACTTGAAATGTAGGAAGCGGCAGATTTCAGAAGTTTTACATTATTTTAATTCAGCTCCCATGAGTCCATTCTGTGCAACAAATAAGGATCCATGAAGAAAAACAATGAACGTGCAGGAGTGTGAATTTAGACCACCAAACAGTTCCTAAAGGCTGAAACCAGAAGTTTCTGAGCGGACGCTTCTGTAGCCCAAGTGGATTTTACCTGCTTAGCACCCATGACCTGCTTTACAGAAGAGGAGATCACAATACACCTTGCGCAGTGAAAAGCACGAGGCAATCTAAAACTAAATTGCTGGTAGCTTTTCCTTTTACTATCACTTACCCAAATATTACTTATCTCCTACCCCTCCTAAACTGTGTAAGGCCCCAGTGGCTTTCCCTGCCAAATCCCAGAGACTGGCTCTGGCTGTTACTATCACCCGCTCCAGGGGAGTCACAGGCAGCGAGCAGGGATTCACCATCAGCTCCTTTCTGATTAAAGGCTGATGAATAATCAGGGTTTGGGAATGCACAGATCAGAATTACTCCCATCTAATAGTCCCTCTTAATACTTGCTTAACTATTAAGAAAATCACCATTGTGAGAGGAAGAACAAACAGCCCAGAAAAGCAGAATATTACACTTCCAGCAGCCAGCTCGTCTTTGACCACATGGTTTCACGTTCATTTTCGGATGGCACAGCAAGTTTAAGCAATCCCACTTTTAGTCCAACAGCCTGCTGCGCCCCAAAAATCATTCCAACCTCATTGTGCCAGAGTTGATCTGCGGTGCCATGCCATGAATCACTCTAGGGAATTAACTTGGCCGGAAAAATAAACACTTCTGGTTTTGCTTTGTTGGTTTTCAGAGAGGTTAGTTCCTGATTAAACGCACAGCAGGCCCGAATAAACACTGGAAGGGATCATGAAAGGGCAAGAGCATCCCGCATCAGTATCGCTGACAGAGACACAGCAACTTTGCAGTCGGTAGCACTGGTATTTGGCAAACTTTATTCCCTCCTACAAACTACGCTGTGTTCTTCACAGAAACAGATGAAGTTAACTGGACTGAAAAAATAAACCCAGTAAAGATGACAAGGTTGTGTAAATGAGCAATGCTATAGAACTGTACACGGAACCACACAAGAGATTAACGTACACAATCAGGTAGGGGTGAGGAGAGAAAGCAAAACAGAGGGAACCAGGAAGATGAGAAATGGATGAACAGAAGAGATCAACCAAACCGAAAGGGCAAAGAGAGAAAAGCAAAACAACGACAAAGAAGAAAGAGAATACAAAGTGCCAAGAAAAGCAAAGCATAAGAAAATTAAGACAGCAAAGGAAAGAAAGCAGTGCCATCAGATCAGATGGGGTATCACGCCTTCATCTTTCTCTTCACCAGCTCTCAAGCCAAGGCCCCAGGTTTCTGATTTGGGGGATTAGAAGCCAGTTGTTCCTCAGAAGATCCAGCTTGGTTTGGCAGCCCGAAAGACCTTCCTTTGGCAGCTGTGATCAGCAGCACCTGGACTAATTCGCAACAGCTTCTGTGAAGCACAGCACTACTCACACGTTCGGGGCCTGCTGGCAACAGGTGGAACTCAGCTGTCTCAAAGGGGAAAAAGGATTCTTGGCCACGAGCTGGCGGGGCTCATTGAGAGGGCTTTAAACTAGGTTCGAAGGGGGAAGGGGATATTGCCCAGCTCA
>Ga0065711_1039681_pt1 | contig 17599 bp, 8 predicted proteins | sample Hoacrofraction12_FD_59098 | JGI IMG/M metagenome (GOLD analysis project Ga0065711, IMG submission 59098) | Hoatzin crop microbial communities from Cojedes, Venezuela - Epithelial fraction 12 v2 (version 2) | ecosystem: Host-associated > Birds > Digestive system > Esophagus > Crop | place... | reverse complement strand
GGGGCGAGAGAGGGGGCGGGGAGGGATAATTTTCCAGCCACTGTCCCTTCACACCTCCTCACCTTCCTGTCTTTTCCACATGGTTTTGGCTCTGTTGCTATGCTGCAAACGGCTTCACACAGAGGTGCACACAGATAGAGCTGAGAGATGAGGAGGGCTATCAGGGATCGCTTTGAGACTCCTGGTTTCAAGAGCAGCACTTAAAGCTTTCTTCCTCCTTTTGTCCCCTTAACAAGGTATCTTGCATTTCGCCATGTGCTGAGGGCACGTCCAAGCTGGCTTTAGGCTAGCTGACACAGGTACAAGTGACAATCTAACTGTCGCAACATATACTTAATATCAGGCACAAAATCCAGTCTAGGGGTTTGATGGCTTACCTACAGCCTCTTCGTCTGCCTTGTCTAAAAGCAGCTAAGCGTGTTAGCTGAAAGCTGGACATATGCTGTGGTCAGAGTAATTACGAGGCAAGGGATAGACAGACTCACAGGTGAACAGCTCAGCTACTGCCTTAAGTTGGAGGGGCTGCTCTTGTGCTCGAAAGGATCCACTTCCCTGGAGCCACCTCTGCTTCTTCCCAGGCAGCCCCCAGAAAGAGATGGACAAAGAACTTAGATTTACCCCGCACTCTCTCCATAAACCTCTTTCCCTTTGTCCTCTAGAGCAAATTATGGAAGAGGAAAGATTCAAAGCACTTGGGGTGAAGCATGTTTGTGGGCAGAGACTGGAGGAGGAAAAAGAGCAGAGTGAATGATCACTGATGGACCTGAAACAAGGCAACAGAGGAGCTGGGGGGCAGGACAAAGGCAAGAAGGAAAGGATCACTAGGAGTTTGGGGATGCACAGCCCACAGGGAGGTGAGAAGACTAAGGTGGGGAGGAAGAGAAAAATAATTTCTAGGCAAAGATAGAGCAGTGATGGAATGAAGATGAAGCAGTGAAAGAATTAAACTAGTGATGGAAAAATGCTGGCACCAGCAGAGGTTTGGCCTTGCACTGGTGGTGATTAATTACAGTGGCATTTTTTAATCACAGGCTGATTACTTTTGTAATACAATAATGCATAGTTTCATCATATGCAGGCTCTGAGAACAAATATAAAAAATGTTCCCCATCCACATTACTGCAAACATGGCTTTAGGACTCTGTGCAACACCTGCTCTGTGTTTTATGGGTCCTGAGCCTCAAAAGCAGGCTTAATACATAGCGGCATGTTATTTAAAGGCTGGGAGAGTAAAATTGTTGATGATGTATACAAAAATGTTTACAATATTTATTATGTGATCTAGCATGTTGCATGAACACATCCAAGCTCTGTGCACAAACAATCACTGACATATTTATACTGTAGCTCTGGAGCCTAAGTGCAAAAATGTACAATAAAGCAGTAGATTGAGGCTTTCAGGCACGAGGGAACAACCAAGTACCATGTGATGAAACAAAATTGGAAGCCATTACATCTTCTGGATTCTGAAAGTAGATTTTTCAAAATAGTTTAGTGTAAAATTCTATTTTGAAAGGCATCATAAAAACTTGCTTTCAAATGAAAGAGGATGAAAAAAAGGATCCTTCCTTTTTCAAATGACAAACATTCCTAGTCACAGCACTTCACTACAGAAATTTCCAGTGACAGCAAATAATATTGTATTGGCAAGCTCTCAAGTGACAGGCTGTATTGCACATCAAAAACTGCTATCTGATGGTGATTTCACATAAGGAACAAGCACCTCTTATGCCAGGCCATTATCTTAAGCCTATGATAACAAAACTGAAAGGATTGAATATAAAATACTTGCTAAACAGCAGGGATAAAGAATTAAGTTGGATGGTGACCTTACAATTCTACTAGCACATGATTTAGATAAACGTGACTGTTTTTCCACTCATTTCAGTGAGCTCATTGATATGAGGTCTGTAATATAGCTACACACACACACAGAGTAAAGGAAAGAGAGAGTACTATAGCTATATCCATATATCTACCAGATGCTGAAATAAAAAACACACTAATGAACTCGCCTAACTTCAAGGGCCAGCTGAAGGTTAAGGTGTGTGTACAGGGCAGGAAGGAAGTTAATGTCTGAGTTGATATTGATGTATCAGAAGTTTTAAGCACCACTACAGATCCTCATGAGATATGTCATCAAAATGGTTGAGGAGGGAGATTAGGGATGCGGTTCCAAGAATGAGAAAAAACAAGCATTATCAAGCTCTGTCCTCATCTTCCCTCTTCCACAGCGTCTTTCTGCTACTTCTCAGGCCTTCTGTCCTTTTCTAGTGCAGCTGTCTAAATAGTCTGGGGGAAAGGAAAGAGAAAAAAGTTCCTGCCTTTCTTCTTTCTCGGTACCACAAAACTTTCTCGTCTTGAATTGCAGCCACAGCAGTCTCCTTTTTTTCTGGCCTAGTCTCCCACAAACTTCTCCCCACTAAAAACAACGTCACTAAAGATAAGTTTCAGGTCCATAGTTTTGGCTACTAACCAGTGACATGCTGCCTAAGTTTTACAAAGAGGCCCTCCCACTCCTGCCAAATGTTCTCCATTTCAGCCAGGGATGTGTGACATTCAGGCTAATCCAAAGTCATGAGCCTCACTCCATCAAGCAACTCATTTTTAATCCCTCATGATTCTCACAGACACTGTAAATCTCCCACCTCCAGCATCTATTTCTCTTCTGCAAGAAAAGTCAGCACCAGCATTCCTCTAACATACCCGTGCTGAGAGGCTAATGTAGCTGGTGCAACTGCTTAAGGGTCTGTTTGTTCAACTTGCAGGAGAGAAAAAAAGTCAAATAGAAGCAGCCTGTTACAAGAAGTAATTGCACAGTCTTGTTTTGCTGTAAAGCTGTGGCCACCCAGAGACAAGAGGCCCCACTCCTCTTGTTCCTCAGTACGTTCCCACATTTCCTCTATGTCTCCTAGTCCCCAAAATGCAAGATGCCCTCTTCAGTGCACTCAGACATTCCTTCTCTGATTTTGTAATTTTTGTAACGAATCTTAAAACAAATGGCCTTGGCATCTCTTCCTAGATTCATCAGCATTTATTACCCCATAAGAAGGTCTGTCACATTGAACCCCGAAGAATTATAACCTCCCTTGTCCCAGGGGCAAAACAATTCTTTGAAAAACAAAACAAAAAAAACCCAGTGAAATTTCTCTCTCAAACAACCTTTCTTCAGTGAATGTCCTGTGATCTCAGCGAGTAGGTAGAGAATAGCCCAAGAGCAATATCAATAGGCCCTGAAGCAATTTTACAGGGACACTGTCTTAAACTGCATGTTTCCATCTGCAGTAAAACTTTCCCTTCACTCCCCTGACTTTTCCTACATTCACTACGTAGTGACAAGAGAGGGGACAGGCATTTGCCCCTGCACTAATGCAAGTCAAGGTCACGCAAAACAGTGAGGTTGTCAGGAAGCAGTAAGAGCGGGGCTGCTGCACAAGCGAGGACAAGTCAGGAGCCAAGGGCGATCCCAGTCCAGGCAGGGACCTTGAGAGGCTCTGTAGAGGGAGGGCAGCGTCAAGGGGCTGATAACCATTTCTGTTGACAGCCCAACCAAGGCAAGGTGATGGATCGTGTCCAGGGTCCGTCTGGGGAGCTCAGTGAGGAACAGATGGAGAAGGGGGCCAGAGAGAGGACTGGATATGAGACTACAACATAGGCCCATTGGTTCCTGAGCTGAAACAGATACATCTTGATAACTTTGGCTAAAGTGAACAACTTTTAAAATGAAGTCTCTGGATGAACTCCTCAACAGTGATATCTAGTCCATAGGCTGCAGTTTTTGTACCTCCCACACAAAGCATCAATCACTGAGTTATTGGAGAACTAGCACACCACCCCAGTAATAATCGTAACGATGATGTATAGTCCCTTGTGTGGTGGACTGAAAGAGGCAGTCATGGCTCAGGACTCCTCAGCGGAGAGTGAATCCATATTTTAACTCAGATTCTCCTTATTTCCCCTTTGCTGCCTTGATTATGGCATGTGTGTTCCTCACAAAAAAACAGACTGTTAGTGCTTTGTTAAAGTTTGTTCTAGCTGGTTCGTAAGGGTTGGGAAAGGAGAAAATAAAGGTGAAGAACCAGATCTGTAGTGGAAGAAGATACGATGTTCGGAGAAGAATTTTCCCACCATCCTCACCGTTGTGTATCTAAGCACTTTCCTGTGACACCCTGCAACCACTTTTCATGTCCAAATCTGTCACTTTGAACACCTGGCAAGTCTGCTAGGGGAGGACAGAAAGGTGGAGGTGTGGTGGAAAGACCATGCCTCTTCCATTAGTTTCTGCCACTGGCCATGTAAGATGAAAGACTCTGGGGTTTAGGACACGAGGGAGGCATCTGCAGGGAGAATTGAAATTCAAGCAGAGGAAGACACTTCCAGAGGCATCAAGGTGCGGGTGTGCATACTGAAAACAGAAAACAGGTGTCAGGTGATATTGATTCCTAGATGTCCCTCTCTCACCCATGTATTCTTCCCATTCGAGCTTCACTCACATTAGGACGGGCCTATGTAATCTGTCTTCCATTATGTTGTAAAGGGAAACTGTCTCTTCAATGGCAAAACCGTATCAATTGTACCCTGCCAGACCCCTCCCCGTGGCTCTTGATGAATGGCCCCAGCATGCAGCCTGCTCCGGGAGATACGCACTTTGCTCGCTGGAGATTGCAGCCTTTCTCCAAACCTTTCAGCAAGGTTTAACAAGTTCATATTTCTTAACCAGACCCTGTTCACAGAACTCTGTCAGAAGTGGATAAATCAGGCTGCAGAGTCTTGTCACGTGGGCAATGTTTCTGATGGGTGCTCGGGAACCGGACTCCCACTCCCTCTGCAATCAATAGCAGAGAGGCAGTAAGCTCTTTGGGACTCTAGGCCTTAGTAGCCAAAACAGATTTTTCTTCACATTAGGATTTTGCTGTTGCGTTTTTATGCTGCCTGTTGACTTCAATAGCAACTCAGCGGTCGTGGAGTGGTTGTGGAGTGGTCCCTTGCTTTAGAGGGCAGAAAACCATTTTTAATCATCAATATTTCTTGTGAAATCACTACATGCTTTATCACTATGTTGTTAATTGAGGACGTTATTCAATTTCCTTCTTAAAAATGTGGTTTTAAAGATGAGTGATTTGAGTTTCCACAGTTTGGGTCCTACAAAAAGTGCAGCAAAACCTGAAATCTTGTACCATTATGTAACCTCTTGCATAAAGAGATTTTACATGTTAAAAAGTATACCTTTTTTGCCTTTGCCTTGTGCAGCTGTAAACACCAGTTACCACAACAGCAGGAAAATCTCAGGTCAAAGCTCCTGAGCAGCTGCAGCATCCCTGGCAGAGTAGAATCAGAGGGCACTCTCAATGAAACCAGGTGAATCAGTTGTATCAGCAAAAACTGCCAGAAACTCATTAACCCTGCTTCCTCCTCCAGCAAAAGTACATTCAGTACATTCCTCGCCAGCAGGTATGAGCACTAAGCCCCTGAGTGTCACTCTCAAAGAACGGGAACAGAAATAAGACAGGAACAGCAATCTAACAGCAGCACGACCAGGAACAGAAGCATGGCTTGCTCCCTGGCCTGAGGTCCTGTGGGTAACAATGGCAGGAATGAGGACATACTACCATCATCTGTGTGAGACTGCCAAAAAGGCAGCGTGGTGCTCCTGAGCACTGTCCAGTGAGGGGCTCACGGACTGGAAAGCAAAGGTTGATAGGACAGCTTCAAGCCCCATGAGCAGCAAGGACACTCTCTCTCTCAGGCTGCAGTAACTCTACTACAAAGTCAAACCCCCTGAAATATGTACAGTGTTGATGTAGCGGCCTCAGTATAAGCTTTTTTTATCTGTTGGTTTGCTCCTCCTCTGCCACGGTACATGCCAACATGGATGTAAAGATTTACAGAGGAAATACCGTATCAGTGTGTGTGAAGCATGAATGACAGTGTCCCTGTACGCAGGCACCAAAAGACAGGGAAGAGCAGGAGTTAAACACTGCTGATCGCAGAGCAAGTGAAGAGACTGAGACGCGTCAGGAGACCAAGACAGACTACAGACAACACAAAGGAGTTGGAAGGCACTGGACAGAGAGATGACTGCACCAAGCCCATCACAGATGCGGAGCAACAATGTTGTGAGACTGTTCTACCTTGCCCTAAGCCTTGCTTATCCACAGGGATACAACCCAAAATAACAAAAATCACTTAATAATGTTTTAATCTCTTTTCTCCTTTTTTTCACTGGGTAAAATACGACAGACAAGGCAATGTACCAGACGCAACTTTGTAACATCCCCTAACTCATAGGGCCATGCCAATGCCGGAATTATCAAATAGATGTGTTGGATTCAGAAATAAACCTAAAGTGTAGCACCAATTAGTTCAGCCACTAGCTGCACGCACATCGTGCGGCCAAGGTAATGGCTGAGCAGCCCAAATGCCTCCTTACCCTCTTGAAGCAGGACAGGCATAAGGCAGAGAAAGCTGAGGTGGGTGCTCTGTGTGCTGCTCCCATCACTGTGACATGAAGATGTGGCTGCCAGAGGGAGCATCTGAAGGTCTCTGTTCTCAGCATTTACGTGGCCAGGTACAAATTTTCTAAAGGAAGGCAGTGGGGGGCAAAAGGAGCAGGGCTGTTGTTGCTGCAGGCCATTAACACCTCCTGGAGCTGTGCACGTACTCCAGGTCATGTAACACGGGTCTGGCCAGGCTGCACAATCCTCCCTCTCCTCCCAGCTCCAGTTCTTCCCATGGCTGTGCACATGGCGTGTTACACATACAATAAATTTGACGTGCCCATCGACCCTCTCCTTAGGGAACAAGGGGCACTGACTACACCCGTAAGATTATTAGTTTAGAACTGAGGAGGTGAAGGGGGAAAGCGGGGCGTTGGTCGGTTTTCTTCTTTTCAAGCACGACTGCTGAACCTGTTGGATTCACTGTATGCTTGAGGTCAACAATTTGTTGCTGTTCAGAAAGGGATTAGGGTTTTATATGGATAATGAAAGCATACACAGTTTTACTAGACAGACTTGGAAAAAATGCTTTGAGAAGAGATCTAAGTCCTTCTCATGTTTCAGGGAATAAGCCAAACATGCGGTGATAGAGGCTGGAAAGAAAAATGCTGTATTCAGTAATCATCTACTTCATCATTCCTTTCTTCCTCTGCTGATACAGCAGGCACTGAAAAGAGACTGTGGACCTCAGATCACTGGTCCTTCCCAGGTCATGCCAGGCATGTTCCTAAGGCAGGGCAAAAGCAAGGGACTAGAGCTTTCCAATACAGCAGTGCATGTGCACCTACCTACCCAAACAGGGGCAAACAAGTATTCATCCCCACCCAGGCATGAATGCAGGTCTCTTAAAAAATAGGCACAGTGTTTCCCCATTTTTTACAGCAGGATGTTGTTCAGTTTGTGGCACGTTAATTACTATTTACGGGGCTGCTATAAAAATTAGTTACCTTTTTATAACAAAAGGCCCACAGCCTATATTTTATAGACAACACACAAAGAGGTTGGGAATTGATGATTTACAGATCAGGAAATAACACTTAATCAGCTTCCCTACCTTCCCAAGCACGACTGTGCAGTTTTACGCCACCTTGCCGTTTTCAACTCATTATTTATTGATGTTGATTGCTTGACATTTCATGACAGGATATGCTTGTTCTGAGAGGTGCACTCTGGGATTTATCCCGACGTGGCAGAGAGGTGTGGGTTGTATTATTTTGCCCACAAGTCAGCTGTATCGTATGTCCCAGCACACAGAGTGGCCTCCAGTGTTTATGTCACACAACATAAAACCTGCTTTCACGGAGGGCGACCGCTTTCCCTGCACCACACACGGAGGGACCCCAAGAACGCAAAGCAAGTACCTCGTTTACACCATCCCCATGGCGTGAAACGCACATCGCCGTCCTGCCAAAACACCTTCTGCTTACGGCCACTTACTTCTGTAACATCTTTCATCAGATGGTCTTAACGCTCTTTACCCCCGTGAATCAATTAACTGCACATGGTCACCATGATGTGGAAGGCCAGAGAATAGCTGTAGGTAATTTATAGATAAGAAAAAGGAGGCACTTCGTATGATCATATTCCATCTTACGTGCTACAAATCACAGTCAATTGATTAATGTCTGCAAACCAGTTGGAGTGGCTTGCACTTTGTGCTTCACTGCTGAAACACTGCTAAAGTGGTTTGGACCGTTACAGAGTGAAGGATTGTCCAATGTGCTGCCACCAGCAGCAAGCGCAGGTGAGGACCTGCTCGAGGACCTGCTCAGTGTCATGCCTGACAGCTCTGCAGAGCTGACAGTAATGCCGTGGAGGAGGGAGGGCGCGTTACCAATGTTCTGCCCTCACTACCCCACATCCCTTCCTTGCTGGAGGAGATATGGAAGAAGAGCTAAATAAAAGTCTACAGTCTCTGACTCTGCAGACTGCCACTTGCACCAAACGTGGAGTTACAGCATGATCATTCATACCTCGAACTCAGCACTCCTAACACAGGCAGTTTCACCTTGGGAGCTTCCAAACCACAGCTGTCAGCCTCTTTTGGGAAATGGTCATTGTAAAAAGACATCTGTAGCCCAAGTTAATCGAAAATAAAAACAAAAAAATGCTCCTACTAGTTCTACACTCTCATGCGGGCTTGTACTAGGTTTTGCAGCCACGTGCTGGCCTCCGGGAAGAGTGTGATTATTCCTGAAGCAGGCACAGCTTTACATTCATCTCTGTCATACACACTGACAAGCAAAAGTATGGGACCATCACTCATTCCTTTACCTGGAATTAATTTTTAAAGAAATACTACTTCTTGAACAGCCAAAAGATAAAGAGCCCAAGGATAGCTTATTGATGTATTTTGCTAACTACGTTTTTGAGGAGAGAGTTGTTTTTCAAATTTGACTTCAATGACTTGAAATTTCACTAACTATGTAACAGGATTTTTTTCCATTTGTTCTCTTATTTCTATTTTAATTTAAAATTATTTGTATAACTATTTCTTATTTGTTCACATATATTGCTCTAAGACAAATGAATCAACACACATTTTTATAGAACAGTACGAAACATATTTCGGCAGTTTATATGTTACAGCTGGCTGGATCAGAAAAAAAGCATCTGCAAACATGCCAGGAAACCCTCATGCTATAATCCAGTCCCCCAGCCTGTCCAAACTTTCTAGTTGTTTTCCATCATCTAGTAGTACGCCAACTTTTTGTTTCCTCAAATGCTTAACCCAGGGCAGCAGACACACAGGCATTTGTTACAGCTTTTGCTTGAAAGTACTTAGCACCTATTTAAACTCCACTTCACATGCTTGCACAAAGTAGTTACTCACAGTTCATCTCATCATGAAAAGGAGACAATACAGACACAGAAAACGAAATATAACGTAACCTACAATTGGTAACTGTCTGGGAAAAATAAATCCGTGAATGTGCCTGAGCATGAAACAAGATGAGAGAAAAGCTTTAGGAGCTGCAAGTCATGAAGAGAAAATGTATGGCCCACTTAATTCAGATTTTTGACAGCTTCACAGTGAATGACACCCTGATTTTTAACAAATGGCATCTATTTCATGAGGAAAGATTTTCAGTGACACTGAGGTAGGAGCACAAGTCTAAAACCCTGGTGAGCCTTCATAACTGGACAGAAAATGAAAGCAAATAAGCATGTTAAATCAGCAATTAACATATCTACAACAAGCATTTAGTGGACAAAAAGAGGTGGTCTGCAAGACTTTATGAAAAATGATAAACTATTCTGTTACACAGGTGAGTGTGCAGTTTCTGGTGCCCCCACTTCAAAAGACCACTGGAAAACCTAACAGCATCTACAGTTTCTGTACTGATACAATGAATATGTCTGAACTCACTAATGTTACAAGACTTGAGAAAAGGGTAGTAACAGTAATTCCCAGCTAAGATATTCCAATATCTTGGAATATGTCTATTCCAATATGTCTTACTGTAAAAGTCATAATCAATGTAGTCTACCCGAAACAAAGTTAAGACCTGACTCAATTCACAACCTCAGAGAGCTAAAGAGCATTCAGACACCAAATCTGACCTCGTGGTTATCAAAAGACCTTGAAACTCAACCCTATGTGTTGCTCATTAACATAAATGTCTATAAGGGCCTATTTTCAATTTGTGTTTGTCTGGCTTTAGCTTGCTGTCATCAGTACTAATTATGTCTTCCTATGGTTGATCAAAACCCCTAGAGCATTTAGTGTTTGCTTTCCATGGAAGTGTTTACACAGTGCAAGACCTCTGAATATTTTATTCAAGGCAAAAAACCAACCGAGTCTCAAAATTTCTCCGTATTTTCTGTAACTGAAGTTTCTATAGCAACCGAACAATTGTTATGTTTCTTCTCTGCTCTCTTGTCAATTTTGAAAATATTTAAAAATAGGGAACCTGGAATTGAATGAATTATCCTCATCCCATTTTCACCAAGGCGAAGTCTCTCTCTTCCACACACTTTCACCCCTACCTAATGAGTGATTTAGTTCTTTCTGCTATCCGCACCAGGTGGAAAGATGGCGAGATCATGCTGAATGCTTGTTCGCTAAGACTTGTGAACCTATACAGTGTGCCAGGATACGAGTTCTTTTTCAGAAGTGTGGCTTATTCTTCTACCTATAACAATGAATGTGGCTGTATGTTAGTTTAAAAAGAAAGGTCCTAATTTGCCATGTAACCTAGACTTGCGAATGATTCATCTTCACTTTCATTATTTCCAGTCTGTACCATTTCTTCCATGATCACTAGTCCTCAGCGAGCTTCTAGCACAGACGTAGACTAATTTCTACGAAATTAGGAAATTCAGATATGAAGATAGAACTTCATATCTGAACTGTGTCTGGCTGGGATGGAGTTAACTTTCTTCATGGCAGCTCGTACAGTGCTGTGTTTTGGATACGTGGCTAAAGTAGTGTTGGTAACACACTTCTATTTTGGCTATTACTGAGCAGTGCTTGCACAGTGTCAGGGCTTTCTCTGTACCCCGCTCCACACACACACACACCTCCCGGTGAGTAGGCTGGGGGCGAGCAAGATGTCAGGAGGGGACACAGCCAGGACAGCTGACCCTAACTGGCAGAAGGGATAGTCCATACTATATAACGTCCTGTTCAGCAACGAAAAGTGATGTAGGTGAAGAAGTTGAGGGGTGGTGGTTGTCTTCCGAGGTGGCTGTTGCTTGGAGACTGGCTGGGCATTGTTCTGCTTGTGGGAGGTGGTGAGTGGCTGCCTTTGCAACAATTGTTTTGTTTCCTCTTTCTTTCCACTTATTAAACTGTTTTTTTTAATCTTGGCTCACAAGTTTTCTCATTTTTGCTCCTCCTATTCCCTCCCCTGTCCCACTGGCATGGGCGGAATCAGCAAGCAGCTGTAGGGGTGCTTGTGTGGGGTCAACCCACAACAATATTATATGAAATAACTTTTGTGGTGAAAATAAATTATACCTATGTTTTGAAATGCTATTGATATGAGACTGCTGGCTGTGTGAAACCTTAAATGCATGTCCCAAATTGAGGTCTTCATAACAATGTACTGATAAACTTTCTTGTATCACCCCTGTTAATTGCATCGACTGGACCACTTGAGTTTATTGTATAACAGATCTAAACACTTAAAAGCCTCCCTGTTCAATCCTACCCCTCAACCTGACAGGAAGGAATTAATCACTCAAGGGCTTCAAACAGTGTCTATCTGGGAGAAGATGTCTGATATTAATTAATCCATCAAATGAAACAAAATCCAGTGACTGTAACTTGAATTTAAGCTAGGGGGAACATCCAATATTTAACCTTTGGAATCAGAATAGGATGCAGAAGACTGTCAGCTCTTTAAGTCTTCCAGTTACTCCTGGACTTCTTTCAAAAGTATAGGACACAGTCCATGGAGCAACTAAACAATTCAGCCTTCTCAGGGACTGCCTTGGATGGTCTCCTCTCCTGAGTATGGGGTAAACAGGTGGTAGCTGCCTACTCTAGGTGGTCAGAGTCACGACTCCACAACGTAGTGGGCACCCCAAACCTCATGACAAAGAGTTCTGTCTCTTCAAGAGGTTGATGTAGAAGAATCCAGTGGTCCTCAGGGCAGAAGTCACCTGGGAAAAACCTGCATCATTTCCTCTTGTGTCAGAAGTCTGTTCCCAGCCTGCACCTTTACCAGGGGCTCTTTAAACACCGGGAACATGCAATGAGCAGGAAAGGGATGCATAAGCTGGACAGTTGAGCTGTAGGAAACTGTAGGAAATGTCATGACTATGGGACCTGCCCAGCCTAGCTCTGCGTGATTCCATGCTCCTGGAATAATGTTTTTGACTTTTGTTCAAAAAAAGGATAGGCACTTGTAGTCTATTTGAGCTTTTAGTTATTTAGCTCAGTGCAGAAGTTACTGCTGAAATTCTCCGGCCAGTGCTATTCAGTGTTATGTGCAGGGCTGACACTCTGGCTTTGAAGTTGATAATCAACTGAAGGAAGACTAAAAGAAGAAACCTGTCTGGCTTGATTCTGCTGCAGTGATGCGATGACACTAGTAATCCTTCCAAGGTTTCAAAGAACATAGGGAGAAAGTAGTATTGCAAAAGATGACTTGGGTGGATATGGGTGAAAGCAAGGTGATATATTGAAGCAAATGAAAGACGTTTTCCATCCTGCCATGAAGGTGTGTCAACTAGTGATCTGATCGTCTATGGGCAGAATAGGGACTCCACTGCTGTGGGCTTGCTAACTGGAAAAACACTGGAAACCACCTGAAAACTTGCCCCTCAGGATACTGCAATGAGGACTCTTGCCCCATTCAAAGTCTTGCTTGCTTCTTGTTGAGGATCTCAGAAGAAGCATGCCTCAGGTCCTCCCACTGTTTGTCATGGTGGCAGGAATACCCTGTCCCTGAGACCTTGGTCTATTTGCTCCCAGCCAGTGAGTGGGGTCCCTCTTCAGTCGCCCTTGCACATGTGCACTTCATTGTAGTAAAGCTATGTAACAGTGCTGGCTTGATTTATGAGGGCTGCATTTCTTCCAGTGATCCCTGCTGGTACAGGACTCACTACTTCCCTTTTATGTGTCTGTGTCAGAGGGCAACTGGCAACCAGCTGTTGGAAATGGATTTAAAAAAAAACAAACAACAAAAACCTTTATTATCATCGTGATACTATTTCAAGTCCCAATACTTGCCTATAGTCTCTGTAAAGAGGGCAATGGAGACTGTGGCTGCAGGCTAACTTTATCACTGGTGTGAAGAAATTAAAATTAAATCATCAGATTTCCCACTTGGACAAGCCACTGGAGTTAGTGAGCCAAAATACACTCCCTGGGAATCCCACTGCAAAACAACAGTGATTCAGACAGAGGATGTGTTTTCCAAATAGGGTTTATATTCAGAGACCATACAATATACATATTTCCCCCTCCTAGATGGTTGTTAATAAGGGTATATCAAAACCTCAGGACTATAATTATAGCAATAGCGTCTTTTTGCTGAAAGCAAATATTCCCTCACACATCCAATTCAGTCAGTCTGTGCTGTTGTACATTGTGCAGATGCAGCAGTGGTGGAAAGAGGTGGGTGGTGCTCAGCAGCACGGGTGGCTCCAGAAGCACTCTGCCTTCTTCCCTTGCCAGGCAAACACCAGGCTCCTGACCCTCCTCAGGTGGGCCTGTAACCTCTGCCCTCTGCACCCAGCCTGGTGCCTCTCCAGAACTGTCCCCAGTTCAAAGAGTTTCGGTTGCAAGCTGTGCCAGAGTTACCGGGGTGGCTGGCCACAGAAGTTCCGGATACATAGACAGAGATACCAGGAAATGGTCCAAACGCACAGAAGAGAAGCGGTCAAACCATTATTCTGAATATTCTGGCCTCAAATGAACTTTGCAGAAATGTATATCTGGAAATCCACACATGATGTTACAGAACACCCTTCAGTCTACTTTACTAAGTAAAAAGGCTTTGTAATTGTGGGTTTCATCCTCTTGAGCATGCCAGTCCCTTCCTAAGACCTGCTGAACCTAAAGGACAGTTGCAACTGAATTTAAGAGAAGAGCTGAATGGCTCTGAGGTAAGCTCCTTCGATTTTTTTTTTTTAACTTGGAAGCTGAGTAATGGAGAAAGGCACACATTAGTATTTTTAGTAATGGAAAGGCATAGGAAGGAGCTAGGGATATTGAGGTCAGATGGAACGAATACGGGAAGGTCTAGGAGAAGTCAGGAGGACCAGAAGTACTTCCAAGTGAGAGGCAGGGAGATGACTTCTTGCAGCAGCAGAATAAGAGAAGAGCTGCAGGGTGCAAAGCCACAGGAAAGCAGGCTTTGTGAGTTCAATGGCTTATGGATCTTACCAAAACTCTGCAAAATCAGTTTGCTAAGAAAAAGCTGCCTCACCTGATCTTCTTTACCTCTCAGTGAAGTACGTACGGGGCAATTCTGAGAAGTGCTGTGTCACTGTAGCACAAGTGAGGAAGAACAAACAGGACAACCGAAGTGACAGGCGGTTGAGCTGAACCGGGCGGCATGAATTACCTGGTCCCCATCAGACACAGTCCCCCAGGCTAGTGCTTTGCATGCAGGGAGAGCCGGGGGCTCTTGTAAAGACCTCTAGACACCAGCTGACGGCAATCATGCAGGAGCTGAACAAACTCCCTGTATCTTCCTTGCCTGCAGAATGCAGGCACCCAAAGCCACACAGCAAGCCCAGCTCCTTCGTGCTGCCCAAGCCATCTCCATCCTCGCCCTCCTCACCACCACCTCCTGCCTCCACTCATGCCAGGTGACAGCCCGTCTCAGGAAGGTATTTATTTTTGCATTATTTGTTAGCTTTGTTTTACCTCCTAAGTAAACCTTCCAGTATTTATAGCCTTGTATCCGCACTTGTAGTATATATTAGCCTTTTATGCCTTCTCTGTCACCTGTTGAAATGAGAACTCAGGGTCTTCGGGCCTCTGCGGCCCTTCCCTTACATTAACTTAAATCACACCAGATGTGGGCCCTTACTGCAGAGGAAGACTAATTGATTTCGCCGGTCACAATATGCCTATTGTTTTTTAACACAAATAAACATTGTGGTGTGTGGGGTTTGAGGTTTTTTTTGCTTTTTTTTTTCTTTGCCACAAGAGCCAAAGGTTATTCAATTAAAGGACTCCAGAAAGTGTGACTAATAATCCGCGGGCAGGGTATTTCTACAGTAAAAAGGCATAAGTGAAAAAAAAAAATAAAAAAAAAGGAAAAAAAAAAATCTCCGTGCTACCCTGAGAACAGCGGCCTCACCGGGGCCGGCCATAACTGTGATGGATGGCTGGTGTGTGTAAGACGTTATTATTTGTTATGTGAGTGGGGGGAGATGGCAGGCGCATTGGGTAGTACACCTGCTGGGCTCCGAGAAGCAAGAACAGCTGTGTGCATTGATTTAGACGCTTGCTACTTGGGGCTCCAGGAACGAATCAAGCGACAGCTCATAAAAAAAGAGGGTTTTATGATTTTTTCCCCCCTTCTTTCTGCAAACAAACGGCCACATCATATGTTTTCCTAACGCTGCCATAACTCAAAATTAAATCCCAGCCCAAGGTGTCAGGCTGGTACCATGTCAGAATTGTAACGGCTTATTTTAAAGGTCGTTATGGATGTACCAGGGAAACACTGGGGGTTTCTGCACAAAGGTGCCATTTCGTTTTGCTGAAGCTCAGGCACTTAAGGGCAATTAGCTCTACTGTTAAAAAATGAGCTGAGAGTGTTTTAACTGGTGATTTTATGCTAATAACAACTACTAATTCATATTGTTAAAAGAGAAAACGCAGGCTGCCAAAGCTGCTCCAAGCAGCATACTGTATGGCCTCAAAGCTTCCTCTAGTCCCCAGGTCTTTCCCCCACCAGAAGCTGTGCTACACGCTGAGCCGTGTCATATGGTCAGCAAACCTCTTACAGAGCAAAGGAGACCTAAGCCTGGGCACAAACTCTGCAACAGGGACCACTAAGACTCCTTTCTCTATCCCGCAACCCTGCACAATTCCATGCTGGCTCCGGGCACTACGGTGCTGCGGATGCTGCTGGATCCCATCACTCAGCACCAGGGAAAAGCCACTATCCTTAGCATCATGCAAGGCTGCGGTCTTGGTGTTACTAGCCCACGCTCACAGGCTGTTGTGCAGAAGCTTGCTTGGGAGACCACAGCATTTATGCCCTCAGGGACACACCTGCAGTCCCATGAGGAGCTGGGGGTCAGATGAGGTGCTGCAACGAGATCTCAGCAAGTCACTTGGCTGCCGCTGCCTCTGGAGGAGTCAGCTCCAAACGCTGCTCTCTTGGCTGTGCCGACACTGCTTGGAAGCAAGGATAAAACCTCACCGTAAATGGTGCATCTGTAGTGAGCAGGTACAGCTCTGACATGTAAAGGAAAAAGATCTGCATGAGCTCTCTTTACACAGATGCTCTTCAGGAGAAAAACATACTTTAAACAGTAGTTCGACATCGATTCCTCCAGGTGAGTGCAGAAGACTACATGAGAGAGGAGCAGCTCCTGTTCATTGCTCTCCAGATGCTCTTCTTTCCCTCTTTACTCTGTTACTGATGCAAAAGATTCCAGCCCCAAAAACAAGGATTTTACTCAGTGCGTTATGCTTGTGATGAAGAACTATCATTTGGCCACTTGTGCAAAAGCATGTACAATAAATAGGCACAAACACTTATGCAAGAAGAGCCTTATAGGAAGACTAGGCCACATGGCTGGCTTATCCAAGAAAATGGAATTGGTTTTACTTACCTTAAAGAGGGAAGCAGAAAATTAGCTTTCAGAATTTGGGGAAAGTTGATCTATTCCCACTAACTGTCAAACAATGAAGTGCAAAGCTGCAAGAATGATAAAATGATATAAATCTGAACATTGTAATATTATCTGGTCTGTTAGACTTTCAGCCTTGCCTTTCAGTTATGAGAATGACAACAGTGAAAAAGAACAAATATCTTCACAAACATAAAATTGCACTATGGGGGCTATTTATGAAGCTTCTTCTCTGACCTGCCTGACAGATTTGAGATGTCAGTCAGCAAACAGAAAATTTGAAACAGAATTAGAATGGAATAGAATATACTCTAAAAAATATAAAATTTTATCTCTTTCAGCATGAAATTGTGAAAACAAAACCAGCAGGTCCCTCCCTTATGTAGACATGGATGTGTATGCCTAAGCTGCCACAGAGCAGAAAAAAGCCTCAGAGACCTCTGCAAGCAGCAGAGAAGCCTTTGCTGCTCCTCCTTGGTCCAACCTGACACAGTCTTAGGTATTTTGGCTGCACTGGCTGCACTGCTTGGAGGTACCCCCAGCTCCCAGGGAAGAAGGCAATGCTGTTCATTATTAGGTCCAAAGATCTTTCTGTAGCACCCAGTACTCCCCATGTGAGCTCTTTGCCACCTCTACTCTAGTCAGAAACATGCTGGCTATTCCTAGGAAGCAAATGGGACAAGTAGTAGAATCACAGAATCATAGAATCATAGAAAGTTTTGGGTTGGAAGGGACCCCTAGAGGTCATCTAGTCCAACCGCCCTGCAGCGAGCAGGGACACTACTAACTAGATCAGGTTGCTCAGAGTCCTGTCCAACCTGGTCTTGAAT
>Ga0065711_1009483_pt1 | contig 17599 bp, 13 predicted proteins | sample Hoacrofraction12_FD_59098 | JGI IMG/M metagenome (GOLD analysis project Ga0065711, IMG submission 59098) | Hoatzin crop microbial communities from Cojedes, Venezuela - Epithelial fraction 12 v2 (version 2) | ecosystem: Host-associated > Birds > Digestive system > Esophagus > Crop | place... | reverse complement strand
AAGTACAGAAACCTTTGGCAAACTCCCAAAGAAAGCAAATGCATTGGAAGTCTCAGCCAAACAAGCTTCTCACTAGAATAAAAAAAGGAAACAGCAAGGGATTTATTCTATGTAGCATGTGTTGGTAGTTGTTGCTTCCCCCCTCCCCCCCCAGAGGATCCTTTCAGCCACAATGGGGAGATACTGTGGTGATGTAGAAGTGAGAAGTTTTAACACTGAATTGTTTAGTTATTGCTACGATTGCTGATATCCATAATTTTGGATTCTCAACTGACTCAGAAATGACTGTCCCCTGCAGGCAAATTGTCATCCTTAGCACAAAACATACTTGGGGCCTGGATAGCAGTAAGAAAAGCTAGCGCAGGTGGAGAAGAGAGTTAAGCTGAAATCACTTTTCAATTGCTAAGCCATTGTTATGAGAGATTGTGCATAAATATTCACACCACTACTAAGCACTTGTATTTCATATTCCTGCTTGAAGCAAGTTTTTATTGCCGAGTTGTAACTGCCTGAAATTAACACCTTTTCCTGAAAACGCTGACAGATCATTCATCGTCATAGTGCTACACGGCACAGAACACAGCTATAACACTAATACCAGTCTACTTAAAACAGAAATCAAAACAGAGCTCTGGGTGTTAGCCAGCCAGCCCTAGAGCAGCCCATCCTGCCTTTATAGCTCTGCAAACCTCCCTAGGGCCATCAGCTCAAAGGCCAAAGGAGGGCAAAGAGCCCTCCAGCTGCCAGTGCTTGAAAAATACCTGCCACGGCTCGGCATTGCTACTTCATGCCTGATCTGAGAGCCCGCTGCTGCTGTGGGGAAGGAGGGTCAGCAGAAGGCCAGGATTCAGCTGGATGCCACCAACGAATCAATCTGCCAAGGACAATCTCACTTTGACTGCTTCTGTTGGTCAGGAAAGAGCAACACGAAGTGACATGATCATCCTGACCTGGCACTGACCGATTACTTTGTAGGTGTTCATTCCTTTCCCCTTGATTTCGTTCCACAAAAGCAGCCAACATGAGGCCTCTCCCATCCAAAACAAATGGAAGAATGAAGGGGGCTAAGAAGAGGGGGAGGTGGCATTGGATGCGGCAGCAATTTCACTCTTCTAATACCTCTCACCTCCCCTTTCTACACAAGCACATTTGCAAGGAAACACTATTGCTAATTTCAAAATTTTATAGCACTTTTAAAAAATTGTGATAGCAGAAATGCCTGAGAAAATTGAAATCCCAAACACACTTTTTTGCCTATATAAACTAATCCACGTTTCTGTGATTTTTCTTTTCCCACAAGACGTTTCAAGCAGACAACTTTGTCGAAGTTAGAGACACAGCTTTTACTTCCTCTGCAGCAAAATGCCCCCAAAGCAACCTGAACCTTTCACATGGATCCCCAGTGAAACCCTCCTGCTGGTACACTCCGTTGCCAACCCCAAATTAAGTTAAGATTTGTTAAGTTAATAAGTTAAGTTCCTGTGCACAGGAACCCCAGCCATACTCTCAACAAGCTATGTTTGTGTCTCACTTTAGCCTGGTTGGATGTGGCCCAAGCTGCAGTCCCAGGAGGACAACCCTGCTGCTCCGTCCTTAACACCTCCAGGCAGAGCTCCAACACCTCTCACTTTTTCTCCCCATTCACAGCAACAACAACAAAAAAAGCTCATAAAGCAGTCAGCTGCCTGATTCCTCACCATGAACAACAACTCATGCAACCTCACCGAAAACTGTGACACTGGGCACTGCTGCAGTGGTTGCCCCCCCACTGTAATGTTGCTGGTCCAAGGTTTCATTCTGTACTCCCAAGCTGGCACTGGTTATTCACGTCACCTTGGGGCTTGGAAGAGTCAGAACATTGCACGAAGCCCATCTTTTCCACAATTTCTGGCCTTTTTTTCCTTCAGCAGGTAAAGTAATCAAAAGGTGTGATATTATATTTGCTCCACTGCTTCCAGAGTCAATAACTCACAAAAAAAGGTACACCAAAACTGGAATATTTCGTCTGCTCTGATGACTGAAGAGAAACCTACGACCTCTCCTCAGCAATACTGTTCTGTAACACGTTATCCAACCCACGTTTTCCAAGTACCCCACCTCTCAGAGCACAATACTTCTCTTTTCACAGGTTGGATAGCAGCACCGAGAGCCCAGCAGGGAGGTCTTCAACAGGCACTTAGCTTTGGCCTGGCCCCAACTCCTTTTGATGTCAGCAGGAGCGGAGTGAAGTCAGTGCTGTGAACTACTTTGATAATCGAGGCCTTAACTCAGCAAGTAGTGGCAAACTCAGACAGGTCTTGACTCCCATTAACCTGGGCAGCTTCTTTTAGTCACAAAGTACTAGCGTGCAGAAGAGCTTTTATTCCGCATGGGTCCTTCGGTATCAGATTTTGGAAAATGCTTGGATTACCCCTCCTCAATTGCATCTAATTGCATCCCCAAACACTAGGTCTTTATGTAACAAACAATCCCACGGACACATTTCTTTGTTTTACAAAGAACAGTCTTCTTCATCAACAATCTGAAAGCTGCATTTCTGGTTTTAACGAAGTCCTTTGTAAAACACCTTTGGGGGGGGGAGCACATTGCAGAGCTGACGTACAGATTTTCAGCCACACACTTATAGATTTTAGTTTTAGGATTCATCTGAACTTTCCAGCTTCCGAAAGTAGAGAAGGGAAGAGGAGCTTAAAATTTCAGTGAACTAGATAATCCATCCTTTGCCTAAACCCTCCAAGTCACAGCACGCTCACCACCTGCTCCGCTTTTACACATGCAGCCTGGGCTCAAGCAGGGAACAGTCTGTTGCAGTGAGGATTTCAATACAATTGCAAGGGCAAATGCTACAACTCAATTTTAAAGTCAAGAGGGAGAATTATAAACAAAATCTGCAGAGAGTCAGGCTTGCAACCATTAACAGTGTGCTGCATGTACACGCACCTGTGCATTTGCACCTGTAGCAAGAGCTCGAGGACTTGCCTTGTGACACTGGCTGTAACAGGGGGGGACAAGTCTACTAGGCATCAACACATCAACGTATTTCTGCAACCAAGGTCAGAGAAGATTAAAAAAAAATATATATATACACATATAATCAGAAGCAGCCCACCAGAGAGTTCAGAATAGCCTTTATCACAAGGGCTCAGACATATGGGTAAACTATCTATCTATGCAGCTCAGTGATTTTCTTCGCATATTTAGGAAATCTAAACAAAAAGCATCCTGCCCCCTCCCCAAGTGAAGAAACTCTTTCTTTGCCCACGCATCTCTCATGCTGCCTTGCTGTTAAAGCTATGCAACACTGCTGCTCTGCCCAGCACTTTGACAATATCCTGACGAAAAGCTGTGTAATCAGAAAAATGACAGAAGTAACCCACGAGGATCTGCAAAAGCCATTATTTACAGAGGAAAGGCTCAGCAGATGCTGACCTTCCCCTGTGTTCTTTCCCAGCCCAATGGCAGATAATCCACACTGTAGTTATTAACAAAGACAGTCCTACGAGCCTGATACGGTCAAATGATTTAGCACCTCCAGGTAAAACTTTTATACTGCATCTTAATTTATTACCCACTAGCGACCCTTCTTTTTTATCAGTCAGAACAGGAGAGATTAGATCTTCCATGTAGATTTTATGTTTTGTCACCTAGGAGATTTACAATCCGGGTTGCACCTACTGCATTCAATGAGGCAAAGCTATGTAATCGTTGTCCTCTGGAAGCGCGTGAAACTGCAGAGCATCACGCTGCCGAAAAGCATCGACTACCGGAGGATGCAGCAGCCAGAACGCAGTTCAGGTTTGTAGAAATTCAAGAGGCAACCAAGAGGCACATTGCAATAGCCAGGCTCAGACAGACCCTACCACTACTCTGGGAAGAGCCGGTCGGGATTTTCCCACCAAAACATCTCCCGTTGCGTGCCGTGCTGGGTAAGCAGAGAGTAGAAGGACAGTCTGCTTCCCTGTAGCTTATTTCTCGGTGACAGCACAAACGCAGGTGGGTCTGGGCTAAGGAAAGTGTAGGATTGCCTAGAACCAGAAAAAGAAACTATTTTCTTGCCATGCGACAGTTTCTACAGCTTAGTGGGAATGAAGGGAAAAGTGAGTTTTATTTTGTGGGGTTTTTTTTTTTTTCTGTTTAGGTTTTGTTTCTTGATTTGGTGGGGGTTTGTCTTTTTAAATAATAAAAACCTCCTAACACCAAAATCTATTACTACTAATTTGAGGCAAAGACTTCAACCTGTCTGTCTCCTGCGTCAGATAACTGCCTTAAGCACGAGGCACACCCCTTTGCTGCCAGTTGCTCTTGCTGACGCTGGTTTCGGCCGTGCAAATAATCAGCTTGGCCACCGCGGAGTTGTCCAGCGGAGCGACCTGTTCCTGTTTGGCTTCACCTACACAGACATCCACACGCATGAGCTACACAGCACACATGGAGCATTTCAGAGCCACTGCACAGGGCCTGGGGACATCTGCAGGAATGCTGGCAAGGCTTATAGATATCCACAAATCCCAGTCCACGTAAAGATATACACATTCCTATTTCAGCCAGAGAAAACTTCTAGACAGAAAGAGAGGATGTGTCTGAGGAAGCCTTGATACATTAGCTTTGGTCATGGTGCTCATTTGGAACAAACTGCCTTATTAAAAGTGGTCTTTGTATTTCAAGCTGGCATGATTCAAAACAAACACCTTTCAGCAAGAAAAAAAACGAGTCATTTTGAATTTAAATATCATTTTTATGAAAACCAATCACGGTACTGAGCCCTTCAACTCAAACACAAACATTAGTTGCCAAGCACCTCACATGTTTTGGTCCACAACAGCGCTGGAAATACAATGTTGAAGAAACATTCTGCTCGAAGAAACAAACTCTCCAGATTTGTATATAAAAACCTCTATTATCAACAATAAAAATGGTTGGGTTAAAACCACATACTGTATCTCCTTAAGTAGATACTTCAAAAAAACCGAACCGGCTAACACAGACAATGATCCATTTGCACACACACTGACCATAACAATCACTTTATTACGGCACAAACCACATCAACCTTCGTTTCCAAAGACAACTTCCATGTGCAAGTGCATTATTTCCTCCATGGCCTTACGCTTACGAAAGTTTCCAGAGCTCAGTATTTTGATCGGGTAGCTAGCACACCACCCCCAAAAGGGTTAATGAAAGGATTAGAGCATGGTTTGGGGTTTGGTGGGGTTTTTTTTGCATTACAGTGCCAACACTTTCTGTAGAAGGGGTGAAAAACTTAACAGCAGAGGGCTGTAAAGGGATGGACAGGTGTCTGATTACAGATAATATCCTCACTGTTTACTAAGCCACACCTGAGCTTCCTACACAGAGGTAAAGAAAACAGCTAAGCCGGCTGTAATTCAGAAAGACAGAACTTTGCGTAATGAGAAATCTTGACTTCACATTTAATCAAAATAAGCTAGATGATGAGCAGTACGGCAGCCTACTGTGGAATATGTGCTATTAATCATACATCAAATAAACTCTGGGAACTCACTACTAAAAAAAAAAAATCACTATTCACCAGCAAGTTTATCAGAAATTTAATCAGAGCAAGTACGTAGCTTAAACACGTCTTACATGAAACGAAGTATAGTACCTGAAGCATCAACCATTATATATGCACATAAAATATAACACATTAACAGCACATCTTTCAAGAACATAGATACGCTACATCAAAGTGAAATTTTACATCGGCAAAGTAAAGGTAAGAGAAGTATCTCACAGGCTACGAAACAAATCTCTTTTCTCAAAACTAGGTGAAACAGAGTATCTTAAGAGTCACCCCATTCATTACCCCAATTATTTAAAATCGGAAGCACAGCATTTGTATTTTATTTGGAAGACCAGTACATTCTGAGCAGGACCTCATCATAATCTTAGATTAAATTAAATCTTAGATTTAATAGATCTAAAATCTTAGATTTTAGAGTTATGCTCTTGTTTTGATGGACACTGAAATTATCGTCAGCACCCCAAATTCTGTAGGGGAGTAATGATTTTTATTTGGTTTCAGTCAGAAGTGAGATTTGTGTATACCATTCCCCTGACTAGACAGGAATAAATTAACCTGTCACAGTGCTTCAGAGTCTACAAAACGAGCTTCTGTGAAACTGCTGACTCCCCAAGTAAGCGCTGGGTATGCCTGTCCCAAAGCAAAGCGTGTGATGGGAACAGGCGAGTCAGCGAGCTCTGCAGCTGGCAGCAGTGCGATCGCATCAGAAAGCGCCGAAGCTGGAGGGCAGCACACAAAACGCCCACTCCAGCCCACGGTACCGACCACACTCATCTCTCCATCGCAGTCTTGCACATCAGAGCCACAGTCATGGCCATAAGAACTCATTGTTCTGTGCTCAGATATTGCCGTTGCATGGATGTTTTGGTTTACTGTGATTTTAAGTTAAATTTGGATTGATCAATCGTTTAAAAGCACGTATCTTCATACCTGATGTCATTTTAAACCATCAACTTGTGGCCTCACAGACTGTGGGAAGGCTGTGGGAACTGAGCCTGTGAGGAGGTCTAACTTTGGAAGCACGAATCTTTCTGAGAAACAGAGGCACTGAAAGACCCACGTTTTAAAAATCCCACCTTATTAAACTGCTTCCTCTGCCTTAATCCCTGCAACCATGATCAAAACTCCCTTTATCCTTAGTCTTCATACAAGCACCAACTCTGCTAACGAACCTTCGAGGCTCTTTGTGCCTAACTGAGGACTTGGGTTGTTAATTTAGACTGGAGCACGTGCACCATCTCCTCTGTACAATTCCTCAAGCAAGGCTAACTGTAATTCTGGTTGATGGAAAACACGTACATACATGTAGATGCAGGCATAACATGTTAAAGGTATTGCTCAAACCAGACTCTTCATATAACTGAGGGATCATTTTCCATAATCTTTCTGAGTAAGTTGGAAAAAACCCACTATCATAAGTACCCAGGTGCAACCCTTGGCTAATATCTGCCCCATCTGGCTATGTTCCACAATATTATCCTACTATTACACTGTACCTCACCACCAGCAACACGCAGCAAACTATCCCTTCATAATATCCCCCGTATTCTAATTTAGCTTTATTCTATCACTTAGCCACTTTGCTATTAAAATCTACTCCTAAAGAGAACTTAGCAATTGAATGAGATAAGCACCTTTTTAGTATGGAAATCCTTACAGCAAGTCGGTACCGGTGCAACTGTCGTCACATGGAAAATGCCAGCAGACACACACCGCCCTGCGCCGCCAACTTGCTGAACCAGAAGGGCTGTGTCGAAAGTGTGAGAAACAGCTTAATATATCTTCATTGATTTTTTCAGCCTCCTTACCGAGACTCTCAACTCCAGTGCCAGAGGTTATGCTGCTTTTTCTTCCATGAGTATCTATTAAGGACCAAAAGTCATTGGCTTAGCGTATAAATACCATGGCAATGCTGTGTTTTGGTTATTATTCACCAGGATCAGATCTCAAGTGAAGAAAAAAGCTCTAAATTCCTTTGCCAATTGCTAGAGATATCAAAGACCCTTTTCACATATTGATTTTTTTGGTGTTATTTACTTTACAACAGTAGGAATATCCCTTTGCATGTTCCAGATATAAGAGAGCTAGAGAAGTAATCTATATGAGTGTAAGATAGGATATTGAACTAGATTCCCTGAAGCAGAAGTCACTGGCATAGAGGTAATATTTCAGAAGGATGGAATTGATTTCTGACCCAGTACTTCAGCACCCTGTATTCATGAGAGCTCATATTGGATGAAAACAAGTCGATACAAGAGGCATATGAGATTTAAAAGGCTATGAAGTACAGTAGGATAACAATGGATAATTTACACATGATGCTTAATAAGCAACTGCAGAAAAAGCTAGCTTTTTTTTTTTCCAACACCCAGTGTAATTTTTCTTTACAGTTACACAGTAAACTTTATAGGGTGATCTTGTTAAACCTAAGCCAGGCCACTAGCTCATGCAAACCCTTCTGGTTTTAAGGAGACAGTAGGCTACCCAGCAGGGCAGCATACTTCTTCTTGCAAGTGCATCTCATCAGCCAGGAACAGCAGCAGCCCAGGGGTACCCAAGTGAAAATCTGTAAAGCTTGCTTTTGCCCATTCACGCAGCGTGGGTTAGTCTGACAGCTTCCACCTCGGCGAGGGGCTGTACGTCCTTCGTTTGAGACACAACTAGTTAAAGAGCAAACAGCTTCCCCCTTGCTCACCTGCAAAAGCTGTTGGGACACTCTGCACCAAACTGATGTGTTCTTCAGCTGAACAACGTGTATTAAATATTAAAGAATACATGCTAAAGAGGAGCGTTACCGCAGGACCATTTTACTACTTTCAGTGGTAGTCAAGCCTGCTTCTCCTTCTGGTTCTCCCTCAGTAAATCTTGATTGATGGCAATCTTTTCAATTTTATCTCAGTCTCTCAGGATTTCTATCCAAGGAAGAGAGCAGAATCTGGCCTTGCTCCAATTTGTCAAAATAATCAAAGTGGCTTTTCTTTCATAAAAATCTAATAGAACTGTTCTGAATAACTTCATTTAATATTCAGCACTAACAGATTACTTGAAATCAAATACCCAGTCTTACATAAAAAAACCCTTCATTTTACCTCTTTAAGTAAGCCTATATACTAACAATGCCAAGTATTGTCAGGTTAAAATACGAGGCAAATTAACCCTCATTAAGAAAATGCACCTGCAACACAGCCTACCAACTGTGAAAAAGCAACTGTTCACTAGATTTGCATTTGTATTGTCTTCACCCCTCATTAAACAGCCCTGCTGAATTTTGCTGATCAGTCACTGGCTGCTGTATGTTCAGCAAGATGCATCACTTCGGAATCACAATTTTGCAAAAACAAATTATTTACTCAAAATAGTTAACCAGTCTTTTAAAAGAAAAAAAAAAAAAAAAAACCACACATCATTCCTTCCCCCACTCCCCCCAAAAAAAGAAAACTTTATGTAAGAAGTCTGGTTAGCAATAATGAATATTTTAATTTATGAGAATAACCTTTTTAGATTTTTGTTAGGGTTTATTTTTGAGTCAGGAGAACCAAAAATACATCAAACACTAGATGAAAGTATGATTACAACTTGACATAGAGGGCTGTAAATGTAAACAAGTCACAAACTCCAAGACTTAATCCTGATGGAAATGTTTTCAAGGGGCTTTCACAGAGACTGATACAAAAGTTTTTGTTGAATTAAACATTGCCCTGTACAGCGTTCACTTCCACCAGTTTCTAAGGGCATTAAGGTACAAATAAAGGAATAAAACCAAAGTGAAACAGCCTAGGCTTTGCTTCTCATTTCAGTTGTGCTGTAAGCAGCATAACTAAAAGGATATTAGACCATTTATGCACTTCCAACTATATAATCTAAAAGATATTACTCTACCTGTAATACATTTAAACAAAACTAGCTTGAAGAGATGCTGTATTTGTTTTTATTCTGTTTTGCATACATGGGGACCACGAAGTTTTAATTAATGGTTCAAGCAATACAGAAACAGGACCAGACCTAGTAACCAAGAAACATGGATATCAGACAACATAGCGATGGGTACCAGGAAAAATCAGCTAAAAAAGTTCTACCAGTTTGTGTTGCACCATTCCTTTACAATGGCTTTTTCACAGAGGAAAAAAGAAATACATAATCATCTCACACAGGAGCCTGATCCCATTAAATAAAGCTCTGGTCACACAGACCTACATGTTTCATACATAACTCGAAGCACAGGGGCAGTTCCACAGACTTCAGTGAGTGCAGAAATAAAAAAGCATTAAACTTGGCTGTTCTTTGCTTCTGCAATATGTATTGCTGGTCTACTTTAGTTTTCAACTGATATTTAATTCGGAACTTTTTTGGGCATTTCTTTTCACCCCCAGCATGCTTTTCATCATTTGCTTATAGTTAAAATGTTAAGTTCATCTGCTAGAGGGACTTGCAAATAAAACACCTGCATTACTCTAAGTTTGCAAACTCTTTCAGCACAGAAAATGTGATTATTTGGTGAACAAACGGTCACCAGCATTTGAAACGATACCAACAAAAACTTCACAGCCAGGTCTGAAGTTCTGAAGGCATACAGAGAACACACTTCAGAAGGGGTGAGAGATGAGAGGAAGTAAAGGAGGCTTAGCTATGACAACCACTTCTCCAACAACCCTGTGTAAGTCCAGGAACTGGCACACGTCAAAGTCCTGCAGATGGACAGCCAGGCTTATCTCACAGCACTTCCATCTTTGCCAAACACCCAGCCAAAAATCAGCATCCTTCAGACAAATTCACACAGAGTGCTGTCCAGTTGTACTAATTCTTCACAAGAGACTCCTTGATTAAATCAGAGCCGTCCCACCTAACACGTCAACCAAATCAGTCACTCAGCTTTTGGTTTTCTGGTCTTGTGTGTGACTGGCATTAGGCTACTACCTGGAGTGATTTTGGCATAGACCCTCGTAGCGGCGTGGCTTGTAAGCATCACCGCCATGTTCTCTGTTGGCTGCCCGTCACAGAGGTCTGCTGCAATGCTCAGCTTCACCTAACCCGAGTTCTGAAGCCACTCCTGGATCTGAGCCTTCCCCTAGTGTTGTCTAAGGTCTAGCTTCGCGACTGACTGAGGACTTTCCAAAAGTTCGATTTAGAAAGAACAGAAGGTTATCAGTTTTACGTAGGAATGACTGCAGTGGGTCAGGCAAGAATCCATTGAGACCAATACCCTCTCCATCAGCTGCCATTAAGAGACATTGAGGAAAATGAAAAACACACAATGTATGCGTAGTGATAATTCTGTTTGCCACAGCTCAGGTACGCCAGACTCAAACCTCTTTGTAACTCACAGCCTANTGNGGATTTTTGTTCTGTGCTTTCCACACGTCATAGGAAACATGAGGCTGGCTTTTGGACCGGTTGCTAAACATCTACATTCATCTGCAAACACGCTTACCTACACGCATCTTCAACAAACACAACATAGAGCCTCCTTCACTACCTTCTACAGGAAAGATAATGCCTCACAGACCTCATCTGATCTTTGTGTGCATTTTTCCCCTGCAGCTCATAGCACAATTAAACAGAAAGATTTAATACTCATGAATCATTGTCTGGAAGCTGGGGGGGAGGGTGCACTGGGGGCATAGAAATCATTGTTCTTTGATTTTCAACTCAAACCCTGATCACCCTAAGTTTATATAACTTAACCATTCAGTTGATGGATATTATCCAAGACAGACAAAGGAAAATTCTTACGTAGTTCTCCATCAAGCAGTGCTGTATCTTCTGTAGTCTTTAGATACATTACTATGCATTGCTAAGACACTGCCCTTCTTAGACCAGCAAGCATTATATAATTTGCTCTCTACTTTTCTGGGGAACACATATTTGCAAAATCAGATGTCACTATGGATCTTAACAGCTTGCACATCAAACATGAGGTGACCTACCTTGGTAACTCTTAAAACAGAAATACAGACTAGACCACACCTATGAAAGAAGAATATGACTCATACTTTTAGTTCAGCTAATTTGCTGTGCCACTCACCTTTATCAGTTCCACTAGGACAAGGTCACACACTAATTCTACAAACACACTGCTGTTACTCCTGTTACTTCACAGCCTACCTGAGTCTCTATGCTCTCTGTGCCTTCAGAGGTGGCATCAGACTATGGCTATCTAGCTGAGCCATATGAATATAAAGATCATAATAGTGAAAATAACATACCCAAGAATGAAGTAATCTCTCTTTCCTTGGTACTCTTGAATTCAAGGCTGGATGTTTTTCTAAAATGGTATGTCAGAGCCCATACAGAAGTTATTGGCTTAATGCAGAGATTGATGGGCAAGGGACCATTGGCTGTGTTGTGCAGGCAGTCAGACTAAGTGATCAGCAGTTCTTCCTGGTCTTCACAAAAGCTCTGACTGAGGTACGCCATTAAGGCCTCACCATTCTACCCCGTGAAGCAGAAAGGCTGTGGATAGCACATGCAATCTGTGCTAAGAATTCTGCAGTTAAAAGCTGATTTTTTGAACTTTCTCATATCAATCAGTGAAGAAAAAAATAAGAGCAGAAGTCACACATATGTGGTTGTCTGCCAAAATGAACGCCCTGTAAAGGCTACCAAAAAGCAAAAGGGTAAGAAGCAAGACATTCTAAGACAGCAACAAAGCCGTAAGCAGGCAAATACTCATAGACCTCTGAACTGACACGAAAAAGAGGTCTATACAAGTTCTTAAAAAAAAAAAAATCATCAATTGAACTATCCAGAAAATTAAATTAGAGGTCAGCCAAGTACCTTACTACAAGAGAAATTCACAGCTAATGGAGGATAAGTAGTATGATGTTATGTCTCAAACAAAATCAATTGTTCAAAGAAGTCTGGCTTTTATCCAAGATCCTGAGGAGCTGTGTAAGCAGTAAAACACACAGTATAGCTAAGTACCTGCTGATGGGCAGGTAGACACATCTCGCTCTACTCCTCCTCTTTATAAAATGCTGGACTGGCAATCTCATCTTACTAACTCTGCTCTGTTTGGAAGCACCTTTGGCAAGCAACACATCAAAAAGTTGGAAAGAATTGGGAAAAAGTGTTAACGCAACAGAAAAACAGAGCTATAAACCCCTTCACCTCATTCTCCCAGCTGCCACAGTGACCTTCTGTATGTGCAGTTTGAACGTTCCCATTTCCCTACTGCAAAACCGTGACAGAGAAAAGCTATTCTTTTGCAGGACCCCAAGTGTCTGGTGTAGTTTCTGTTTATTCTGGAACTAAAGTCCACTTTTTTCTAGTTGCTCTCCTTTTCCAGAACTCCATGAGAACCTTTGTGCAATTCCACCTTTCTAGAACATCTTTGCATGCCACAAATTGAATAATTGCAGTGCGTGAACCATGATCACACAGAATTCGATTCACAGGACAAACCAATTCTGTAAGGAACACAAATCCTCCGTTCTCCTGCTGAGATCACAGATCAGCAATTCACCTTGCATTTTCAGCAGTGCCAGAAATGGAGCAGTATGCAGGTACCCAGTATGGAACCCCAGGTCTGAAGTTGTTTCGAGAAGCCAGCCTTTCCAGCCTCTCCTGCACTACAACCACCTAACTCCTGATAAATATCACCCTTTTACTTAGCCCATTAAGACCAATATACACAACTAGAAAGGTTCTCACTGTCACCTCAATCCAAATTATGCAGAACATACTTCAGCACCCTTCAGTCAATACACGGTCCATCGAAGCAAAATGTGCACGTGTGCCAGTGCCAATCTGAGGAAGCAAACTCTTTGCTTGCTCTTGTGTTTTTCTCCATTTCCCTTTAATTAAAGCTGCCATAGACTATATTGTTTCCTTATTTTTACTAAGATCATGTGGGTCATTCTCTTATTCATTATTCTTATTTCTTTCCTTAACTTTTTTTTTAAATATCATTCTGTTTTCATAAAGACAAAAATGCAAAGCTATGCTTTTTACACAGCTCAGTCCATTTTGCCCCATTATGGCCTTTTTAAACTAATCTACTGTTTGTGTTCGCTAAGAAGAGTTTAAAAATCCTCTAAGTTACAAAATACAGCACTATGAAATATAAGATAGAACATACCATTTTACCACTGCTGAGAACGAACGCTACTCAATAGTATATTGGCAGTCAGGGAAGCTGAGCAAACCCTGCAGCTTGGAAATGAATAGCTTTCACACGCACGTGTGATCATCTGGATGAAAACTTACCATGGAATTATTTGTTTCCCCACACAAACTATTCCTTGCTGACACCCAAGAAAGATTCACAGGTTAGGGCTTTTGTTTGTTTGTTTGGTTTTCTTAAGTTCTGGTTTCTTTTCTCTGAAGTGTTCCATCAGGCAAGAATCCTGCCCTAGAGGCACGACGTCTCCCTGGTGCTGTAACTCACAAAGCCTCATCACAGCGTTGTAATCAGCGTCTAAAGAGCTAAGAAGCCCAGAACTAGGAGTATGCTGCTCCTACAGCCAGCTCAGGCTTTAGAGACCACTTATGCATGACATTAAGGCCATCAGAACCGGAACGTGAATTTTTGTGATACTTCATTTTGGCATCTCTCAAGAAGGCACCTACAATATTCTGGACATGAAGTTCTGCACATCTCCCTGCCCCTCCCCCCGCTTTGAATTTCACACTTCCCAAATTATTTTTTGATGGAGGAAATAGTTTGAAATGTCATTGTAGTTGTACAGAGCGTAACGAATGGGGCAAGTCATGAAAAACTGGCTTCTCGAGTGATCTGTCTGAATGAATGTGGAGGTAGAATCTAGAAGGACAAAAAGAATAAGTATTTATTTATTCTTAATAGCTTGAAAGAGTAAAACTAGGAAAAGGAGAGTTAGATAATGTAGGTGATGCTTACATTCCCAATGAAAACAGCCAAACAACAATTTAATAATCTTCTACAATTCATTTCTGTATACAAGCAAAGAAGCTCTGCTGAGCTTGACATGAAGGCACAGAGTTAGATATTCATGCCTTTTGAAGGACTGCCAACAAGAAAATCATCCATAGCAATCCTGTTCTCCCCAAGTTCAGTCTGTTTTGTCCATGACAGTAACTGGTGAGTGATCCCTCCCTGTCCTTGTCTTGACCCTCGAGCCTCTCATCATATTTCCTCTCCCCTGTCCAGCTGAGGAGGGGGAGCGATAGAGCAGTTTTGGTGGGCACCTGGCATTTATCCAGGCCAAACCAAAACACGGAGATTCAATGCAGTTGTGAGAAACTTCCCAAGGTTTTTCCAGAGAGCACAGTGTTCTTCATTTCAAAAAAAAAAAAAAAGCCAGTGATGAAACGAAGCTTGTAGGTTACAAGAGCTCTGAAGTGACTGTAGAGTCAAATGATTACGTAAGAAATACAACACTGAAGATACTTAATTACATTGGCTCCATTCCTACAGCCTACTCTGCCAAAAGGGGAGTAAATCACCTAAAAGGTACAAACCCACTATTAAGACACAGAACCACCACTCCATGCCTGAAACCCGGAGCTTTTTCTACCTTACCTCATCATCGGTGACATTCCTACAGACAGCTACAGCGTGACTCTACAGAGGGAAAGGTTCTTCAACACCAGTGTGCATTCTAACATAGCTGAAGTTGTTAAATAGCAACCAAGTTATCTATAGCACCACAGTAAGTAGCTACAGATCACATTTTCCCCAATAGCTTACTGCTGAGAGCACCCCTGAAATTCAATAGGAGTTGGCGATTTGATTATCTCAAGTACTTTTGAGAATATCAGTCTTCATTCCGCCTGTATTCTTAATATGATCATAGAAGGGAAGAGGTCTTTGCTGACAACGCTGTCCAGATTTCAAGTGTTCTACAGTATTTAATGAAGATGTTTGAGTTGACATTCTTAAACACTAATAGTCTTCAAAGTCATTTCAGTAGCTTGGGAGTTTAAGCTCTCTTTTCAGAAGTTATTTGGCAGTTAAAAGCCTAAATCCAAAAGTCAGTATAACGTAAGCCCTATTGAATATTTCATCCGTAGGTTGGTAACATCCAAGGTTGTATTTGGAATACAACGAACTCTGATTTCATACTTGAAGACTGAAGGTATTTAGTAAATTAATCTTCACTCAATATATTACTGAAATTAACAAAAATATACCAAGACATGGAGTTAGATAACATGATCAGAAAGGAAATCCTGTGAGCCAGCAGACACTATCCTGAAATCAAATTTCAGGGTTCACATGAGCTTGTGTTGTTTCTGTGCTAGTTGTCTTAGTGCTCAGTATAGAGATTGCTTACAGCAATAGATGCTTTTAGCAAATTCCAAGCTACTATTTGCCAGAGTAATTGCAGGACAGCAAATTGATAACAAAGAATGTATTAAGTAAAACACACTAATAAGGAATCTCTTGCAGAGTAAAGCTTTCCCCAGCATTACATAATAGCAGCAAGGACTTCTCAGATGCCTGCAGGACGCCTTTATGTGTAATTATGCATTCATCAGCGCCGCGGGTAACGGAAAGCAGACCCTCAAAGCCTGCAAGTGCCACACAAAGTGCAGACGAAGCATTACCAGTCTTCATAAACCGGCCACATATGACAGTTTCTCTCCCCTTAAACTCCACATATTTCCTCCTTTTTTTGTTGTTTTCTTTGTTTTGGATTACTTGCCACTAGTATTACGCCTCCCCATCACACCCGACAGACCCTTAACAAACTCTTGGCTTCCAAGAGCCACATTTCTCACACCAGATTCAACCATTTCAGTCAGTGTTTAATTAAGGATTTCCCCAGTAACCACAAAATGTCGAACACCATGTTTTGTTCTCACCCTTTTATCTGATCACAGGGAACAATTAACAGAATGATTGTAGGAACATGAAGCACTAAGAGAGCAGCAAATGCAGCCACTGAGAGCTACAGGAAAACAGACAAGTACAGCCTGGTGGCTGCAGGCATACGGTCCGATCAGTGCATTTAGGCTTTGGCAGAGCAGAGCATGGGGTGAGGAATTCTCTCTGCCCTTCGCTGTGGTGGAGTTTTCTGTTCCTTATTGCTCCAGCCATTACACTGCTTCTCTGCAGTGTTTGAGGACCATAATTGACACAGATATCCAAATCCACTTTCTCCCAGTTACTACTCCTTGCATTACTTCAGTGCACAGCAGCTCTGTTCCAACGCTGGGCTTCCACTGAGCACAGCCCTGCACACAAGAGGCAGAGCAGATTCACCACACACACCCCACAACAGCACACCGCTTGAAGTGCAAGTTAGGAGCCAACAGATGCTCAGGGGATACAACCTGGTGCAGAAATCCATAGCTCAGTAGCATACTAAATGTTTCCGAGCCCACTATCTGTACAGCTTGCAGCATGAGGAGCATACCCACCTTGGCAGCCAGCTCAGGCTGACCAGCCTAGCAGAGGCACGGGCTTCAGCTGATCGAGTCTCCAGGGTGCTGTAAAGGCTGGTGCAGGGGAAGGAGAGGGACACTATCAGCAGCTCTGAGGAACGTTAAGTGAAATAGTTCTAGAAAGAAAATATTTTTAATTATGAATGACAACTCAGATTGCATCATTTATGGCTTTGTGTCACTTTTACTCTTCTTTGATGCTCTTCCTTTACCTATTTTATAGGTAAAAGCTCTAGAATAATCATACAAATTCTCTTTAGAATCAGGTATACCACAACCAACATGAAGAAAAAATTGTAGGTAGAAATCTATGCAATAACCATTAAACTGAAACTGGGGAAGCCTCTAAATGGGCAAAACCAGTTTCAGATTATTAAGATTTCTTCTTGGTAACATCACTACTGTATTCTTTACAGACTCAGATAAGAATTCTCCAGCTAAACGGCTTCTGGCCAGAGAAGCACAGTTTGGCCAAGACATTTCTACTGAAAGCCTAATGATTTCAATGGTACACAAGTCTTCTTGGAAGTGGGATAAAACTTCTGACACAAGAGTCATGCAAACGTGTGAGAAATATTATCATTAGTCCAGGGAGACTAACTCCAGATGTAGAATACTTCAGTTGTTAACCACCAGCCAAATGACTACTCTCCCATGTCCCACTCAAACACTTCAGGGTTTCCCCCCATC
>Ga0065711_1006674_pt1 | contig 17600 bp, 8 predicted proteins | sample Hoacrofraction12_FD_59098 | JGI IMG/M metagenome (GOLD analysis project Ga0065711, IMG submission 59098) | Hoatzin crop microbial communities from Cojedes, Venezuela - Epithelial fraction 12 v2 (version 2) | ecosystem: Host-associated > Birds > Digestive system > Esophagus > Crop | place... | reverse complement strand
AGAGAAGGCTGCGAGGGGACCTAATAAATACTTACAAATATCTGAAGGGTGGGTGTCAGGAGGATGGGGCCAAGCTCTTCTCAGTGGTGCCCAGTGGCAGGACAAGGGGCAATGGGCACAAACTGAGGCACAGGAAGTTCCGTCTGAACACGAGGAAGAACTCCTTCACTGTAAGGGTGACGGAGCAATGGAACAGGCTGCCCAGGGAGGTTGTGGAGTCTCCTTCTCTGGAGATATTCAAGACCTGCCTGGACAAGGTCCTCTACAACCTACTGTAGGTGACCCTGCTTTGGGAGGGGGGTTGTACTAGCTGACCCACAGAGGTCCCTTCCAACCCCTACCATGCTGTGATTCTGTGATTTGCATAAAGGCACTTGAAAATGTTCAAGTAGAGTTTTGTAGAGATCATGTGCTTTTGCTAGTCACCAGTTACTTGTGTGGCCAGTTTTTGTGCATTTGTGAAAATAAAATGGAATCTCTAGCAAGAAAGCACTGTACTGATATGATTTAGCACAAGGAGCTAGGAAATGCTGTGTTTTGAAATGTGATAAAACGTTAGGAAGCATATTGGAGACAAATGATGTGGATGTTCTGATCAGTAAGTATATTCTGCATGGTAAAGGACAATAAATGAGATAATCCACTTTGGCTAGCTTTATCCAATTTAAGGCAATTAAGTAAAAACATCTAAATGCTGTTCTGTGGGAAGCAAATGAAAGCTTGAAGTAACTGTAGATTTCTTTGCTCAAATTCGTTTGAGGTGTCAGTAACTTGCTAAAGGGTGGCACCAAGTCGTTTCTCATGTGGCATGTTTAGGGCTTAAGTCCCTCTTCTCTGGGACCCATTTCAAATGTGTTTTTAGCACATGGCATTTTGCCTTATTAAAAATGGAGGAAGCTAAAAGAAAATAAATTTGGATGTTCTTGAAATGCTATTGCAAAATCAGTAGTCTTACATGAAATAACACTTCTTTTGAAAGAAAAACTTAACTCTCTGAATTCCCCATGAACTATTGTTTGTTTCTATTGAGTGTGGCAGAGCAAACAGAAAAGCAAGTTTCAGAGCATTGCTTTTATGAAGATCCCCTTTGGTCTAATGAATAAGTAATATGCTATCTTGTAAAGCTATTGCCCATTCATAATGCATCCATATTATGGTAACAGATTGTAAATTGAGGAATGTGTTTCTTGTTCCGTTATGTCTGACTAGGATTGTCCCATAAGAATAACTGATGATCCTGCATATCAGGCTTCAGTCATTTGGTAAAAGTGCCTGTCTGGCAGAAGCACATGCTTTTAAGATGCTGTGCCTCATCCTTGAGTCTAGTGTGGTATGAGAGGAGGGTTTCTTATTGAGCAATAGCAGGTTTATCTTGGATAAAAAATACCAATATGGGCATTTAATGTGAGTAAAGCTCTGGAGAAGAAGAAATTAACAGGTAGAAAGCTCTTTCTAATTCTGATATCTATGGTCGGATTACTTATTTTAAGATTTGAATTGCTACTTTTTGCTTGAAAACAAATTGGGATTAAATAAAAATGTGCAAATAGATTGGAAAAAAAATTGTATTTACAAACAGTAGAAAGTGGTGATCTGGAAGAAAGGCAGTGTTCTGTTGAAGTCTGGCATTACTGACAAAGTAATCTTATGCATCTCCTTGAAGCTAGAATGGTCAAATACATTAATAAAGTGCAAATGAGGCATGTTAGCGTCAGTCTTTAAAACAGCTCAGATTTCAGTGACATAATGCTTACTTTGAAAAAGGGGCAACAGAAATACAGTATCCTTTTACCTCCTTATTAATGCAGTTTATTTAAGGCTTTAAGGTGCTTTTTAAAATCATTCTTCTGTTATATTGACCAATACTGAATTGTTCACTCTAGAAATATGGTGTTGCTTTTCTACCCTAGAGCTTTATCTTGTCTTCCTTTAGTTTCATAAAATTAAAAATCTATGCGTTGTTCCATTCCTTTCAGTTTTTTCATTTAGCACAGTCTATCTTAAGGAGGTGGGGTGGCAGGAGTCCTTAAAAGCTATTGCTCAAAGTTGTATCTTCTTAGTTAAAGCGATTCTAGCTGTTGTCCAAAAACACATAATGAGGAAATACAGCTAAACTCTTCTGAAAAATGCTTTTTACAATAATAAAGCTTTACTTCATTCAAGGTCTCGCATAATTATTTTCATTTTTTTAATGGCAATATTTTTCTGAAGCAATTGATAACAATGACATTATCAAAGGATGTTAATATGTTGTATCTTAGGTTGAAAAGATTAAAAGTAGATACTTCAATTACTTAACAAGAGAACAAAAGTTTTTATAAGTGAACTTCACTGATGTTGAAGGACAAATTCCCTTTAATTTTAGTTGCCTAATATGGTAACATTATTTGCCTGACAGTCTTGGAGCTGCTATGGAGTGTAGCCATTGCCTGTAAAATGAAGGGAACCCGTACTGCTTGACATAATACACAGCTTGACATAATCTTTCATGATCTTGACCCTTTTTCTTGAAGAGGGAGGATGCATTAGGATAATGGTAGCATCCTATTTTTCCTAGGCATGTCAGTCAACTACTTTGGAGCACTGCTTTCCTTCCATGCCCAGAAGCAAAGTGAAGTGTAATATGTGGAAAAGCAAATGGTCCTTATGTTTCAGATTACAGATGATTGATACGTGTTGATTTTGGGCACACTTACAGGTGTTGCTGTTCAGGAACAGTACCCAGCAGTAAAAGGCTTTAGCTTTGCATGCTATTCTAGTTTGAACTACACAGCCAGTTCCCTTGCTTAGGCTGAGGTAGATAGAGATGCTGATGATGCTCTCTACGGTGAAGTAGGACAACTGTTTGAGTTGCAGAAATGGTTACTGAGAGGAGTCTCTAACAGTGAAATACTTAAAATGATCTTGTTTTATAATAAAAATGCATCTGTCAGTAACTTCCTTTTTAATTCACATCTAAGTCCTTTCTGTAAGAATTGTTAGCCTGAGAAGTTTTTTCCATTTACCTTCAGCTGGAGTGAGGATTTTAGGGTGTTTCTTTATTACAAATAGAGTAACAGATGAGGGGGACAGCAGGTTAAGTGGTCCACAGATCAAGGCAGGAATGTCCCAGAATATCCTATCACTTGCAACCTTGTTTGCATTTAGGTATGTTTTCCTCTTCTCATTCTTTATTTTGGGTTTTTAGCCCTTTAACTGTATGTCAGTATTACATAGAGATGAGAAGTATAACATGGGAAAAGAGCTTTCTAGGTATACATTCTACCTTCTGTTTTATAATGCATTATCTGTTGGAGTTTAGGCCATATCATCCCTATTAAAAGAAAAATTTAAATACCAACCCAGCACCCATTTACTTTTTGCAGGTGCCCTATCTACTTGAATATGCAGGCATCACTTCCACAGGAGAACCTGGACAAGCACTTGCTAGTCCTTCTGTTAGTAAACCTGTCCTATGGGGACCTGAGTAACAGAATGGCCAGTCAGGTATGGGCAAATACTACAGCTCTATGCCTGGAGTCCTGCCTGGATGGCAGGTAAGGGAATAGCTGAAGCACCAGCCTAAATACAAAGGTCAAAAGAACAGTTTCCAGAACCAGAGACCTGGGGTTTTATTGGTGAATTATCTTTCCTGGGGCAAAAGGGAAATCTGAAATCTTTGCAGCTCTGAGCTGAGCAATTTCCTTCTCTTGAGGGAAGATTATATTTCAGTGAGGAAAATACATGTAATGTATTTATTGTGGTTAAGAGTCATATACTGGTCATATACTCTCACCTCTTGGCACTAGAGATGCATTAATATTCAGCCTGTTAAAGTTTCAGTTGGATGTTTAAATTGACCTGATGGCCTGCTTTTATTCACCTGTGTATTCTAATCAATTGAACATTGTTTTAAGACATCTGTTGTCATGCTGGTCTTAAGCCAGACCAGTCTTAAACCCTTCAAAGGCTGAAGGTGCTGAAAAAGCCTCAAACACATTCCTTCCCTCATCTATAACATGCATGGTTATAGAAACCTGGGTTTCCCTTTGTTCAGTAACGAAGCTCTGCCTCCCTTGGGAGACTGAATCTATAATTCATCTGGTTAAGGATATTCTAGCAAAATCTTGGCAATTCCCAAAATCACTCTACTTAGCCCAAAATACATGGCAAGAATGAGGTCAATATATAAACATGTATTGACTAGCGGTGATTTGAATAAAGAAGTAGTTGTGCTGTGGTGTTTTCTTTTTTCCTTAATTATAGAGCTGTGATAAAATATATATTAATGCAAAGAAATGTATTGGTGTAAGCTGTCAAAACAAAAAAAAGAATAAAACCTACTTGCTTCAGAATATCTCCAGTGAAACAGAAATTGCTTTTAAAAATACTTCATTAGACCATGGTCCAGAAGATAGCTATAGTAGTTTGTGCAGAAAGAAGCAATAATATTTTTAAATATATGCTTCTTAATCCTCCAAGATCTTAATTGCTAGTAAGACTGTTCTGTTAATATTTCCATCACCTTACTTCTGGAAAGACTAGAGCAAGACCTGGATTTTGAGCACAAATATGATTAGAGATTTGAGGGGAATTACTTCCAGTGCCTAGAGCTGAGGCCATTTTTTTACAAGATCAGCAGAGCATAATGTATTTAGTTTAAGAGCACTCTAACTTGTTTTTCAGAGGAGGTGTCCAATTAGTAGGTTTGTTCTGCTGTATTGTCTATGTGGTCAACTATGTCTGGTCATCATAAATGTATCCAAGAAATGTACAGAGCTATGTTAAGCCTGGGGAGAGTGAATGGCTGTTTTACCTGTCCACTCTGATATGTGGGAGAAGCAAGCATGTCCTCTGACCTTTTTCTTAGGCTGAGGTAGCTGAAAACATAGAAGAGCAAGAGATAAGCACAGTGGTTTTTGCTGTGAAGCAGGTAGTCTTTGGCAGAGCTCCAGAGATGACAATCTCTTCGCTCTTGCCCTTGAAAGCTTCAGTTGATATATCCTGACCTGAAATCAAAGCATAGCCTGACTTGTCTGTGGTAGCTGGGTAAGTGGTTACTATACATCTCAGGGTGGATTAAAAAACACCAACTCTTCTGAATTGTTTAACTTTGTGCATTTGTTTTAATTACTTTTTTACTCTTCCATTTATGTGAACTTACTAAAATGAAATTCTAAATTTGTACCTGAGTGTCATGGCTTTTCCACAGCCAGCAACTAAGGACCGCACAGCTGCTCACTCACTCTCCTACAGTGGAATGGGGAAGAGAGTCAGAAGGGTAAAAGTGACAAAATTTGTAGATTGAGATAAAGACAGTTTAACAGATAAAACAAAAACACAAGCAAAAAATAAAATGAGGAATTCGTTCACTACTTCCCTTTGGCAGGCAGGTGTTCAGCCATCTCCAGGAAAGCAGGGCTCTGTCATGTGTAATGGTTACCTGGGAAGACAAAAGGCCATCAATCCAAACGTGTTCCCTCCATGTCCTTACTCTTCCCCCTGCTTTAAATGCTGAGCATGATGTTATATGGCATGAAATACCCACTTTGGTCAGTTGGGGCCAGCTGTCCCAGTTGTGTGCCCTCCCAAATCCTATGTGCTAGTGGGGTGGTATGAGAAGCAGAAAAGGCCTTTAATCTGTGTAAGCACTGCTCAGTGGTAACTAAAACATCCTTGTACTATCAACACTGTTTTCAGTACAAATCCACAACATAGCATCATACTAGCTACTGTGAAGAAAATTAACTCTATCCCAGCACACTGAGTCACAAATGAGGTGATTGTGGAGGCTCCATGGACCTACAAGGGAGTCTTCTCTTCCTTGAGGGAAACATCTATACTCTGTTCTGATTTGGGGCCCTACCTGGGTCCTACAGTTAGCAATCCTTGCCCTCGTGCTTTTCTCCCTTTTTTCAGCATACAGCAACTTCCAGTATTGTTTTAATACCCTTGAATCATAGAATCATAGGATGCTTTGGGTTGGAAGGGACCTTTAGAGGTCATGTAGCCCAACCCCCATACAGTAAGCAGGGATATCTTCAACTAGACCAGGCTGCTCAGAGTCCTGTCCAACCTGGCCTTGAATGTTTCCAGGGATGGGGCCTCCACTGCTTCCCTGGGCAATCTGTTCCAGGGTTTCATCACTTCATGGTAAAAAATCTCTTTATCATGTAGTCTAAATCTATCCTCCCTTAGTTTACAGCCATTACTCCTTGTTCTGTCTCAACAAGCCCTGTTGAAAAGATTTTCCCCATCTTTCCTATAGGCCCCCTTCAGGTACTGGCAGGCTGCTATAAGGTCTCCCTGCAGCCTTCTGCTCTCCAGGCTGAACAGCCCCAACTCTCTCAGCCTTTCCTCATAGCAGAGGTGCTCCAGCCCTCAGATGATCTTCGTGGCCCTCCTCTGGACCTGCTCCAACAGCTCCATGTCCTTCTTATGCTGGGGGCTCCAGAGCTGGATGCAGGACTCCAGGTGGGGTCGCACCAGAGTGGAGTAAAGGGGCAGAATTGCCTCCCTTGACCTGCTGGCCATGCTTCTCTTGTATGGCCCTGTGTGCTCTGGTATAATTAACTTGGAAGCACAGACTGGTGGAGTCAGGAGGGCTTGCTCAGAGCAGGGTCAGCAAGAGCAGGTCACTCAGGGCTTTGTCCACTTGGGGTTTGAATGTCTCTAAATCCACTGGTAGACTGCTTTCACTGTATTAAAAAATGACATAATTTCCTGTGTTTTGGTTTGTGCTCATTGCCTCTGGTCATGTTCCTGGGCACCACCGAGAAGAGACTGGCTGTGCCATCTTTATTCCCCCATCAGGTATCAATATACATTGATAAGATTCCCTTTGAACCTACCTAAGTCTTCTCTTCTTCAGGATGAATAGTCCCAGCTCTCTCAGCTTCTCATATGAGGTGCTTCAGTCCTTTAATCATCCTGGTAACTTTTCACTGGATTTATTCCAGTACCTTCATGTCTTTCTTGTACTGAGGAGCTAGCCTTGGACCCATAACTCCAGATGTCTCACCAGTGCTGCGCAGAGGGGAAGAATCATCTCCCTCAACCTGCTGGTGATGCTCTGCTTAATTCAGACCAGGGTGCTGTTGGTCACCTTTGCTGCAAGGATGACCTTGCTGCACTCTCATGTCCAACTCGGTGCCCATCAGGAGTACCCATGCCTTTTCTGCTTCACCTGAACTGATGCATGAGGTTATTCCTCTCCAGGTGTAGCATTTGGCATTTTCATTGGTTGAACTTGAGGATGCTCCTATCAGCCCATTTCTCCAGCCTGTCGAGGTCCCTTTGAGTGGCAGCATAACCATCTGGTGCATCAACCACTCTGCCCAGTTATGTCATCTTCAGGCTTGTTGTGGGTGGTCTCTGCCCCTCATTCAGGTCACTAAGGAAGGTATTAAACAGTATTGGTCCCAGTACCAACCCCTGGGGTGCACTGCTGATAACTGGCCTTCAGCTGGACATTGTGCTGCTGACCACAACCTTTTGAGCCTGGCATTTCAGTTTCTTTTCAATCCACCTCATTTCATTTATCTGGTCTGGACCTCAGTAGTTCATCTATAAGAGTGTTAGGGCTGTTGAAAGCCCTTGTAAAATCAAGATAAATATCTGCTGTTCTCTCATCTACTTCGCCAGTCATTTCATCATAGAAGGTTGTTAGATTACTAAGGCATGATATCTGCTTCATTAATACTTGCTGCCTGCATCCAGTCTCCTTGTCCATGTGTTTCTGATATGCGTGGAAATGGATTCCATGTTTATTGCTCAATCATTGTCCCAGGGATCAAGGTAAGATTGACTAGCCTATAGCTGTATAAATAATCCTCCTTGCCCTTGTGGAATACAGAAGTAGTATTTGATATCTTCCTTGGAAATCTCCTCTGATCACCATGGGCTTTCAAAGACTGTGGAGACTGGCCTTGCAATGACATTGGCCTATATTCCCTCAGCATTTGTGGGTGAAACCTATGAAGTCCTATGGACTTATATCTGTCTATTGGTTTAAATTGTTCCTTAACTTGATTCTTGTCCACCAAGGGTAAGTCTTCCTTGTTGTGGACTTCTCAACTCATCTGAGACCCGTGGTTACTGATTGCTGCTTTTACCAGTAAAGACAGAAGCGAGGAAGGCCTTGAGCCCCTCTGCCTTTTGTGTCCTTTGCCACTGGGTCTCCTGCTCCATTCAGCAGCACACCTACATTTTCTCTAGTCTTCCTTTTGCTGCTGCTGTACCTGTAGAAGCCTTTCTTGTTGCCCTTTATGCCTATCACCACATTCAGCTCCAGGCTGGCTTTCCTAACACTGTCCCTGCATACTCAGGCAATGTCTGTAATTCTCCCAAGTTATCTGCCACTGCTTCCAACTCTTGTACGCTTCATTTTTGCGTCTGGCTTTTGTAAGGAGCTCTTTATTGGTATCTATGTATCTCTTACCACCTTTTACTTGTATTCCTGTTTGTCAGGATAGACAGTTCTTGAGGTTGGAGGAGGTAATCCTTGAAAATAAACTAGCTCTCCTGGATCCCTTTTCAGGACTGTGTCCTGTGGGATTTTTCCAAGCAGATCCATGGATAGGCCAAAGTCTGCTGCTCTTAAGTCGAAGCTTGTGATCCTGGGTTTTGCCTTGTGCATTTCTCACAGGCTTTTGGACTCCACCATATCATGGTGGTTGTAGCTGAGGCTGCCCCCAGCTTTCACACTCTCAATGTGTTCTTCCTTTTAACTATCATGTCAAGCAGTGCGTTTCCTCTTGTTGGATTCTTGATCAGCTATGTCAGGAAATTATCATCAAGGTACTTGAAAGTCTAGAAACTCAAAATTTAAAAAAAGGGAAAAAAACCAGTAAATAAATTGTGTGCTTAATTTATTTCTGGAGTTCAGGATTCTCTTTAAAAGGGCAGTAGCTGTCATTGCCATTACAGATGTTGTAGCAATGTCTCTAGAGTGACTCTACCTAGATGTCACTAAGTAAATCAATGTGAGATCAATGGCCTTATAGCTGCTTTCTGGAGGGACTGTGGTATAACACTTTTGACTTCAACTTAGAACAATTACCTATATAGTCAAGTAGCTGTTTGTCAATGGTAAGCTCTAAGACACCTCCAAGAGGAACGTAACAATTATCTTGTTTGACGAGGGTGGAATAAGTTTCTACTATTAAAAATTGCTTTCCATAGACCCCCTTATAGCTCCTACCATTTAATGATCAATTTATTTATCCTGTTAAATACAAATAGATGTTCTCATTATCTGTATTTTTTTCTAATAAGCTGTGCAGCTTTTCTGCTTTGTGCAAGTGATTTTCAGATTCATTATAGTTTGTATAAAAAGATTTCTTCAATTAAAATGTCCGCTTTTCAGTTTCATTGATTGGCCTTTGCTCCTGCATTAGGAGGTACAGCAATTAGAAGTGCCTAATTTGCAATTTCTCTACCATATGTTATTTTGAGCACCTTTATTCTGTCTCTTATTAATCATCTCTCCTCTAAGCCTAACCTTCCTCATCTTTTCAGTCTTCTATTGTTGTCAAAGGCAGTAAAATCAATGCAAGCAGAGAATGGTTTCAGATGGTTGCACTGGAAGTCTGTTGCGTAAGGGTCTACCTTGTATCAAGAATAACAATTCCTGGGGCATTTGGTCAAGTGTTTACTCAGAGTGACTTGAGAGGTGCTTTATATGAGCAGTGACTGCAATTACCATTGTAAAGAGAACAACGGTGTTTCCAATGCATCTGCAATGAACAAATCTTAAAATGTCTACTGATGCTCATTTAATTAAGTTATTTTGCATCTCATATTACCCAGTAAGTTTTAAATGTCTATTTTTCTATCTAATCTAAAAATTACTTCAATTGACTGTTTCAATAATAGGTTGTAATCGTGTATGTTATTGATAATTTGATTTATTCACTTACCCAGATTACTCTGTATCTAAGCAACTGTGCCTCCAACAAGGTATCTGATTTACAGAAAAGTGATAAAGTGGCTTGTTGTGCATTCAGTTTGTTAGAGCGTGACCTTCCCCAAAAAAAGCATAGATGTGTATATGTATGTCCTAGAATCTTCTTGATAATTGTGTCCAAGTTGTATATTTACCTGTAAGTCTACTGCTGGAAGGTGGGTTAGCAGTCTTTAAATGTTAAAATGTCATCTTTTCACAAGCATCTCAAAACTGGCATTCAGCAAAGGGAGTAGGGGGTACCAAAGACAACAAAACACCTTCAGCCTCTCACTGAGCTTACTGAGGTATACTACTTGTTTTTCACTGGAAAAAAAGAGTTAAAATGTGAATAATTTTCCTTACAAAAAGAAAGAAACATGAGCATTTTTTTAAATGTATACCGGAATGCTACTGTTTTACTTTACAAAAGTGTCTTGTATATTTTAAACCTGACATTATGAATGGAAAATATGCTTATTTGAATAAGTTCATTGTATGAGAAAAATGAAGAAATGAGAAATGGCTTTTCAAAACTATTGAGAATACAAACTTAAATAATTGTTCACATTTAAGTTAAAAGCTGTTTTCCTGTTTGCATCAAAAAGGAACCCTAAAATGTTAGAAACACCTCAGATTATGGCCTTACACATATTCTCAGTTTATACTTCTGTATTTAAAAGGAGACAGTTATCGCTTCGGAAGTGTTTTGGATGTCATGAGCTACCTGTGATGGTTTCTACCACCAGACCGTGTTACTAGCAGGATTACATAGCAGGGTTATGCTTTTCTCCGTTGTATGTTTTTGTGGGAGTGTGGGTGGTTTTCTTTTTTCTCCTCCTGACTTTTAACTAGAAGCAGATATCTTTGAAAGTGGCTGTTGCTCCTCTTTTAAACAGCTTAAATCTTTTATGAAAGATTTCATTAAGTGTCAATTACGAAAAAGTGTTCTATCTTTAGTGCCATATATTTGGTTATATTATCAGAAGTCTAAGTAGTATGATAGGAAGTGGTGCTATAAACAAGCATAATTTGAAGCAGTCTACAATAGTGGACACCTTGCTTTTCTCAAAAGACATTTTCAAGAGTGGTCTCCCTGAGAATGCAGTCATGAAGATGTTTCTCGCTGTTGTCTTTACCTCATTTTAGGCAAAGCTTTAAGATGCAATAAAGTGTTTTTGCACTTTTTTTCTTTCAGCTGTCTTACAAAGTTTCAGGAAAAAGAGCTAACGCCATCCCCCACCCCCCCACCCCCCCCATTCTCCTCTTAGTAGATTGACCTGAGATAGCGAGTGTGGTGTTTTGGTGAGGTTTTTTTGGTTCTTGGGTTTTTTGCGGGATTTTTTCTTTTCCCGTGTGAGGAAGCAGGAAGTGAGTCTTCTGTAAATGGACTGGTGAATCAGGAAGCTTCCATTTTTACTTGGAGTCTCATTGTACCTGTAACTCCTCGCTTATTCCTGAACTGGACTGCCTTGTAGGTCTAGTTCCTCTGCAATCCCTTCTAGAAATTTTAGGGGTCTGATTCAGCCAGAAATGTGGCGTCAGGGGATTTGGTAAAGGGTATCACTGAAAGAAGAAAAGCAAGATGAACTAAATATTGAGGGGAACAAGTAAGGGGTGTGTGCATCATAATAAGACCACAGGTTATGTAGTGTCTCTGTTCTCTTGGAGAAGAGTTTAGGAAATAAAGATGCCTATGAAATTTAGCTATCTTGAAAAATGATGAAGGAACTGATGTGTCAATGGGAGGCACTTACTTCCCAGCAGAACATGCTCATCTTCAAGAGGGACCTGAGCAGTGGTACTTTGCTCGTATCCCTTTTTTTGAAACCTTGGTACAATACCAGCCAGCCAGATTGGTCATCTAAATGTTGAACTTAAAAATGCTGAAGCAATAAAAGAGCTCAATAATACTAAAATCAAACTGTAGCTTAATATCGGTTTCATACCTTAAATAGTAAGGTGAAGAACCCATTGCAGAGACTTTTCTTCTGAAATAAAGGGAGAAAGACGGAAGGAGTACAATCACGAGTCCCTATTTATTTCTTCTGTCTCTTCCTAGGGTGACTGTATACTAGCAGTGAAGGTTTAATATGTAATTTCAGTGACATAATTACCTCCCTTAGATTTATCGTAGTTTTGTCTGACACTACAGAGAGCATGAGGGCAGGAAAAAGAAATGTACTTCATAGCCATCCTAACTTTTGTTTACTGGATCCAAATAGAAATGCTAGAGAAAAATGGCGCAAATTAGCTGTTGGGAGGTTATAAGTGATAAGAGGTTCAGGAAAAAAAAACACCCAGCATTTCTAGGTAATTTGTCATGTAAGTAGTATAACAATTTATCACTTATACTTCCTTTTCTCATCTATCACCGATTCAAATCTAAATGAGCTAGGAAGTGACCGCAATAATTTCATTCTGAAGGCTAATTAGCAGCTTCATCTACTGAATTTGGGGAGTTTTGTGGGAGACAGGTGTATCTCAGGTGCAGTTCAAGGAACGTGCTCTCCATATGAAAAACCCAGCACTTGCCAGTGCTCTCACTTAAACCTGAGGTGAAATGAGCATAGGGACTGGTCTAACCGCTTTAGCAATCACTGCGCTGAGACAGTTTCTGGCACACTGAGCACTCATGTTTCTCAATGCGGCTTCTTTATATTCATCTTTCATCTGTCTTGTAGACTGTGAATTCTGTGATCCAGAACCATCTTTCATCACTGTTTTGTGAAAGCCTAGCACAGTGAGTCCTGAGCCAGAACTTCAATATGAATAATAAATGTAGTTCTGATAAAGTATGCTTCTAAAATAAAAAGAAAAAAAGAAAAGAAAAACAAGGAAAGAAACCCAGCTGATTCAATGCAACATAATATCAGTGACTACTATGACGTTATCCAGACAAGTAGAAAACTTTGGATTTGTTCTGCATCAGCCCTGCTGGGAAACAGAAGCAAGCACTAATTTTTCAATGTATGTTGTGTGCTATTGGTGGGATGTCCATGGGGCTGTTTGAGCAATAAAGTCAAGTCAATGCTATCCATGAAGATCACTGCCACCCGTTGCAAATAAATGGAAGACAGATAGAATTATTAAACATTAGCAACTAGTTCTGCAACAGAACGGTGCTTTTGACCTAAAAACAGGGATCCAGTCTAGTGATGTTGTCTGTAGGAACCCTAGCATATACGGTGAAATAACACCATTTGGGTCCATAATTTCAGTAAGCTCAGTTATTAAGTAATGGTAAAGTTCAAAATAATTTCTTCAATCAGGAAAAAAATTGTAAAAACATGAGAAAAGCAAAGGCTGTCAAGCTTTTCTTTGAGACATTGTCAATCCTTGTGAAAGTTTTTCTGGTTTTTTTAAATGAAATGTTCTGCTTACCAGGAGCCAGGCTGTCGGATTCAAACCGGTCCTGAGTTGTTTTGTGTTCAGTTTCCCAGTCCTTTTTAAGTACTTTCCAGTGAGGATATCCCACATGTACAGTCAATCCACCCTCCCTGTTTTGAACTACAAAGGTAATATTAATTTCAAGTGAATGCTCCTATAAAAAGGAACTTTTCAGGAGAGGAATGAGTGGCAATATCTGTTCTAAATGGGAATTGGTAGCATGCAGTCAGTTTGCTTGTTAAAACAACAAAATGAGGAAAGAATTAATCAAACTGTAGGCCAAGAAGTTACTATGGAACTTGGTTTGGGTTTCCTATAAAACCTGTAATTCTGCTGAGAAATGGAGGGGGAACCCCACCCCACGTAATTGCTAATGAAAGTAACCATCACTCTGCTTCCAAGGAACTTAAATGCGAACCCGGTGGATCAAATTTCTGTAGCCTTATAGCAACAACAGAAATCTTTGTTCAGTTTCCAGGCATTGGAGGAAGAGTGAGTTAGTGTTGTGTGATGTTTGTCTGAAGTTCACAATCTGGTAGATGAAGGAGGAGAGAATGAGGGTAACGTGATATGGAAAAACACATGTAGCTGCTGCTGCTGCGGCGACAGTTGCCTGAAGAGGCTTTCTTTTATGTAGATAAGCAGTACAGTTAGGGAAATATGCTGAGAAGTTCCTGGGTCTCTTACGAGAACTCTGTTTTTAGAAATGGAGCAGTCTTGTGGAACACTGGGGTGGGCTTTTTAGTTTTCATTCTGCTCTGTAAGGTTAGAATCTGTGCTTATCATGCATGTCTGTAACCTGCTTAGTGGATAAATTCCTCCTTAGTCATTCAGGGTCCTTCTTCATTGCTGCTCTGCTGTCTGCAATATGACAAGGGCAGGTGTTTAATACTGTGGATTTTTTGTCTGCAGTACTGGTGATAAAGTTTCCAGGCGTTTTTAGTGGTTTAGCTGCTATAGCTGATAAAATGACAAATATAGAAAATATGTTTTCTTCCCACTATTTTTGGATATATTAAGTTAGCACATGTTGGAAGACCTCTATACTAGTGACTTAAACACCCCAATTGTTTGCAACAGCTTAGATACAAACTGTTGCTCTTTCTCTCAACCACTAAACAAAATTGCTGTTGGTGTATAGCAAAACAAGGTTTTGCTCAGTTTTATCAGTTTGAAGTCACTTTTTTGATATGCTAGTCTCTTGTAAGTATTAGATAATGGTGATGGCCTTTGAGAAGACTATCAGACTAAAGTATGACATAGATTTAGTCATAAAAGTCTATTTCCATGTCTATTTGGGTTTAGAGAAGATGTGACTCCAAGTAGGAATTTATGCCCACTGGTTCCACGAGTGATATATGAACAGGTAAGCTTTGCCAAAGGTGGAACACTGAACACTGCTTCAGATAACTGGAACCAAGCTTGAAAAATGTTCTGAGGTGCCTAAGACAAGTTGCTGCACTATTGTGATCACCATGCCTAGGCAAGCTCTGTTACAATGAAGGCTGTTTTAATCAGACCCAATTTTTAACCGTTTTCCTGAGTGTGATGGCTGACTGTGATGGGAAGGCATTTTTAGCTTTTGAACATGCATTCTTCATGAGGCAGAAACTGGAATTTGATGAAGGCTGGGTAGGATTATACCCAGGGAGTAAACAACGCATGGGGCTGTGGTGGAGTTTAAATCGCTGGGGATAGGAACGGGAAGTATGCAAGAGTGCGAGGCAGGGAAAGGGAGCGTGGGGGGAGAGCCAGCGTGAGACCTCGTAGGAGGTGTCGGGGGAAAGGAGTGAGAGGGGGGCTGGGGGTGGTGATCGGGGTGTGCTGGGGAGGAGGACGGAGGCTGCCTACCACGGGCTGCTGGCTTGCAGCGCTTGGCACCCACAGGAGGAGCTGGGGGGGGCAGCTGGCTCTGGGGGCTGTTTTGAGAGAGGGACAAGAGGCAGTGGGTTCCTGGGGTGAGACGCTTACAGGGGAATTTCTTGGGGCTTACTCTGGATCAGGCAAGTGCCTAAATACAGGAGCCCACTCATCATGACTGTGGCTTTCAGAGCAGCGTTGCTGCTGCTTATCTCAACTTGTAAGCAAAAGGGATGGGTTTGCAAAATGAATTTTCAGCATGCTCTCAAATGCAACTGGTTCATCTTGCAGAGAAAGGAGATGGTGAGGGATCTTCAGATTAGCGCCTGCCTTCTGTTCTCTTGTTTTGAGGTCTGTGCGTGTCTGCCAAAATGCAGGGAAATGTTGAAAAGGGTAATTAGCTAAGCAAGCAAGATCCTTAATTGCTGGAGGACTTGTATACTTTTGTTAGCATGCTTTTAAAAATGACTTGTGCCATTGCACTGTTGTTCTGTGATCAGGGAAAACGTTCCCTGCTTTTCAGGCAAAATAAGGGCAGATAGTTTAGTAATGTGACAGCAGTGTTGGTGCCCCTGTGAAACTGATGCTGACTCTCAGCGCTAGCAGTGATGGGACCTTGACGGCTGCCGCACCGCTCTGCTGCAGAGTCCCCTGTCCCTGCGAGCAGAGGTCACGCGGGCTTTTGCTGGGCACAGGCTGGCAGTGAAGTATCCATCAGCTATAAATATGCTGGCAACCCAGCAGCCAGAAGCTGGAGTCTGTAGATTACAGTGCACTTTCTCTGTGCAACTGTGGAGGTGAACACAAAATGCTGTCGGATGGTCCCGGCAGCGCTGCTCACTTGGGTGATGTGTGCCTCTGCTACGGTGTACTTACAAGTTTATAAAACCTTGTTTATAAATTCTTCCAGCAACTCCTTTACAAGCTTCATCTCTTAGAAAACTAATCCCTTGATGTAATGCACATAACAATAACAAGATATGGATCAGTGACAGATGGATGCTTTCATACTTGGCATATGGTGTGTTATAAGCCTGTTCCCATGCTATTGAAGCTGATGAGTCTTGCCATTGAATTCACTGAGCTTTGGATCAGGCCCTGGAAGAAAATGAGTATAATTCTAAAGACAGCTTGATATTAAAAGGGACAAAAAAAAAAGTTAAACCTTTTGTTTGGCTCTGTAGAGGACTGTGATTTTTGGTTTTGTATTTTAACTGAGTTGGAAAGACACACACGCACTGGATCATACCAATTAGGAGGAGTCCAGAATGGGGGGAAAACATCTGCTTTATGTGTAAATCTTTAGCTTTAAGTGATGTTTGAGAGTTGGAAGCTGACTGACTTTGCAGGCAGCGAGGCATAACAAAGCTGGAAATGTTGGAGTGAGTGGAAAATATCTGAACGATGGCAAACATGTTTTTGCCTCTAAAAACCCTTAAAATACCCATTTGGCTCCATTTAAAAATTCCTCAGAGAATACAACTTAGCCTTTGAGGAATTTAGAAATGCTCTTACCCAATTAATGTCTTACTTTATTCTATTAAGAAATATTATGATTAACAGCAGACAATTCATTTGCACAAATAAAGAACATGTGTAAGATCTCGACTGTGTCACAAGAGTGTCCAAAAAACAAAGTAGTTTGAGGGCTTTCTTACACGAAACTTGATGTGAATTTCAGCCTGATTCTTACTGCAGCCTGTGTCAAATACTTTAGATTCAGCATAAGCAACTAACAACAATGTGTTATTGACAAAGATGACTGTGTGGGATTTAATGGATCATCTAATTCATAATCTGCTGTGAGTGGAAGACAGATCCTTAATAAAAATCAAAAAAAAAGGAGATTTGTAGGGAGTGTAGTTTTGCTTTTAAGTAACCCCCAGTCTTTTGTAAATTATGTTACTGCTGAAAGCTGGTGCCAAACCTACTGAATCATCTATTTGGTGCTACCTTCTGTCAGGCGCCTGTCCAGAACCTGTGGTCATCTGCAGAGGTGGTTTTGGTACCACTGACACAATTACAGATGTTAAAACTCAGATTAGGTAGAACTGGAAGCTTATCTTTTGAAACTGGATATTAATGAGAGATATGAGAGTATCCTGAACTCAAGAAGTCTGGAAGCAGCTGGAATTTACTATTTTAGTTTCTGACCTACATGGCTCACTGCAGTGGAATGGCTTGGACTGCACATTCAAATTTGTCCTATTGATACTACCTCTACCTTTTGTATTAGCTTACGAATGCATTTTCTAGTATTTTAGATATTATTTGTAGATTTTCCTAGAAACTAGCTAAAGAAAGTGTTTGTTCTTTCATTTCACCTAGGTCAGAGACAAATCTCTCCCAACAGAGAAGCTTTAAATTTTCCTTTAAGGGTAGCTTCTGTTTTATAGGCCTGTTCTTCTTGCATAAGTGGTTTTTGTTG
>Ga0065711_1039680_pt1 | contig 17601 bp, 12 predicted proteins | sample Hoacrofraction12_FD_59098 | JGI IMG/M metagenome (GOLD analysis project Ga0065711, IMG submission 59098) | Hoatzin crop microbial communities from Cojedes, Venezuela - Epithelial fraction 12 v2 (version 2) | ecosystem: Host-associated > Birds > Digestive system > Esophagus > Crop | place... | reverse complement strand
GCTTCAGTTTGTGCCCATTGCCCCTTGTCCTGTCACTGGGCACCACTGAAAAGAGCTTGGCCCCATCCTCCTGACACCCACCCTGAAGATATTTGTAGGCATTTATAAGGCCCCCTCTCAGCCTTCTCTTCTTCAGGCTAAACAAGCCCAGCTCCCTCACATATGTATATTTACGTATATAAATATGTATATATCTATATGCACACATATATATACACACACATATATAACTACACACATATGTATATTTACACATATATGATTAGGTTTATGCTTACGTGGTGACTTTCAGTTCACAGGCTTGGCATTTTTCCTCAGTAACCTTCTGCACAAGTGTGGGAAAAGAATGGAGAACTTGCTGTCCAAAACATGGTTATTCTACAGCACTCTGCAGCTACTAATTTAATATACAGGCAGTTTAAGCAGAAAATAAAATCTAGAAAACAGTTTTCCATAAAAGTACATTTAATGCTGAATAGCAATGCTTTGGCTTCTTCTAATTTAAAATCCTCCTTTGCCTTTATTTGCCCTTTATTCAGGGTTAACTGACATATAATTTCACTTATCTAAACAATATCAACACAAATACCAAGGCCTTATAATCTTGCAAAAAACTTTACTTACAAAAAACATTAATGTTACGCTTGTGAGTGGCACAAACTGATTTCAAATGGGGCACTAATGCACGGAGTGAAGCCTGTCTCTAATTTCATGAGTCATGATCTGCAGATTTATTCAACAGGCAAAACCCCTGCTGGATCAGAAAGAGGAAAATTGTTCAACAGGAGAAACAGGTTTTTTTCAGCACAGATTATGATTAGATCAGTACTTTTTGTTATGAATATTGTTGGGTTTATGCCATTTTACAATAGGACAAAGGCTTGAAGAAGAGTCACAGATCCATTTTCCATTCTGCCCCAAGACCACACATGACAAGGTTAAGATTCAGCTGATAAAATATATAAAATGGTGAAGAACTGAAGGAATGGAAGGGGATGGTAAACCAGAGAATGAATTTGATGTCAAATCTGTGAATTTCAAAGCTCTAACTATCTAGCCTAAGAAGAAAGACACATGAGGCAAATATGTAAAAAACCCCAGAATATATGAAAGCTTGGAGTTCACGACTCAAAGCACGGGGCTTATGGTAGCCTGAGAGGCCACAAAATATTTGAAAGTCATGCAAGGTGTCATTTCTGAAGTGGGCAAGTGAACCTGCACCGAAATTTCTGTGAACACATCAAACTTTTTACTTTTACATTAGCCTTTTTGCTTTTAATTAAAAAGCTTTATTTTTAAATCAATTAAAAAAAATTAATTGAATCTCACGGTGACGCAAAGGAATTTTAATCCAAATTCTTGCGCTCCAGCTACCTGATGCTTCTGAGAATCAAATCAGACTCGCCAGTCGCAGAGTGATTATCTGAACCAGAAGTCCACAGCTAAGGACACCAGAGAGAAGTGTTGATAGCCACACCACACGCATTCACCCCTGACCAAAAGACGCTTTTACAAGCAGTTCCAAGCCAGTGCCATCAGGATGAGACACCGCGCCGATGACTGCTGTGACATACAGAAACACAGCACGTGTCCCACTCGTTTACACAACTCGGGGCATGAAACTCCCCACGCGCTTCGCAACACGTCCTTCCCAGGACAAGCCAGCGTAAGGGAAAGCACCCACCTGACAGGGAAACATGACAGAAAGATGATGAGATGTCACGGTGCAAAGCTGGGCCTCACAAAATACTCTAATGATGAATAAACCCAATATTCTAATGATGAATAAACCCAAATTTAAGGCTGGCTGAATCCACCGCTGCCTTCTACAGTCAGGCAAAGTTACTAATTTTAAAGAGTGTGTCATCGCAGCTATGGTTTCACAAAGATGAACCTCGGATATGCTGCAGATTTAGACCCAAAATGTGCACTTGAATCAAATGAAAACTTCAGAGTGTGGGCGCCCCAGCCCAGTGACTTTGCTAATCGGGTAGGAATTCTTATCTCGTGAGGATCAACGCTCTGCGCTGAGTGTCAAGGGCAGCCCCCAGAAAACCACACTGCAGTACACACACAATGTGGATGATGAAGATAGCGAGAGCTCTGTGAGCCAGGAAAAATGATAATGTCTTTGCTATTACAGTTCTGACGAATGTGTGGGGAAAGCAAAATACAGCAAAATTCAAAATATACTCAAACACGTGCGTCCGGAGATGCACGGCCGCTACGCAGTCATGAGCTAACGATCACGGTGAGCGGCGTCACCACCCGGGACATACGCAGGGACCCTGTTTGTGATGGGCCCAGGCTGCCCCGGGCGTCCCACGGAGGCACGGCACAGCGAGGCTCGCCTGAGCATGTCCGCGCCGGCAGAAGCCGCGTCATCCCGAAGGGCTCTCTGCCATCAGCGGCGACGCATCCCCAGGTCCTTCGATGGAGCCCAGTGCAGGACCTCACAGCTTGATCACCCAGCTGAAAGAGGGCGTTGGCTAGGCGACGTCATTCTCCTGGTAGGATTAAACTGTGAGGGTTTGAGCAAAATCTACACAACAGCTGTGGTCTTGCTGGGGGATGATGTTCTCACCAAAAGTAGGAGCCAGAAAACGAAACCCACTAAATCCAGATACCTGGCAACCTGGAGAAAGACCAGAACTTCTCTACAGGTCAGGAAAGAAATGGGTGACATAATGTATCCAGGTTTCCAGCACCAAAGAATAGAAAAATGACGTGAAAAGGGAATAGAAGAGTCAAAATATCCACTGTCTCCCTCTGCTACCATTCAAGACACCAGTTACAAACAAGGAAAGGAAGAAAACTGATAAAAATATGGAAGAGATCTGACTTTGCCCTTCAGTGTTGATATATTATTGTAAAGGACATTTTATGGAAAATCTCACCAATGCCATTTACAAGTGCAGATGGCCATTGGCTGGCAACGTTAAAGTATTGATCCTCCAAAAAGGATTCGGTACGTTGCTGGAATTCACGAGCAGCAGCTGCAATTTTTTTTTAACAGCATCACATTTCTGCCTCTATAATCTGTTTGACTTCTCAGCAGTCAGATGGAGATTTTTTTCATTCTTTTTTAAAAATAAATCAATATTAAATCTGAATATAAATCAACAGGTTTGGCACTATGATAATAATGGAAGGGAAGTGGCTGAGAGCTAAAAATGAAAGAGTTCAGCACAGAAACAGAAACCTGAGCAACTGTGGGAAAGGACATCAGATGCAGGCTGTGAGTATAAACTCGGATGAACGATAAATTTAGTTTCAATGGCTTTCCCACGGTAAGCTGAAGTTAGGTGGTTCTGAAGCAGAGGTCAGGTTTATTTGAAATGACATGAGAAGAAATCTGTGAGAGCAAGAACAGAATCTCTGGTATAGAATTTGTCTCCTTCTCTAGAACAAAAGTTGGAGTTTTTTCCTACACTGGCTACAGTAAATAGCATTACTAAAAACACAGCAGTTTTTACTGGTAGTAAAGAAGGAAACTGAGAGGCAGCGTGTAAAATGTAACCTACATTATGGGAAAATGATGACATAGACAAAACCTGTGAAAGAGCACATTCTCCTGTCAATGTGAAAGCGTTTGTTGCCTTCGCGTTTTTGATTTGCCTTTAACTTCTTTCTCGAGAAAAACACATGGAAATAGTATGGAAAATGAGCGATGCTGTCACAACGTCCTTATGAAACAGAACTGTGTATCTTTACAATGAATCAGTACTGGAACAGATTTCATTCTGTCTCACTCTGTTCTGACACCCCACTCCCCCCCAGTTTATATCTAGATTAAAATTCTCTGTTCGAGCTCCTTTATGTTTTAATACACCTGTCTTTCTCTGATTATACTTTTTTAATTGTCCCTTACTTCCTCTTCATCCGAGGCTTCCTGTCACTAAAAGGGGAATAAGAATCCTTACTTACCTTTGTGAACCTTTGGAAAAGCAGATGTAGAGTGCTAGGTAACATCATTACTGCTAAGTAACAGCAATTTGCAGCGTATTTTGACTGAGCCAGAAAAACACTCTATATTTTTTATCAGATGCAAATCAATAATTTGAGCAAATATTAACGTTTAAGAAACATTAAATGTAATCTGCAGGAGTTTCCTGGTAACTCGACCAGTTATGATGGATGTTTTGCTTTATTCAACATTTTATAAAAAGGGCTCTACTGAAAACATTTATTAATTAGGCTACAGGGATTTTTCTTCTCTTTTGTATTGAATTAGAAAATGCTTGGGAGATCATGGCTTCTACAAAGATGAGGCAAGTCAATTTATTAGCTTGGGGTGACAAACTTGGTGAACTCACTGCGTGCACTTCCTTTCACTTTACTGAAAACCAAACATGTCACAGTCCCCTATTTAGATCACAAAAAGTACAAAAGTGAGACAGAGAAAAGGAACAATTGGTAATGGGAAAATGTTTACAAATCTTACTGTAACATATGATTCGGACCTCCTTGTATTACAGCTTTCATACAACAACTGTATTAAGATGTAATAAAGATGGAAATTAACTTGTGTTTTGACAAGGACGTCAGTTCAATAAAAATCTATAGATTACCAGAATTGGCTGGTTTGACTTGTTAAAGACCACTGAGAACTTCTCTCCACTAAGAACCATTACGGAAATGCTCCTGTAAATAACAAAATCCTGTTGACTGAAAGTGAATAAACCCCATAGGCTTCCTTTCTTGTGACTAATCTACCTTGAAGATTTTTCACTGGTCACTTTTCTACTAACCCCTATGGTAATCTTCCTGTACTTCTTGGTTTGGGATTTTGGGGTGGTTTTTTTGTTTGTTTATGTTTGATTTTTTTTCAATCGAGAAACATAACCAGAAAGTAATCTTGGAACTGATCATAACGTGATCTTTTTATCTTGGTTTCCAGCTGCACAGAGTTAGAACCTTGATCTATGGTGCCTGAGTAACATGAAAAAAGCCTCTGGAGCCCTGACCTGTTAGTGAACTGGAGTAAAAATTGATAAAAACCTATTAGCAGGGCAATTTTGGTTTCAGTTTCTCTTCAATTCAATGACTCACAGGATTTCTGAAGTAAATGGGTGCAATCCATAATGCCTCACTGTGAAAACTGTTTCAAACAAGACCAGGTAGTTATTGGTAGACTGAAATACATTGCCTAAGGCCGAGCTGCGATATACACGAAATAAACTTGACAGCCTCAGCTCAACAGCAAAATATCTTTGGCTCCAGAGCAAGTCAGAAAATTCATTAGTACTCTCAACAGAATGAGGGACCTGACTGAATGTACAGATTGATGCACTTTCTCATCTAGATTTCTCCAGTATGTTGCACCAGTTTTGTACTGTATTTGCAAAGACCGCGCAGCATGCACTGCGCGTGTGTCCACACATGCACACAAGCGTGAACTAACAATACAGAACCAGCTCCTACAATTGTAATATAATTTCTATTTCTATACAATATTTTACAATACCATGTAAATGAAGTTTTCACTCTGGCATGTTTATGTGAGAAGTTTTTTTTCTTTTAAAAGCCTTGTAATTAACTTTCAGGGAAAATCTGTATTTACATGGAACTGACACACCGAGGCAACGGGATCTTCCATACGCTGCAATGTCCCCAGTGGGCACGTTAGTGCCTGTAAAAGCTGTCTGAGGGGGACAGATCAAAAGGCACACAAGCTAACAACCTGTTCTCACCAAGACCTTAAGTTATGGAAATACAGGACTGGCATCACCCTGGCAAACAGCACAGGAGTACGAAATGGCCAGACCTCCGAGCCCTAAGAAATATCTGATCCCACAAAAAGGAATAAGAAAAAACAAAATGCTGAAAATGAACTGTAAGTGATCTCCCCGTGTGTTTTTCACCCCGCTTTCTGTTTGCTGTTGGTTATGGGAAAGGAGCACTAGGTGTTCCAGCTTTACCACCGAATGGTATTTTTCTGCAGTCCTCAGCTGCATCTGCGTAAGTGGAGCTATTTTTAAATCAGCAGCCACCTCGCGCAGTAAAGCCACCACATAACTGCAGAGTCATGCACAGCGCGGGGAATCACTTCTCTTGTTTTGCAGTGTCACACAAACGGGAAAGGCACACGAACAGCATCCTACCGATTTTCAAGAGTCTGTGACTAAGTCTCAGTTTCAGACTCCGTCCTTACCCATACTAAAATGTTCTCTGAAATTTTCCTATAGTTGCACCACCACGGTTAAGTCCAGGTTCAGTCTGATTTCTTTTGGTGGTGAGAAGATTTCACAAAGTCATGAGTACAGCTGTGACAGCCACTTTCCCGGCTGGCGCATCGAGGACCGGGCTGGGGACCTCCAGAACAAGAAACGTGACGGTCTCGAGCACTGAACCCTGATGGCGCAAACCGCCGTGTTACAACTTCTGCCTTCTCTTCATTGGCGCACAGACTTCAATACTGGCTGTGCTTTCTTACACAAACACAACTAAAACCAAAGTTCAGCACAATGCAATTCGAAAGGAATCAAACGCCAGGTCCTACAGCTATATCGCACCTCGTTCTCCCAGCGCGTGCCTAGGAAGCGATGCACGTGGCTCATTAAATAGACATTAAACAGCCTGAGTGTTGTATGTAAATCAGCATGATACAAGCAGAGATACTCAACTAAGCATCAATGTGAGTCACAGATTAACAGGCAAGCTGAGCGTATCCAGGTAGAGGTGCTCTTTACAGAGGTGAGCGAAGGGAGCCTGGCATCATTTATGGAAGGATATGCACACGGCAGGACATCACCGCACACACTCTGACCTCCCAGCACAAAGTTCACTGATGTTTGACATCAGCTTTTAGAATTTTACATGGAAACACTAGAAGAGCGACAGTGATGAACGTTGCTGACCCTCTCAGTAAATACAGGCTAATCATTTTCAAGCATATGGCAAATTCTCAACCTTCTCTTCCCCCTGTCACAGTGCAACACACAGATTTTAAACAAAAAGCAACGGCAGACACGTGGCAGGTAAAATAATCCGAGCTTTTCTTGGGGAAAACAAAATAAAGCAACTACTGTAAGGTCATTTCTGTTACGCTGTGCTGTTAGCAGCAGCTCAGGTACTATGATAAGCAAGCGCCTTATAAAGATCTGTGGATTAATTCCGTTATGAAGTTGGTTTGCTCTTGCACCCTGACCTCCCAGTTACCCAGTCTTCTGCGTTCACATGCTCCTGGGTGTCTTTTGGGGATAAAATGACTACGTCTTGAAAGGCACAGTTCAGGGGACTATTTGCTCAACAGTCAGACAATATGCACATGACTCTGCTAATGTTTTTCCTCCTCCAGCAGCCTCACTAGCAGCCTCCTGTGAAGGACGAGTGTGACGAAAGGAGGAGTTATATGCCCACACCATGTGCCAGGGCACGTGCTATGTGCCTCAGGCTATAAACACAAAAATCTGGAGGATACACAGCAGTACTTCCATTATTTCGGATACCCTAACAGAACAAACAATATCCCATCCTCAACACCTCAGGGCTGAAGGACAAGCTCGGAATCCAAGGTTTTAATACAGTCTCATTCTTAATACATGTAGAGATGTACCAACATCATGGAGCTTTCAAGGCCTCTGGCTCGCTGATCCTAGCCTGCTGACAGGAGGTGGCCTGCTAGCTCAGTGCTGTGGGTGTCGGGGAGCACTGAGAGCAGGCTGCTGCACGACGGAAGACGACCTGGGAACCAAGGGGGACAGCAAGGCAGTGGAAGCCTCCTTACCCACAAAAGCCACGGTCCCACAAGACCCAAGCCAGAAGCGCAGAGCAGCTCTCCCAGCAGGAATCAGGGTCAGCCAACAGCCGGGCGCTGGCCTGGTGAGGCCCTGGCGAGGCAAGCCGGGCTCGGTGAGGCAGGGCCAGAAGCGGCGATGTCCATGGCTGGACTACTAGCCGTCCCTACAGCGCTGCTCAGGCAGGGACTAAGGCTGCTGGCCCGAGCCTGAAGGCAGCTCCTGCTGCAGAGCTGTTGGTCCACCCACCGCCCTCGCAGCAGGTTACGTACACAATACTGCTTGAAAACGAAAAAATTAAAAGCTCCTTGCATAAAAACTAGGGATGCAAAAAAAAGACTGGCCATGTGTATGTACAGTTTTTAAGCTATGTCAGATCTGTATGATCCATCCAACGCCCGGATGCTGTGTAATGTGGCCTGGGAAGCAGGGTGATCTGCCAGCCGGGTTTCACAGATGAAAGATGTGTGATGGGGTCCTGTTTTCACAGAATCATGGAATGCTTTGGGTTGGAAGGGACCTTTGGAGGTCATCTAGTCCACCCCCCCTGCAGTGAACAGGGACATCTCACCTAGACCAGGTAGCTCAGAGCCCCGTCCAACCTGGCCTTGAATGTTTCCAGGGATGGGGCACTGACTGCCTCTCTGGGCAATCTGTGCCAGTGCTTCACCACCCTCACTGTAAAAAATTTCTTCCCTATATCCAGCCTAAATCTACCCTCCCTTAGTTTAAAGCCATTGCTCCTTGTCCTGTCAAAACAGCCCTTACTAAAAAGATGTTCCGCATCTTTCCTACAGGCCCCCTTTAAGTACTGGACAGCTGCTACACGGTCTCACCAGAGCCTTCTCTTCTCCAGGCTGAAGAGCCTCAACTCTCTCAGCCTTTCCTCATCCTCAACCCCATTTGTTGTGAGCCCCATCACTATAAGCCTCTACAGTGTTGCTGGGTGGTTTTCCCTGCTTCAGCAAAGGAGGAAAAATACGGAAAACCAGCCTTTTTGAATGGTTTGCTCCATGTAAGTGGCAGGATCTCTTCTGTATATTAACCAACTACATCACACTTTGGATCACCGCCAGCCAAGAGTACAGATTTGCATCAAACACAAGCAGTGCTGGTATTTCCCAGTTTGCTTCCATACCAGTTGCTACACGCACATCTCATCTTCTACAAGAATCAAATAACATCGTATTACTTTCAAAACAGCGATGCACATGCCGGGAAAACAAAGCACCTCTCTCACACAGATTTGAAATCAAGAACCATAAATGGCAGACACTTATTCAAATGACTCAGCATCACCCTGCTGAAGGAACAGTAATAACCCACTTTTGCCATTCCCCATCATATTGAGCATGCTACACTTTGAGAAAGGTATCGCTTCCCCATTCTACCACTTTGCTCCACCACAGCTCATGGTGGGTTTAGCTAAAGCTATCTGATCTACAGACAAGCCAAATGGGGCATGATCACTGCAAGGCTGACACTCTCCGAGGGCTGGGGAGAACTGCGGACATTACGCATTCCCACCCAAGGGGAAGCTTCTGTACACGAGGATGGGAGCAGAGTGATTTGGAGAGGCCGGCAGGGCCTTTTTCTGCTATCTGCCCTCATGGATCCTGAAGACTCCAGGTTGTTTTGTAAGACTACGGCCATAGCAAGACAGGTATGGACAAAATCATCATCACGCTGATTCCCTTGGCAAGGGTCACAGCATTAGCGCACCAGTGAAGAACTGCCCATGAAATTCCAGGCAGTCCCAGCAGCAGGCCAGGATGGACCAGGTCCATACTGAAGCAGATGGATGGGGTTCACGAGCTGCACAGCAGGCAGGGACAGCACTTTGCTGCTCCACGCAAAAGCATCTCTGCTTTCCAATGGGGCACCCGAAGGAGCAAAAGACTCTCGAACCGCTCCCCGCACAGAGCAGCCAGGAAAGTCCTTTTCTCACAGTGGTCCTTGCACAACACACATGAAGGTCAGCGTCTCAATTCCATTTGCCTCTGCTCGAGCGTGTTAGATATTTTCTGCAATCCCACCTATAGGCTGCAGCAGGAATAAATACACAGGGATCACACTGGGGATAGCAACACTTTAACTGTCTTCTGTCAGAAGAGCTGCAGAAAAGCCATTGACATGATAGGTATCATGGTCTGCTTGTGGCAAAAACATCTTGTAGTTGCTATGGAGATATGCTGGTAAATTTTGAAGGTGCTGCTCTGGCAGAGACCCGTTCCATTTGGCTTACATCGCCCTGCAGGAAACATACTTCTGAGAATTTTGCTGAAGCTGGAGAAGTTACTAATGAAGATGGGAAGCGGAGAGGCTGGAAAATGTCTTTCAAGTATGATCTTCTAGTATAGATTGACAATAATCCATGAGTGAACCTGGGAAAGAAACAGATTTTGTTTTCTGGCTACTGTAAACACCATTTTTTATATTAGCAGTAGTCATAAACAAATTCTGATCCTATTATTATCTGACATCATATCTATAAAATTGCCTACATATTTGTACTCTTTTACAAAGCCTTTTAAGTGTTTTGTAGCTCAAGCGCTACAGGCTTCCTTAGCTCGTAGCTTTTTAATGTTGTACGCAACTTTGACAAAATCTCTTGATACCTCACTGCTTCAGGTTTCCTCATTACAAAATAGAGAAAAAAATCCTTACCTGCTTCTAGTAAAGGAAAATTGCAAGAGCCATGTAAATGCTTCAAGATATCGGTGTCCTCCCCAGCCTCTTTTTTGGAGTAATGCTCTTTGCCACTTACTCCTTGTAGTTGGTCTGGTTGATATGCAGTTAATTTTCTTCTCAGCAGCCCACACAATGCTGTGTTTTAGATCTGTGAACAAAATGGTGCCGATAACAGACCAGTGTTTTAGCCATTGCTGAACAGTGCCTGCACAGCATCAGGGCCCTCTCTGCTCCTCACTCCCCAAGCAGCAGGCTGGGGCTGGGCAGGGGGCTGAGAGGGGACACAGACAGGACAGCTGACCCAAACTGGCCTCCATACCATGTAACATCACATTCAGGGAACAAAGAGATATTCTGTGCTATAATAACACCATGCTCAGCAATATATCTGGGGGTGGGTGGTGTTTCGAAAGCAACCGTTGCTCAGAGGCTGGCTGGCCATCGGTCTGCTGGTGGGAGGTGGTGAGTGGTCACCTTTGCTTCTTCGGTTTCTTTTTCTTTTTTTCCTCTTCCCTTACTAAACTATCCTTATCCCAACCCACGAGTTCTTCTTGCATTTGCTCTTCCAATTGTCTCCCCTGTCCTGCTGGGAAGGACGGGGGGAGCGGATGAATGAGTTGGCGCTTACCTGCCAGGTGGGGTCAACCCACCACACCCCTCTAGCACCTCTGAAAATCAATAATGCCCCAAGGAAAACCTTCTCCTCAACTGCTAATCAATCATTTGGCTACTCTCATTATCACGCAAGTGAACTCCTTCACTCCACTTTCTTCAAGTTTACAAGAAACCTATAATTTTGCCTACAGGAAAGAACCATGAACCAAGAGTCGGATTTATTATCTGGCAAATTCATAGCTTTTCTTTCATTCTGAGACACTTCCTGGAGAGCTTACAGGAAATAAGAGATGGCGAAGATTAGGTTTCATTTTTTAAAGCTGTTGGGTCAGCTAATGGCCATCACCATTGCTTCAGAAATCACATTAAAAAAACTACTACAAGAAGTTGTTTTATCTGTAAGTCGTGGTAGTGACGGTGCAAATGTGATGGTCTACAAATACAAGCAAATTTTGTAGGGACAGACAGACCAACTAATCTGAGGAAGTAGAGATGGTCTCAAAAGGTCTTTGTTTTTTTCCAGCTATATCAGAGGATCTAACAGAAACATTCTCTCCCTCCGAGCCATAGCACTCTTTTAACAACATCACTGAGTTTGTTAAACACATGTGATTTCAGTAAATACAAGATTATGACAATATTTCAACCAGGCCCCAGAGAAACAGGAATATTTCCTAAGTAGGTTACATGAAAACCATGACTTTGGTGGAAATCCTTAAAGCTCAAAACCAGTGTTTCTGAAACTAGTCCTTTTAAAGGTGTCTATGTATCTATACACACTTGAACTGGAATGTCACAATCATACTAAATACAACTTACTCATGACTAGCTCCCAAAGAAGCCAGTATGTAGAGTACTCCAGTGTAGGGATCATTTATTATTTTGTTTATGCAAGACCTAACACAATTAACTTTATCACAGCTGACTTTTACGAATTTCAGTCACAAGCAGGTAAGTGTCATAAAAAAAAAAAGTCAGTCATAATGGGTCAGATACTGATGTCATTCTTTTAACCAGTTTGTACTGGGTTGGTGTGGCAACGTTTTGGCAGCCGGGGGCTACAGAGGTGGCTTCTGTGAGAAGCTGCCAGAAGCTTCTCCTGTGTCCGATAGAGCCAATGCCAGCTGGCTCCAAGACGCACCCGCTGCTGGCCAAGGCCGAGCCCACCAGCGATGGTGGTAACACTTCTGGGATAACGTATTTAAGAAGGAAAAAAACCCTGCAGCAGAAGAGAGAGAGGAGTGAGAATATGTGAGAGCAACAGCCCTGCAAGACCCCAAGGTCAGTGCAGAAGAAGGGGCAGGAGGTGCTCCAGGCACCGGAGCAGAGATTCCAGTGGAGCAGACCATGGTGAGGCAGACTGTGTCCCTGCAGCCCATGGAGGTCCACAGTGGACCTGCAGCCTGGGGAGAACCCCACACCGGAGCAGGGGGATGCTCGAAGGAGGCTGTGACCCCATGAGAAGCCCACGCTGGAGCAGGGTCCTGGCAGGACAAGTGGCGCTGTGAAGAGAGAAGCCCATGCTGGAGCAGGTTTGCTGGCAGGGCTTGCGACCCCATGGGGGACCTATCACCGTTTCTTGCCTCTCAACCACACACTAATCAGAATTTTGATAAATGTTGCTATTTATGTGGAAATGGTATGGTGTGTTGGAGGGGAGTGAATGGTGTGGCAAGGACACTTCCACTTCCTTGTTCTATTGACTTAATTCCTTCCAACTCTTCAGCATTCTAGCTCTGAAAACTATTTCACTATCTAGTATCAAGGACATGTTAAGAAGGCTCCAATATTTCTTTTTTCCTGCTTTATGTATAGAATTTCTACTCTACTACTATTTCTTTTGAAGTTCCCAATAGTCTTATGAAATTACCTTTCTGAATCATCCTTTTAAAACAAATATTTTAAGTAAGACATTTAAATCAAACATTTCTCTAATCAAACTCTAGAGGTGTGTTTGCTTTCTAGGTCAGAAAAGCTAAAGATCAGAAATGTGTAAACTGATTTTGTTCTATATAGAATGAGTCGATCAGAGACACCACGGAGCCTGCATTCTGAAGCTTCGTCACACAACATGAATATATAAAACAAATCCGCAAACAATTAGGTTTTCACCTGCAACTTTGTTCCAAGTCTTGCAACTGAATGCCCTGGCATTTAGTCATACTTAATAATTTTATTTTTTCTCCCCAATTTAGCTTTAAAACCGCCTGTCCTTTGAGAAAAGGTGAATAGCAAAACCCAGAAAACTCAGAGCACTCTCTACTAATCAAAGCAGAAAAATCAATCAGCATATATAGAATCACCAAAGAGCCCATAATATGGATCATAGGAATGTCAGAGTTGGGGAGCGTTTCCTGCAAACCAAAAAAGGTTTGTCTGGAGTATTTCAAAGCATCAGTTTTTAGGAAAAGAATGTCCTGTGACAAATACAAGCCAGTGTATCCTGCACTGCTCGCCAGGAATAAACAGACATGGGCAAACCCCTGAGTTTTATAAACTACAAGCTCAAAGAAGTAACTTGCATCTAAGTAGGAGTGGTAGCTGTAGTGGTCTAGGCCTGTGAGCATGCAAACCATCTCCAGCTGTTGATCACTTGCATTCAACAAACAGAAAGCTTTTTGCATTCCTGTTCATAAAATTGCAGCTCAGAAATCAGTTATGACAGAGTTTCCTAAAGCACCAAGCATACTGCTTGAACTTCTCAGATCAAGAGACAGCAACAGCAATAAATGCCAGTGTGCAAGGACAGACCCAGTGAACTGGTACTACTGTGCCGTGGGCAAACAAAAGAGAAACTGAAAAAAGTAAAAACATCCAGAAGAAGCTAAAGCAGGGCCTGAACTAGCTGACCACTTAGGGGGGAAATATCCAGTACAGGACAGCATTAAAGAGTAACAAGGCACAACCGAAGTCTGTTGCCTGGATGTAGACCCGAACTGACTGACAGACTCATGAGAGATGCATACAAGCGTATATCTTGCTTACCTGCCAACACCTACAAAGATGAGACTGAACAATCTTAGTCCCTATAAACATGAAAGAAACACTTCTCAGGGAAAAGCAAGAGGATCTGCTTTGGACCTGACCAACGTCGTGGCTCTTCATTCCGGTTACTTCAGCCTTACTGCGGTTCAGAATGTGGGTACTGGGACTCTGCCCTAAGCATCAAAACACTTCTGGTTTTGACATCCTCCAAGGTTCAAACTGTGCCAAAAAAAACATGTGGGAAAAAGCTTACTTTAGAAATAAATAAAAAACATTCTCTTTCTCCTAACTACACTAAATGTTTCTATGTGTGTAAACGGAAAGCAAGACTGAAAGAGGAATGTTGCGATCCAAATCAGAGCCTCAGTGCAGAGAGATGGCTGCATACGTTTGTCACAGCAATCAGTTCACCCAGTTCCAGGAATCCCCAACGCCCTCAAGCTAAGCTCTCAATGAGTTTGCTATTCCAACTGTAAAACACGTACAACATTAAATTACCAGAACGTCCAGTATAGTAACGTATATCAAGGATGTTTACCCCTTTGCATGTAAGAAGTGTAAACATAGCTGCAGCTTATAATTATTGCTAATCTATGAGTCACAGAAGCATAAATATTCTATTTGCTCAGCACGAAAATCAGATTCTTGGGCCCACGTAAAGCTCTAAGGCGTGGAATATATCAAATGATTTCATTGGGGAAAATAAAGTATTACGGGTTTATATTCCCTTTTGCACTGCACACTCAATAGCAAAGGAAATGCGAACTGCTACTGATTTTTTCAGCCTACAGCAAGATCGCTTACTAATTTCTAATCAGTTCTGCTTAGATAAATCACTTCAGGGCAACAGAATATTTCCTAAGTGTCATTAGGTCATGACTTACCCTCCAGGACAATTAGCAGGGACTTAAAACAATGGGGAAAACCACAGCTTGATTGGCTAAACAACTTGTGGAGTTCACTAGTGAAAAATACAGTTTCTTGCAAATTGAGCATACGTCACTATTTGGAAAATGGCAGACACCCCCTCCCCCCCCTAAATTTTATAGTCTTGTCCACACAGAATGACACTTTTAAATACAGAGACTCATTCTTGTATTATTTGCACTGTTACAGAGACAGAACAACTACATTCAGAGGAATTATTCTTACCAACTCCACAAATAACTCCTGTTTCAAAATGAATTTTAAAATATATCTACATCTGTGCTCACTTACTCTAACCACGCTGTTCACCTTTCCTTCTTCCTGGTTTCCTAAGCTCTGCTTCATCTACTTTTTGTACTCTAGGTAGTATCTAATCACTTTTGTTCATATACTGGATGACACTTCTCATGCATTGTAATAGTTCATTGTGATGTGCATAGAATTGCTTATTCAAATTAACTTTGTTAAGACTTCTTTAACAAAGCCTAATTTAATGTTAGATTTTTCTCAGGTGGCTTTAATATCCTGTTACATCCTATACTGAGAAAAAACTAAAGTGAACTTCACCTTGTATTTCATGTTGAGACCAGTAAGGAATGGAAAATGAAGTTTTTTCCTTATACGAAGCAGTGCAGAGCATGCCTGTTGTTCATCCCCAAAATTATTGTACTTAGTAAGCCTTAATTTGATTGTCTAAAACTGAAAAAGGATAAACGTGCTACTCCACAGACCAGCTGCTTTATCAGCAAATCTGATGAACAGCACACGAGAGGCAATACAGGAAAAGCCAGGTACACTAACAAACATCTCTTCACGTGTGACTCATTTTTTGGCACCAGCTTCCCTTACTGAATTCCCAGGAATTCCTCCACGTTTCAGAACTGACAAAAGCAAACAGTCATCTAAGGGCATTCCCAAGAACACATGGGATCAGTTTCTTACTCAAGACTTACGCAGGTCAAATTTCCCTTAAGTCAGCGGTGTTTTCCTCGGGGGAGGGCTGGCTTTGTCCAGGGCATAATCAATACCAAGTTTTCAGTAATCAGATGCAGTGCTTGATTTTAACATACTGATACAATACTACAAATATAACTGCATTACAAAGTACCCTGCTGGACAGCTAACTAAACTCCCTAGTGTTTGGTCTAAGGGCATCACTGCCCATCCGCAGATGCTTGGGATTTCTGAGCTTTCTTGCAGTTTGCTATTTGAACTGGCAGGAAACCAAGCAGATTTCTCCACTACTAGGGCTTCATCACACGTTTCTACAAAATATTTTGACAGTCAGCAAAAGCAATCTTGCTCCAAATTTGTCACTTAGCTCTGACTGTAGCACAATGATGCTGAAAATATAGAATAAAATCTATGTAGTTTCTTCACTTTTCCTACTAACATGTATGAAAACTACAAAGCACGGGTATTTTAAAGCAGGAACTTTACTTTCTTCACAGCAAAAAGTGTCTTAAGGTTGTAGGATATAACTCTGTACAAGTAAAAAGCCAAAAACTGTATTTCCTCAGCCTCCACACAGATTATTCTTTGTGCTTAATCATGGAGTATTTACACTACAAGATGAAATAGCAAGTACACCACAAACCTGTGCATTAGGCACGTGTTCTGCCCCTTTCTGTCACACAGGATCTTCTATGCACATAAAATTCAGTCATATTTTTAGAAATAGCTATCGGACCATTTTGAATGTATTACTCCTAATCTTTTGGATGACCCTTTCTAGCATAATTGAGGTGACAAAAAAATGACTTTCTACCTTGAAAAAGCTGAATTGAATCACAGGATAATTCACACTGGGAAGGACCTCGGGAGGTCTCCAGCCAAAACTCCTGAGCAAAGCACTTCCAATGTTTGACAACCCTTCCAGGGAAAGAGTTGTCCTTATACTTGATTGCAACTTCTCTTGTTCTGACTTACACCCATTGTCTTCACGAAAGGCTGACATGTTGTAGCTCAGATTTCATATGTACCAGTATCACAAGGCTTCCGATCCATCACCAGTGCAACTGAGTATCTCAACTTTGAAGTTCATTATCTTCTCCTTTTGTCATGTTCCGACCCCTGTAAATTCTTCCACACAAATTCTTCACTGCCGTGTCTTTCTACCCTGACACCTATGAGTAGCTAAGGTGCTAGCACAGGAGGCTGCTCTCTCTCTAAGGTCCTCTGTTTTTGCTCCCTCCACCACCTGCACGTGGTGATTTGCACTTGCTCTATACTTGGACAGATGTGCTTTTTGGCCCAGAAATATCTTCTATGGTTGCGCTGGCCCTAGTGCAATAAGGCTCTGTGAAGAGAAGGCTGAGAGGGGGCCTTATAAATGCCTACAAATATCTTCAGGGTGGGTGTCAGGAGGACGGGGCCAAGCTCTTTTCAGTGTTGCCCAGTGACAGGACAAGGGGCAATGGGCACAAACTGAAGCACAGGACGTTCCAGCTGAACATGAGCAAGAACTTCTTCCCTCTGAGGGTGACGGAGCACCGGAACAGGCTGCCCAGGGAGATTGTGGAGTCTCCTTCTCTGGAGATATTCAATACCTGCCTGGACAAGGTCCTGTGCAGCCTGCTGTAGGTGACCCTGCTTTGGCAGGGGGGTTGGACTAGATGACCCACAGAGGTCCCTTCCAACCCCT
>Ga0065711_1039679_pt1 | contig 17601 bp, 10 predicted proteins | sample Hoacrofraction12_FD_59098 | JGI IMG/M metagenome (GOLD analysis project Ga0065711, IMG submission 59098) | Hoatzin crop microbial communities from Cojedes, Venezuela - Epithelial fraction 12 v2 (version 2) | ecosystem: Host-associated > Birds > Digestive system > Esophagus > Crop | place... | reverse complement strand
GGCTTGGGCCCCTCTTTCCAGGGGTTCACAGGTCCTGGCAGAAGTCAGCTCCAGTGTGGTCTTCCCACCGGGTCACAGCCTCCTTCAGGCATTCACCTGCTCTGGTGTGGGGTCCTGTCCACGGGCTGTAGGTGGGGATCCATAGGCTACAGGGGGACAGCCTGCCTCACCATGGTCTTTCATCATGAGCTGCAAGGGAGAACTCTCTGCTCTGGCGGCTGGAGCACGTCCTTCTCCCCCTCATTCTTCACTGACCTTGCTGTCTGCAGAGTTGTTTCTCTCACATAGTCTCATGTGTCCCTCTCGACTGCTGTTTCACCACAGTTTTTTTTCTTCCCCTTCTGAAATACGTTATCCCAGAGGCGCTACGATTGTCGCTGATTGGCTTGGCCTTGGCCAGCAGCGGGTCCATCTTAGAGCTGGCTGGCACGGGCTGTATCAGACATGGGGGAAGCTTCTCGCAGCTTCCCACAGAAGTCACCGCTATAGCCCTGTCGCTACCAAAACCTTGCCACGCAAACCCACAGCAATAGTAAACTGCATCATTATTAACTATTTCACAAGCTTGTTATTACATCCACAGATCTGGCCAACAGTGATTGTAAATTTTGATATAATTGATGTGTTACATAGTTTTCAGCATTTAACAGATATTTGCAAAAACAGACCTTTTCTGACACGTGAGATAGCAGACATACCTTGCATTATGACCGTGTATGAATGAGAATATCACGTAGCATTAAGTTATATATCATATGAAAATAGATATACTGTTTCTGAAAACTGGTAATCTTCACAAATAGTACCATCAGGTTTGATGGGACACTCAGGCTAATGCTCCATGGGTGTTTTGCTGCCAGCCTTTATTAGTAAACTCCATCTTACCAAATTTCTGCAGGCTTACTGCAGCTGTGCTGCTTCTGTTTCCTGTGTATGGACACAACATTAGTTTTCTTCTGTTTGCCTTGAATTTTCTAGTGTTCTGGGTTATGTTCCAGTTCTAAATATTCATCCTTAACAATGTTAACAGCCTTGCATACTAAGGAAATGGAAATTATCCCATCCTTATATATAATAATGCATGGTGATAATGATGATTATAATATTCATATTATCATTCTTCCTTTCTTAACTCTCCTGGTTTTCCTGCATCTTGTGCTGTGCTTACTCTAAGACAGCCAACCTTGATCTGGTTCCTTAGAACAGTTCGTATTGGCCATGGTGTATCTCTTTCTTGGAAGGCCTCTGGACAGCAATGCAAATATTGACATGACCTTAAGAGAAGTACAGCAGACAGTAATGTTTTTTCTAGACCTGTGGTGGAGCACAGCTCTGTATTACATCATGTGAAGGGGATGTCTCTGTGCATGGTCCTGATGGTGGGTAAGCAGAAGAACATACGTAGAACTTGTATGGCCTGCCCTTATTAGATATTTGATGCTTGAAAAAAAATCAGCCAAACCCTCCTTTTCATTTAGTTGTATTATAATCTCTATTTATCCACTCTAGTGCAGAACTGAACATAACTGCCTACTGCATAAGGTCTGTGTCAAATGGTTTCATTTGCAACAGTCAATAAAATTGAGGTAACTGAGAATGCAGTGGCTCGTCTTGCCTACACATTGTATCTGTTATGCCTTTAAAAGTCAGAATTAAGTCATCTTTCGAAGTAATTGGTAGAAGGCTAGCAAATTAAATTAGCAGAAAAAATGGTTTCAAGGAGAGAGACACAAGGTAACCCGAAGCGTACAGAATCAGGAAATGACTAACCACAAACCTGAGCAAGTCTTGGCTCTTTCCTCTGCTTTCTTTTTCCTTATTCATCCCCCAGGCTAAACAAAAAGGTATTTATAAATAACATTATTTACTTTAAGAAAAAATAAAGAAGAAACCATGAATGAAACTGGAGGTTAAGTCCACTAGCTAAAAACTGGTGCAAATATGCGGCAGGGATGAGAATTTTATAGTACAATTCATACATTAATACTTACACAGGGAAACCATCCTGAAGCCAGAGTTGTCTGCATGTATCCTTTCTCTTAAAAAAAAAGCACATATTTTATGCTGATTTGGGTAACTTTCCTTCAGATGATCCCTCACACTCTGAGACTGGCGTAATCCCAATTTCTGGATTGTAGTTCCGTGATAGCCTGTTTTAAGAGTCATCCTCACTGAGAAGTGGTTGAAAATAGCAGTTTCAGAAGAGTAGTAGAAACACTACAACTGACTTCCGATCACATCTAGATTTCTGTTTCGAGCCTGGAAGTCTTGTTATTGTTAATGCACTTAGTTACACATCCTGCTCTGCATCCACTACAGCTTTAGTTCACAGCAATACTACTCAACTAGGCAAAAGAAATATTTGCCTGTCTAGCGAAAAGAAAGTAAACTTCATAAGGATTGGTTAACAGATTTTTGCAAAGTGCCAGGGTTTTTTCAACAAAATCAAAAAGTTTTACTTCAATCACAGAGTAAGCATTCACATAAAATGAGATTATTATATTCATTAAACTGCCAATACAGGTAAATTTTCCATGCGTTTTTCTCAAGAGAGCAAATCAGAATATTGTTCTACAAATCAGGCTTTGTTCTCTAGTACATAAATAGAACTCATTTTTACAGAAGAAAGTTATGAAACTTTCAGGTCAATAAATTAACTCAGTTTATAGTGAACAAGTAATATTTTTGTGCTATCACATGCCTATATGCCACAGTTCTTTAGCTTCAATTTGCTTGACTGCAAGTGCAGCTGCATTGTGCAAAGTCTAACTGTGTAGTCACCTTGTGCAGACAGTAAGTTTGTAAATTTATACAGCATAACAATTACGATCTGGTCAACACAGAAAACAGGATTGCACAGAGGATGTAGTGAGCTCTGCAGACTTCATTTTTCTGATACGGAAAGCTAAAGAACTAATCTTTGCTGTTTAAACCCCAATAGCAGAATCACTTAGCTCATTAGCAAAGTCCACTTGATAAGGTGATGAAAGTGATGCATTTGGGTCCACCAAACAACATGTGTGATTGATTTTCAGAGCACAGTATGCCAGAAATCACATTTACATAACTTTATTTAAAACCAAATCAAAATGATTGATGACATAATAAAGCTCTTCTATATAGACTAAAAATCAGTCATGCATTAACATACCAGAGTCTGGGTCAAATTGTCTTTTAACACAAGAAGGAAGTACTTTAGAATCAACCAATGCTTAGCAGCTCTTAATTACTTTCTGTCCTGGTTTCGGCTGGGATAGAGTTAATTTTCTTTCTAGTAGCTGATATAGTGCTCTGTTTTGGATTTGGGATGAGAATAATATTGATCACACACTGATGGTTTAGATGTTGCTGAGCAGTGCTTACACTGAGTCAAGGACTTCTCAGCTTCTCACACTGCCCTGCCAGTGGGGAGGCTGCGGAGGCACAGGCAGCTGGGAGGGGTCACAGCCAGGACAGCTGACGCCAGCTGGCCAAAGGGATATTCCATACCATATGACATCACGCTGAACACATAAATTTGGGGGAAGCTGGCCAAGGGGGTGATTGCTGCACAGGAACTAATTGGGCATTGGTCGGCGAGACATGAGCAATTGCATAGTGCATCACATGTTTTGTGTATTCTTTTATCATTATTACTATTACTATTTTCTCTCCCTTTGCTGTCCTATTAAACTGTCTTTATCTCCAGCAACAAATTTTACTTTTTTTTTTTTCCAACTCTCTCCCCCATTCTACCAGAGGGTAGTGGGTGGGTGGAGTGAGCAAGCAGCTGTGTGGTGTTTAGCTGCCTGCATGGTTAAACCATAACACTTTGTAAAAAGCAGAATTTTTCAACTTGTATCTCAATATACAAAGCATTAAGCTAATTTTTTTTCAACAGTTGTCTCAAAGCATTAAGTTACATGTATGTAAAAATACCAAACGTGAAAAATATCTTTTGTGTGTGTGTGTACTGGGTTTGCGTGGCACTGTTTTGGCAGCGGGGGGGCTGCCGGGGTGGCTTCTGTGAGAAGCTGCCAGAAGTTTGCCCTGTGTCCAACAGATCCAGTGCCAGCCAGCTCTGAGACAGACCCACCGCTGGCCAAGGCCAAGCACTTCAGTGACGGTGGTAGCACCTCTGTGATAGTGTGTTCAAGAAGGGGAAAAAAATCCCGCATAAGCGCATTTTGCAGCAGGAGAGAAGAGTGAGAATACCTGAGAGAAACAACTCTGCAGACACCCAGGTCAGTGAAGAAGGAGGGGGAGAAGGACGTGCTCCAGCCGCCAGAGCACAGATTCCCCTGCAGCCCATGGAGCAGCCAATGGTGAGGCAGGTTGTCCCCCTGCAATCCGTGGAGGTCCACGGTGGAGCATATCCCCACCTGCAGCCCGTGGACGGGACCCCACACCAGAGCAGGTGAATGCCTGAAGGAGGCTGTGACCCGGTGGGAAGACCACACTGGAGCTGACTTCTGCCAGGACCTGTGAACCCCTGGAAAGAGGGGCCCAAGCCGGAGCAGGTTTGCTGGCAGGGCTTGTGACCCCGTGGGGGACCCACGCAGGAGCAGCCTGTTCCTGAAGGACTGCACCTCGTGGGAAAGACCCATGCTGGGGCAGTTTGTGAAGAGCTGCAGCCCGTGGGAAGGACTCATGTTGGAGAAGTTTGTGGAGAAGTGTCTGCTGTGAGAGGGACCTCACGCTGGAGCCGGGGCAGAGTGTGAGGAGTCCTCCCCCTGAGGAGGACGGAGCGGCAGAGACAGCGTGTGATGAACTGACCACAGCCCCTGTTCCCTGTCCCCCTGCGCTGCTCGGGGGGAGGAGGGAGAGAAACAGGAGTGAAGTTGAGCCCGGGAAGAAGGTAGGGGTGGGGGGAAGGTGTGTTAAGATCTACTTTTAGTTCTCCTTATCCTTCTCTGATTTGATTGGTTATGAATTAAACCAGTTTCCCCATGTTCAGTCTGTTTAGCCCATGAGGGTAATTGTTGAGTGATCTCTCCCTGTTCTTATCTTCACCCACGAGCCTTTCATTACATTTTCTCTCCCCTGTCCAGCTGAGGAGGGTGAGCGATAGAGTGGCTTTGGTGGGCACCCAGTGTCCAGCCAGACTAAACCACCACAACAGGAGACTGAAATTCCCCCTTCTGAATTAAGGCCAAAGCAAATGCTTCCTGGAAACCAGAAACTGAATTTTGACAAATGATCATTTAATTTTAGGCAAGCCCCAAATCAAGACATAGATGTGTGCACACTTTAATAATACAGTCCAGTAACAAGAATTTCAGGATGCCTGTATGGATTTACATAGAAATACTGCTATTATGTTGGTGTGCAAGTACTTAAACACCTGGTCTTTTTACCGCATAGGCAAAGGGATACCACACTGCATTAACTCTTATATTTTTGCATCTGAGGAGACACTTGAGTTTTCACTAACCCATACGTTAAAAAAATATTAGATTTATAAAGTCCCTATGCTAGGTTTAGTTATTAATTTAATTTTTTTCCTTTAACTTTCAAGATACTTTTAACTCTTGAAGGAAATCCAGTCACTGAGGTGAGGGCTAGAGTGCACTTCAGTTGGCCATCCAGTTTGAACAACTGGAAAACTGAGACTAGCACAAGAATATAAAATTTCTTTTGAACTTTTAAAGTACTAGACTGAAGCGCAAAGAGTAACAGTACATGGGCTGCAGGCAACTTGAGTCACTAGGAAAACTCCAAAGCCAGGGCTCAGATAATTAACAGCTAACAGCCCTTAAAATAGTAACGTAACACTAAACTGGAGTTTCGCTAAAATAACATGAGTAAAACTAGAATCTTTATATGGTAAGTGAACTGCTGAAGCTGTGTCTGGTGTAGCCTGGCTTTGGGTAAAACTCCTTGTAAATGACTAATAATCCAACTCAGCGCCAGACAGCCGCTCGCTCACTCCTCCCACGGTGCGATGGGGGAAGAGAATCTGAAGAGTAAAAGTGAGAAAATTCACGGGCTAAGATAAAGACAGTTGAACAGGTAAAGCAACAGCCACGCACGCAAGCAAAGCAAACCAAGGAATTCATTCACCGCTTCCCATTGGCAGGCGGGTGTTCAGCCATCTCCAGGGAAGCCGGGCTCTGTCACGCGCAACGGTTACTTGCAAAGACAAATGTCATCACTCCGAACATCCCCCCCTTTCTTTTTCTTCCCCCAGCTTTTTATGCTGACCATGATGTCATATGGTGTGGAACAACCCTTTGGCCAGCTGGGGTCAGCTGTCCCGGCTGTGCCCCCTCCCAGCTTCTTGTGCTCTCCCTGCCTTCTCATTGGCAGGGCAGTATGAGAAGCTGAAAAGTCCCTGATTGCCCAGCAACAACCAAAACATCAGCATATTATCAACACTTCTCCCACACCAAATCCAGCACTACCCCAGTCACCAGCAAGAAAATCAACTGCACCCCAGCCAAAAGCAGGACATCATTTCAAACTCATTTAACTTGAATGACCTTGTCACACCTACTGAAGTAACTCAAGCATTGTCAGCACTAGTCGGAAGCAGCACATGTAAACTGCTCATCTTCAGAGATCTTCCTACTGATGAGACACTATTCGCAGTAGTTCAGCCTCTGCTCTTACTTTCAGCATAACTGCATGTAGATCAGATGATACATTTTTTGTTTCTTGTTCCTCTTCTGTATTAAACTCAGAGCTAGACAGTGGAATATATCTCTGTGGGATTTTCTAGCAAAATAGCTTACACAGAAATCTCAGGGAAAAGCATAGATTTTTGTAGAGAAGTAAAAACTGAGAGACTGAGAAGAAAATGTACTACTCTCTCACGAATTTCAGGTTATGTGAAATATGGCAGAACTTTACTTACATTAGGGAAATCATGGGAGAAGGTAAAATTAAAACCTTCAATTAGAGAAGTCTGAGGTAAATTACTAACAGTCTGGAACTGCTTGTGTTATAGAAACCTCTTGAACAGGAAAGAGACATTAAAATTTTATGTAAATTTTGAAGATTTAATTCTATGTTGAACACCTCCAAAGAGGGTTAAGGATTAATTTCATTATGTCCTTCTAGACATGAAGCCAACTGGAGATGTGACTACAGTAAAGCTGTGAGCAAAATATAGTACATTAAGCAACACAAATCAAGGAAAAAAAAAGTTTGTGCTGAACTTAACAACAGAGGACCTCCAATTCCCAGGTATCTTCACCAGTTTCCAGAGACTAGCCCCAGACCTTCAAATCAGAAATATACTCAACTTCTAAATGTCCAGTTTGCTTATGGTACTTTCTGTCTTCACACTTATTTTATGTTAAATCTCACTGAAGTCCTTTAAATTAGGAGTCAGTCATTGAAGAGGAAGAAATATGGATTTTCATACTAAAAAATTGCACCTATTCCAAATAATTGATCTCTACAAAAAGGTCGCAACTGATGGTGGAGAACAGATACAGCTCCTCTGACGTGTGCTTCAGGATTTCAGTGAAAGCTCTAACTTTCAAGGCAACAGGGTAAGTTATGGACCATCTCCTGGCTGTATAAACACAATGTATGTGGAATAGCTGAGCACTGGTACCCTGTCAAGATCTGTGCTGTTTCACATGCACTAAAAACCCCATCTAAACTAGCGTTGTCTTTGCAGTAGGCTCCCTCAGCCTCTGACCTCAGGAGTTGCTGACAACCACAGGAAACTGCCCCTGCTTCTGTAACTGAGAGGGTGAACACTGGCTGGACCACACTAATTTTTCCAGTGACATTGCTCCTGGGTCAGTTGAAGACCGGCTCACACAAGTATCTCCTCCAGCAGAGTTCTCTACAGACCTGCTCTACAGAGCACAAAGGAAAGCTGCTAAGCTTGGCAGAAGAATAAAGTGGTGATGCAGCTTTCTAGGAGAGGTTGCAGCCTGGACTCATCGTCCTTGACACCAGTTACCAGCTGGGAAGCAGCAGGCACCAGGTAATTGGGTACCTGGCAGTGTTTTCTCTGCCACAGGCAGACACGACCACGAGTCCAAATTCTGCCCCAGAACCTGTGATGTAAAGTTATATTTTTCTGAACCGCTGTTGCCTTTTCATCTGTTTAGTGAATGAGGATACTGATTTTGTATCAAATTCATTTGATATCAAATTAGTTTCTTTAGAAGACTCCTGCCTCAAGTTCTTCAAAACCACTTCTGATTGTTTCTGTCTCCTGATATGATTGAAATACAAGACAATTAATTGTCCTGAACCACTTTTTGTAAGTTCAGCTTATGCCTGTCTCAAGAAGCAGCAGATGGCCTGTCACTTTTTATTCTTACTGCTCTCTGTTCTGTTTCAATAGCTTCATTAGGAGGTGGCAATGGCAAAAAACAAATCTTTAATTCAGTGATGTATGCTTCATACTCAAACACCAAACTTTTCAGTTATGTGCTACAATGATCACAAGGTCAAACTAACTTGCTTTCAGCAATCTTTGGTCCTTGATATAAAACTCAAACACAAGAAACATGATGCTGCCTTCAGAAATTACAATTCAGGGGGCAGGAAGAGTTCTAAGCTGGAGTGTGTGTTAGAAAAGCGACCACTCAGTTTAAATATCTAATGTGACCCTAACTGTTTTAAGCAAATTACATTTCACGTCATGGCACACTTCAGAGCTGAATTCAGTAAGGTGGGCTTTGTCTTAGTAGAACAGCATAATACTCGAAGATTATCCACATGGACTAGCAACTATACTAAAGACAGTTGAAGAAGTGTCCCATTTTCTTTCCTAGAAAACAGGGATTAAGCACTTGATTTTTGATGAAGCAGGCAGAAAATTTATTGTTTTAGTCTGAAAAAGCCTCAAATAAATCCAAACAATTTCTATCCCCTAACAGCACAAATTCTAACTGGAATATAGCTGATTTTCAATGGAAAGGCACACATGTAATTCAACCAGAAGCACACAAGATTGAATATCCTTCAATATACATCATGAGCTAGACAACTCTTGTTTTGCTGCTCTTCTTACAAAATTATTCTTATTGTTACAAATCTGAATGTTGCTGTTCTTGGAAAGAGTGTTAAATTTATCCAAGAGCCTGTAGTGACACACATTGGAGAAAAGTAAGGAGAGTAAGCAGGTTTGCATAACTGGTAAGATATTGTATCTTCTTACTCCAGCTGTAATTGTCCTGTCTTTGCACAGGACCTACTTGCTCTGTTTTTTTTAAATCAAAACTTAACTGCTAGAGTTAGGCTAAAAGCAATTTATTGCCTGAAAATTTTCACAGTGATTTGTATTTCACAAGATGAGTAGACAGTTACATGAGCAAAAATAAAGTTGTGAAAAAACAAAGCAGGAATTTTGGTCCCAGAAACAAACTACAGCACTCGCTAGCTGCCTTGCGATGTAAATATGCCTCCTTCAGGACATTCCAGTAATGACCTCACAGGCAATCTTTGGGCCCAACTTGTGCTTCTGTTACCATTCTTCCCTTGCAGCACCTAGATCTGTCTGCCAAAGAACAAACGGTCTTCCGGCAGCAGCTAATTTCACAGATGTGAGCATAACATTAAATTTTTAAATCAAATGCTGCCACTAACTTGCAGGATGTTGAACCCATGGCAGCAAAAGACATCATACTAAGAGTTACTTATGAATACAACTCTGCCTCCAAAGCTTCATAGAGTGACTTGGGAAGAACCATTCCCTCCATGACCTCTGACACTGAAGAATTTTAACCTTGTGAGCTTCATTTATGCAGGAAAAAGACTCATGTAACAGACACACGAATCTTCTTGCTTCTTTAGCCCCTTGTTACAGGTCCTTTTTTGCTTGCACTGTGAAATTGCATCATGCTAATCAACAGCACGCAGCATAACATGTGGCTTGACTGTGGTATGTGTCTGAGTTAGTAAAAATAGCTGGCTGATGAAATGTGAAGCAGGACAGTCTTTGTCTATTATGAGTCATGTTCAACAATTGTTCTAATGAAAGCTAGAAAGAAAAATTTGGTGGCTTCGGTTTTTATTTGTTCCCCTCTAGGATCTTCAAGTTCACACAAAATAAAACATCACTGTTCAGTTGACCACGGTATCTCACAGAGCTGAAAGATTTGTTCTATGGTTTTAACACTTGAACAGTTTAGAATTATATCTGCAGATGACTATTTGTGCAATGCCTCCATTTGTCACAGTTCCAGTCAATCAAACACTGCCTTCTTTGGTAAGTGCTCATTTAAAACGCTTTACACATATCTAGTTCTTTCCAGGATAATAAAAATACAAAAATCTGGTTCAATATATTTTTAAAAGTGGGATGTTAGAGTGCCCTAGACTTCTTTTTATCTCTAAAATACTTAGTGTGATTTTCATTTATCCCCAGTCTTTCACAAGAGCTTTTCATTTATCCCCAATCATTCACAAGAGCTTTTTTTTTTCCCTTTTTTTTTTTATTTGCCTTTTTTTCTTTCCTTTTTTTATTGCCTTTTTTTTTGTTTAAGTATCACAGACTGTTGGACTGAATCTGTCAAAGTTGCCAATATGGAAGTTAGCAACAAAAACTGAATATGAGATTGTATCTCAAGAACTTGTAACATTTTCTTACTGTCACAGTAAGGAGATATCCCTCAGTGGGGTATAATATTTAGCCACAGCTATCTGAGCAGTCTGAAGGAAGTACTTATCTTTTAACTCCGCAGGGAAGTTTGAAAGTCGCTCAATTTATTTTTTAGTTCTCTTTAATTCACAGGAAGAAGCAACACTTTTTTAAAATGTTTATTCAGCTTCAGATATCTCTTCTAAGGATACCTGTGGTATATTTCATATACATCTTCCCTCATTCCTTCAAACACTCTTAAGCTCTGAGGTAATTTAGGACTAAATACAAGAACCTTTTTAAAAAATAAAAGCAAGAGATCAGTAAAAAAAAATTTTAGGCAGGATAAATAGAAAAATATTTTGTCTTCCTTTCATTATGAATAGTTTCAGCATAATGCACTTCAAAAAGCAAAATAATCAAGTCACTAAGTCCAAAATTAAGTGTATTTCTCAAGCAAAACTGACTTAAGCTAGCATTTCACCTGAGTTTACATTTCAGGGATTGGGCCCATAGCAACAGAGAAGACAAAGCATCCAGTGGCAGATCGTCCCATGTCATTCTACCCCTTAGAGGGGTATAGGAAAAAATGGGGGGGAGGGGGGAATTTAAAAAAAAAATTTTTAAAGTCAAACCTGGCCTTGCTGGCTCCACGTGGGCAAAAGATGGTCACTCTCTCTAGCAGCATCTCCACTCACGCCTGTCAGCCAGTACTGACTCTGACAGTATTATCTTATCTGCACACAAAATCCAGGGAGATTTTGCGAAATGTTAGCAATGGAGTCCTGCTGTCCCAGTGGGACCTTTCAGTTTGAGGAGTGTATTCCAGAGACGCAAGGCACTTCCTGGGAAGGCCCGAGGTGAAATCTGTGAGTTTAGGAGACGGTCCTCTACCCATGGAACGGTAAGGGCATCCCACACATCCTCTGTGAGATAATTCCAAAGGAACTCTGATTTAAAATTTAGCATCTTCTGGCATACATGAAGATTATTCTTTTGAAAAGCATGATTTCACCCTCTCATTTATATGCTATATTGGAAGAATGCAATACTCTAAGTAAGATATTTTTACAGTTGTAAAGATACATTTTGGGAATGACATAGGCAATGCAAGTGATAGTTCTTTAGGCTGACTGGAAAAAGCTAATCGGAGTCTTCATCGTCGAGATATTCCTCTGCATTACTTAATGTTCGGACCGTACCTGGAAAGAAACAAAGCTCTCTTAATCTAGGATAATATCAGAAAAAGCCTCACACATCTGCAATGCTTGCAAACCAGCATCTGAGAAACATGATTCCTCTGTCACTTAGCCCCATCTGGGCAGCCCTAACATCTCTATCTCAAAAGGCTGGATCTCAAAGGTAGGGGGCTAAGCCAGTAATCAAGTTTCCTACATATGAGATTTAGTCTGTTCGTGACCTTCAAGAGCCATCTTCTGGCTCCCTGTAACCTGTGCAGCAGAGTTGGAACTCTTTAATTCTGTTTTCTGTATATATTACCTTTAAATTGCAAAGGAAAGGATGGGTGAGTTGGTGGAATAGCCTCTGTGGTTCTGAGTGTCTATCTGGCTGCCATTCTCTGCTTAAAATCAAACACACTCCATCTATTCTCTCCCCTCCCTCTTTCATCACCTAATTTTTTTCCCTGAATAAGTATTTCTTAGATCTACTCACAAGCTTTTGTTTCTGAAGGATAGTAAGCAGAAAACAGGAATATTAAAGTATATTCACCAGACACGCAGCAGTGCCTGGAGAACTACATCTGCCTTTGGGACTGTACAAATATAAACAGCATGGGATTTTTGTGATAGATGATTATTTGCGTAGAGAGTTTCAAATATATGGGAATAGGAATATGGATTATATATAATGTATATTACATTTTATTACTGAGAGCCAGGAACCACAAGATCATAGTCAGTCATAGCTTTGCAACAACATATTAAAACAAAGTACTAAAAATATCAGGTACAGACACAATAAGACCGACAAAATTCACAGAAGTTGTAACCATGTTATCCTAGACTTCTGGAAGAAGAAAAATGAGTAAATTTAAAACTGCCCTGCTGAACTGTTTTGATAAAAGAAATTCAAGATAAAGATTTTTTTTCCTTTTGGAGCAGGAAAAGCAGCAAACGAGAAAGGAAAAAAAAAAAAGAAAGAAATTGCAGAGCCCTCTGCTGTAGGGGCCATACTTCAAGAAAGGACAAATCCCATTTCTTCTGTAAAACAATTGTTCCCTCCTTCAGGGGCACAGATGATAGTGTCTTTTTGCATTTTTGTGGCAGAGTTTTAATAAATTTCATTTCTTAGAATATATCTCAGCAATCGTCACATTTGAATGTGTGTGTATACACATAAAACACAACACTGAACATTTAAGTGGAGGCACAGTGAGCTTCCTTAGATAAAACAAAATGTTTCACAGATGGACAAAGCTAGAAGTGGTATCTAAATAGGAACAGATTTGAAACCGGGGGCAGGAAGACTACTGATACAGGACAGAAACTCTGAAAAAGAACAATGGTTTCACTAACAGACACTGGAAATACTGAAATGTAGAATCAATAGACACAGAAGAATGAAATTAATAAAAATAACCATGAAAACACAAAATATAAGAAAAGTGTACAGATCAGTGGTGTCACAGAGATTATAAAAGGCCAAATTAAGAAAGCAAAACAAACAAGGAAGCTAATATTGAAACTGCAGTTAGACTGAAAACAACGGCTCTTATATCAAGGCAAACAAGAAAAGATAGTGTGCAAGAGTACCAGAGACTGGTGACAGATGAAGTTACTAAGGATGAAATATCAGTCAGCCATGAAACAAAATTAATTTAGAGGGAGTGCAGCAAATGCACCAGAAGCAGAAGATAGGTTACCTACTATCAGAAAATGAAACACTACAAACAATTATTAGGGACATTATAACACAAAATACTCCTGTACCAGGTGCCTACAATTGACAGGAAAAGATTAAATAAGTTCTCCTAACAGGGATTAACTTACAACAGCAAAAAAAATGGAAACAGAAGAAATTCTGCCCTTTGCTACAACTGCTTTCTTCAAAGTCAAAACTGACAGAAATAATTTATCAAGGTTTTATGAGAAATCCTGATATTACCTCTACCAAAAAGCTGGACACTATATTTTCTGCAGCTGCTTTTCTTGGCCTTCTAAAGCTGCAGTCAGCTATTCCACCATTTAATTCCCATAATCGCTAACCACCCACAGGTTAGAGTTCCCTCTGTTCTCACTAGCCCTGCGATGATACATTTGCTAGACTGCATGTACCACTGATACAAGCTGTAACTCTGCCTGTGTTTTTAAGTAACTTCTCATTTCACGCATAATTCACCTAAGGTTTCTGTCCTAACTTCAGCCTCCTGAAAGCTACAGGTAACATTAATTATGTGATACTGAACCATTTAGTCTTTGTTCAGCTTTTTAAAATAGCCTTGTATATCTTTAACTCTTTTGTACACAGACACTGTGCTACTAGGAGAGATGAATGCAAGTAGGAGGCAGTGAGACTATTTTGATAAACACCTGAAAGTATTCTTTCTTTCTTTCTCTATTAGAGAGTCACTCAGAGACATAGGAATAAGAAATTAAGAAAAAGTGAGCAATCAGAAAATAAAGAGACGAGTGTCTGTTGGTGCTTATTTGGCTTAGTTTGGAGGAACAGACAGGCATAAGGGGGAACATACCACACTGTACTGGACACTCTTACCCTGTCACTTGTGGTATACTGTTTTTAAAAGTAATTGCCACCCTTCCTTTCCTTCTGTCCCTCCACTCTGCAGTGCCTGTCTTCCATTTCCTTCCCTTCCCTTGCTACTTCCACATCTTCTGAACTCTTTTGCCTCTTGCATTTTATGTGGAGTCAGGAACTCTGCTGAACTAACACTCTCAAGTGAACCCTTCCACGCACAACTCTTTGCCCATGTAGCTCCCAACCGGTAACTGGTTTTTATGGCTATTAGTATATTGATATTTGGTTGAAATACTAAGTGTCCTTTAAAACAGGAAAAACGTATCAGAATAACAAAAACAGAAATACCTGCACTCTGTTTCTTCTTAAGCAGTGAAGCACAAGCTGCATTGGTTGCCATGTCTAAAGCCAGTTTCTTCTCATTGTTCTTCAGATCTGTTCTTGCCCCTTTATAATAGAAAATTTTCATCATGAATCACTGTTCCAGCAATTTCTTGAGCAATGGTATTACAATACAAGTTGCAGCTGCATGGGTAGAACAGTAATGGACAAGGGAATCTCATATGTGGACTGCTCTGAAGCAGCCTGAAAGTTATAGATGCTCTTCCACAAGCTACAGTTGTCTAGGGAACTCGCTTGGCTGCTCTCCCTTTCCACGAAGAAGATGCCATTGCTGTTCTGAGGTTAAGTGCCTAATTTTGTCTGCAAAGCAGGATGAAATTTATCTTGAGCAGGTGAGATGTCTACTTTCCAAACAGCTGACAGAATTTTCTGCAAGGCTTATAAAGTCAGACAGGTAAGCTGGCTAAGGACTGTACCTGGGTTATAGGAAAACAGTTAAAAAAATACAGATTAATAAACATTCATGAATCTAGTCTGCCACACAGATTGTTGAAACCTTGGTGAAGATCTTTACCCTTTGCCAGCAGCATCTCTACAATATCTGCATAACCTTTCCATGCAGCGGCATGCAAAGCTGTGTCTCCCAATTTGTTCTGTGGAGTTAGAGGGAAAAGCAACAGGATTAAAATAGAGCAAAAAAACGTTCAGCTTGTAGCAAGGGTGAATAACATCACACCTCTACTATGAGGGTCTGTTGGTTTAACCTACCTGTTGGTTTAACTCTAGGTTTGCCTGGGTAAACAGAACATCCACTATATCTGCAGAAAACAGGGGAGCCAAAAATAAAGAGAAAAATTTATCAGAAACAAAATAGCATTTTCTGCATTCAAAGTATAAATGTAAATTTTGGTTAAGATTCAATGAAAGAGTGATCCAATCAGCTAATGAAAATCTTTAACAGTCAGACTGCATTGAGTAAACAATGACTAGTCACAAAGAAACGATACTGTACAAAGTACCCAAAACAATACAACACTTCTTTTTGGTCTGTCCTTTTTCCCACTCTGCTTCTAACAGTTACACAGATTAGAATGCCTGCATCAAGAGCAACAACAAAATACACAGCATTTGATGGAGCTGACCCTCCCTTCTACCTTTAACTTTTCTCTTAAAAAAAACAGAATGACATTAAAAACATCCTGGTTTTATTCTTTAGAACTGCAATTTCAGAAATCATAGTCTAACATGCAAATCAAGAAAATCAGAGAACAGTCATTTCATATTAATTCTCTGATACCTTTGTGGCCTCCATGGCACGCCCAGTACAGAGCTGTGTTCCCAGCTTTGTCTAAGCCATTGACTCCAACTCGATTATCCAAGCACTCTCTCAGCCAGCTTAGGTTGCCTGAAAGACAAATTCAGTTTTGATGATTTTTTTTTTTCCTTGAAAAGTCAACAGAACCATTAAAGACTCATAGTTCTTTCTGAACTGTGTCAGTCCTACAAACTTATGAGGAGAAAAAATGATTAGCAGCAACACTTATAATTAATAAAACAACCAGTCCAACTCATACCAAACATCTTTTCTTCCACTTCCAGAAGACTTTTAGATCCTTATGTAGTTAAATGGGTGGTACCAAACTCTTTTTCTGTGTACACAATTGCAGAGTGGCAATTCCACCAGGCTGTAAACCAGCTCAGCTTCTGAAAGCTGCAAAACTTACCAGATAACTTGATCAAGATAGCAGACAGCCAAAACAGATAGGACGTCTTCATTCTAAATATATCATTATTTTGGGAGAAAACAAACCAATCATCCTTTAGCATTACACAACTAGAACCCCAATCATACTTACCACGTTTGGCAGCTTCATGCAGTGGGTTATCAATAGACTCAGCTTGCTCTGCCACTAGAAGAGAAACAGAGAGCAAATTCTAACTACTTCTGAAACCGAACAGATGTTTGACACCTGCCTGGAAATAAAACTTTGATTTATTCCAGACGAACCAGTCATACATATTTGATTGTAACGTGGAAGGGGATTTGTGAGTGATGGTCTAGTCAGATGCACTTCAATTTCCTGTGTACGGGAAAGCAATTCAGAGAAGAGCTTGTGAAAACTTCAAAGAACAGCATCAAATTGATCAGTGGCTGCAAGCCACCAGAAATCTGGCAATCTGGCAGTATTTCATCTTGTTACTTCCCTTTCTACACTTGTAGGATGGTTTTGAGCAGTTGCATGTGGCTAGGCTTTCAAACTACAGCTTGCCATCTGTAGCTATGAGTGAATTATTTCCAATGGGTCTGTGAAGGGTAACTCAAAAAATTAATAAACTGTCAATAGGCTTTCTATTTGTTTTACAGAGATTATTTACTTTCCCTAAAAGAGAAGGTCTGCAAATCAAAACTGCGTCAACAACAAACGTAGTGAGAAGTAGATTGAAGTTCAGGCTTCTGTAGACCTTTTTATCATCTCATAAAGCTTTAGATTTTACTAGAGAGGAGTAGCAAACAGTTCCCGGTCACCGTGCTGCTGCGACAGCAAAAAGAAACTTAACAGCATTGTGAAACAGTTGGAAGTGGGACCATGATCTGGAAACTCTTTTTTGAAAAAAATTCTTTTTTTTAGGTGGAAAACCCTGTGACTACTTTGGGTGCAGGCAAGTAGGACAGTGTACAATCTGAGATGATTAGGCTCTCTGAGCCCTTGCACTATGGCTTGTTACAGGAAGAAGGGAGAATGTGAAAGGGTGTTCCTCAGATCACTGTTACTGTAGTCAGATGTAATGCAAGCAAATATAATGTATGTCTGTTACCAGAAGTACAAGTTTCTAGACTGTTGTGGCCTGTCCAGATCTTTTCCTACTTTGGTGTGCTCCTCCCATAATCACAGAATCACAGAATGTTAGGGGTTGGAAGGGACCTCTGTGGATCATCTAGTCCAACCCTCCCGCCGAAGCAGGGTCACCTACAGCAGGCTGCACAGGACCTTGTCCAGGCGGGTCTTGAA
>Ga0065711_1039678_pt1 | contig 17602 bp, 7 predicted proteins | sample Hoacrofraction12_FD_59098 | JGI IMG/M metagenome (GOLD analysis project Ga0065711, IMG submission 59098) | Hoatzin crop microbial communities from Cojedes, Venezuela - Epithelial fraction 12 v2 (version 2) | ecosystem: Host-associated > Birds > Digestive system > Esophagus > Crop | place... | reverse complement strand
GGGGGGGGGGGAAAGGAAATATGCTTAAATAAGATTTAAGTGTAGCAAATATAACACACCATGTTGTTACAAAGCACCACTACAGTGGTAGATATCTCAATATTAGTATGAATATGTAGTTAAAGAAGAAAACAGAGCAACTCAAGGTGAAATACGTGCCCAGAACAAGTTCACAAAATCAAGGCCACTCAAAGTTACAACTAAAATCTTATGCTTAAATTATTTCCAGGCTACGATCTCACCCTGGCTTGGTGATGTGTTTTGAGCCTGTGTGTGTGATCCTGCTTGCCATGGTGTCAGGCTGGAAGATCCAGCCTGAGGGGATGAGTTATACCTAGGAGATACCTGGTATTCCCATCGGTGTCAACAAAGCTGGAAAATGCCGTGACTTGTACAAGGCTGTTGGAGGTATTTGTACCCTGCAGCGTAAAGGCTCATTCCTGCCCTCATCAGGAGCCACTGGCAAATCTCCCAACTGCAATATTTTGGCACGTGGGGCAGGGTGAGGGAGAAATTAGGAATGGTGGGAGTTGAAAATCGGAGTTGATGTTTTACATTTGTCAAAGTCTGTGCTACTCTCACAGGTCTCAAGCAAAGTGGTCACGGCGAGCTGTTATTGATGTCTCTAAAGCACTGTGAAGTACTACAAGTATTTTGGCTTCTGAATGCACGTAGGGTTAGAGGATCGCTGCTCAGAAGCCTCAGAAGTATTAGAAAAATAAATGCATTAGTTTCTTACGGATCTTAGTTTCTGAGATCCATGAACTGTGGATCAGCTAAATGACGCAATCATCCAATACAGTAGATTAAGACAAAGGAGACTTATTTCTCAATCTGAATATATCGACTTTTCTAGACTCCTTTAAGGCAGTTCTGTGTTCTTTTTATAAGCAAATTGCAATTGAACTTTCAGTTTTGAAAGTCTCATTTTTTAGGCACTCTAATAGGGAGCAGAGTTCTTTCTCTCTCTCACTCTCTCTTAAATTATCATAGGAGAGATTTGTGTTTTCCACAGTGGACGGCAATGCTGTTATGACCTACAGAAGTGCCAAAATAGTGCTAGATATTTGGAGGCAGTGTCCTCCCACAAAATCAGAACTGGAAATCTCATGTGCTCTTAAGGAAGAGATTTATGAGATCGTGCTCTGTGTCATGTATGTACGGCTACCCGTTTCATCTCTCCCACAGATAACTGGTTCAGTTTCAACCAAATTTGCTACAGGAGCAAAAATATCAGAAAGAATGATATTTCCCTAGTTTTGTGAACACAGGAGTCAGCGGAGAAGGTGGAGAGTCTTTGTCATCTTCTTTCCTTTACAGAGAGTCAGTTTGCACTCATCTGTTAAATATCAGACAAGCCATAGCAGGAAGAGGTCTTATGTAGCATCTGCTCATGGAGGAGACACATCTTTTTGGGAACAAACGTTCAAGAAATCACAAATCCATAGGAAACCAGCTTTTGTTGGCTCACAGAACTACTCTTGATAGGAGCTTACTACTCCAGCCAGTGGAGCAGTGATATGTATTGTTACTGGTTGAGTTACAGTGCTGCATACTTGTAGACAGCCTGTATTCTCATTTTTTTTATTGCTTATCATATGACTTGCCATGTTTTTTTAATACTGAGTTTTAGTATGTGTTTTGTAACATTGCTACTACATTTGCTCGCTTAAAGGGCAAAGTAGTAAGTGATTCCCAGCGAGCTTCTAACAGTTGACATCTGCCAGGATAGTGCAATGTGACAACTGAGTTTGGGTGCCTCTGCTTTTGAGTACCCAGTCTTGAGGATTCAGTCTTTGAAAGTGAAAGTCAGGCCTCTTTCAATCAATGTTGGACACCTAAAATCCTTAGAAAACTTCTCCTTTTATAGATGTATAATGTTAAAAGCTTTTTTAAAGAAAAGATTTCTCACCTTAAGAATGTTTCCATTATTGTCTATCATTCTGAACATTCTGAGTTCATGGAAGTCATGCATGATTTATAGACTTGGTTAACAGTAAGCCATAAAAAGTAGGAGCCTCAACATAAAATACAAGCTTATGTGGTTCTGGGTTTAAGATATTATATGCTAAATTTTGCTGAGCAGCGAGGGAAAACTTTACTAAACTGCACTGAAAAGGAAAATAAAGGGTATGACATGTTAGCAACACTATGAAGTGAAAGTGGGGGAAGGATCTGTTGTGACAATAGAAGTAGCAGCATTACTTTAAAAAATGGATTGTGATCAATGGCACTCAAATTCAAATCAGGTTCATACTACAAAATATGGTTCAGAATGTAATGCTCACATTATGTCTCAGTCAAACAAGCAGTTCATTCTTATTAGACAATGACCTTGGGCAGGCTTTCCTGCTGCATGATTTTCGGTGGCTGATAATGGAGGTGTAGTCAGTGGAATGATTATATACAGACAGAGAGGAAATATGCTCTGCAATAGTGTAGGCTTCTAACTTTTACAAGTCATGACTTATGAGAATAGGCACAGATAGTTTAAGCTATTTTTTGCTCTCTCCCTTATTGGAAAAATCCCTTTCTCAACTTGATTTGGTCATAGTCCCTCAGCCTGGGCTCTCAAACCGTCTTGAATTTAGTCCCTGAAAAAACTAGGGAAAAAATAGAAAAAAGGAATGAGTAGTCTGTAGGCAAAATCCAGGGCCTCGCAAATGCCATCAGTGGTAGTTGTGGTAGTACAGCCTAGACCAGGTAGGAACTTCTTATATTTTTATGTTCCTACAAGTTTCCGTACACCCTCTTTCACAACAGCACAACTTTCTTCCCAAAGCACCCCACCCTCATCTCCAAAAAACAGGAAAGCTGTTCCTTGCCCGAGAGCCAGATATGATCTGTGATCAACAGGTACATGAAAGCTGGAGCTAGAAAAGTTTCATGTCAAGAATAAATTTTTCCACTGAGCTGAGGTTTCAAAAAACGTAACACCTGATGAGAACAGGTTGTGACCTATTTTTTAGCAAGGTGAGTATTTCATTCCGCGAGTTAAAAATGCTCGTGCACATGTATTAGCGGATATTTTGAAAGACTTTCTTCAGAGAAATAACCTGAGACAAATTAACCTGAGACATGTGGAATTATTATTCATCCAGGTGAAGTGACAGTGGCTGTTAGAGGAACAATTGGTTACTTGTTGGCCCAGAGAATTGGAATGGGGCAGTGAGGTGTCCTTGATCTGCCTTGTAGTGTTTGTGCATAAGGCTCTCAGTATCCCTCCATGGCCTTCTGTGTAGGTCTCTTAGTGCTGTTCCACTGCTGTTGATACGTAATTACATTCTGCCTATTTCTCTTGCTGCCAGTTTGCATACCACCTGGTGCACTGCCATGTAGAGACAGCATGTTTTCACTGAAAAGACTTATTTTATGAAGTACGTGTATAATCTGAAAGAGAGGAAGTTGAGAAGGATTCATTGGAAGGTTATAATCTAAATCTTCAACAACACCTGCCCCCCCCACCCCAATATCCGATTTAACAACTTTGTCTGATGCATTTTTCTTGGGATTGGAGAGAGATGCAATGTGAAAAATGGTGCTAAAAGTTTCAGAACAATAGAAAAAATGTTTGTGACTTTAAAAGAAGATTTTGTGGTTCTGATTTCTGGGAAGAGCTTATCTGACTTTAGTAGGAACAGCCCATCACTGTAAGCTGTGTGAAGGGGGCACAAAAGGTGAAGTAGCAGTGATGGGAAGTGGAATTCTCTGTATGTTTCCCATGCTTTTCTTGGGTTTTACATTTTTTACCCATGGACTAAGCAATTCAGCTGTCTTGTACACGGTGATGGCAGGTGAAAAAAGAGCGTGTGAGCCAGAGGATCACCTCCCTGGTCTTCTGTGGACCTCAGGGGCTCTCCTTTCTTTCTGGTGTGCTTCATCCTGGAGAAGAAAGAAAGGCTGAAGCCAAAATGGGACCTTCTCAGAGAAAATCCGTTTATTTTTCTCCTGCCTTTCCTGAGCTCAGGTTAGCCTTGGCAGCAGCCTGGCTAGTGTTGCAAAATCAGAAGTGCATGCAGGGCTGAGTCTTTCACACGCAAACCTGCTAGTGCACAGGTAAGCACAAATGAACTGCACTTCCAATGTTAAGTGTCTACAAGTAATTTTAATTTTTATTGCTGTTTGTGGTTTGCTGGTAGCTATGAGTAGATACTTAAAAAGTGCAATCCACTGACGGGCTATGGTTATCACAAATATAATTTATTTCTTTTAATTCTTTTTGTATGTTTTTAAGACTCAAATGCCAGAGTGGGAACAAGTCTACAGGTCATCTGGCCTGGTCTGTGTCGTGGTTAGCCATGCAGGCCAAAGAGAACAGAGAAAATGTCCCCAGATGGTATAAGAGAATTTGAATTTGTATCCTTTTCCCCACCTCATGAAGTCTCCTTATAAGCCCTAAAATTCAGTGTTATATTCCTTAAAAAAAATGCTTTTAGTGCTAGATGATCTTACCTATGAGTTCTGGATGATCTTACTTGTTAAATTGTTCTCAGTTCATCGTAGAGCTATGCAAAGTGCAACCTAACATCATCATCTAGCTGAGCTCTACACTCTGACACTTTCTCTAAAAAAATTCCTCTTGTTGTATTTTAATTAAACCCTGGAGTTGAATTAAGCATCTCCTTTTTTTAATTCTGTATGGTTTACAACTTGTTAAACACGTTCAGCTGAAGAGCATATTCCCTGCCCCCCATGCATACAAATCATGCCGTACGAATATGTTAGATTCAGTTAATAATGACGGCAGATAAAGTAGGGCATGCACCTCCATGCATCCACTATCCAAAATCTTATGTGTAAATCATTATGTTAAAATTTGGACCCTGCTCTTGGATGATGAGCCTTTTCGAGACATAGTTTTAAAAATTACTTGTGAAAGGTACCTGACAAATATCATAAAATTGTTGATAAAGGTCATTCCTCATGTGAGATACATTGTAGTACAAATTATTTTTGAAAGCCTAAGCTTCTTTCGAAGATCAAATAGCACCAGCATCCTGATTATATTAATCAAACATCCATCTCAAGAAAGCAAATTATGCAAGTGACTCAGAAAAGCTCTGACTCAAAACATACACTTTTTATGTTATGTGCAGTAAATGTCGTTCTAAATTAACAAGAAATTTTTATGCACGAAGAATGATTGCTAATTCTAGTGCATAATAGATTTCCATTTGTTGTCTTGTTCATTGGTAATGTGTATTTGTTGTGTAATACATCTGAATTTTTATATAAGAATTCAGTTCTGGTCTGCTTTGTATTTGTTCATTCACACAAAAGCAGATATGTAATTCCTTTGGATTTTATACTGTGCACTTTTGAAATGTGTATGTTGGGTCGGCGATGTTTGCAAGAGACTCATGCAGTACTGGAGAGCATAGTCTAAAATAGATGGGTTTGAATTTTAGAAAATGGTGAAATACAAGATGCAAATTAATCTTTTCAGGTTCTTAATCATCTGCATAAGAAGTTGAGAAATATGTCAAAGAAGTCAGAAGCGTCCAAGAAAAAGGTAGATTGCTTTCTTTACCAATATTTGTTTATATTTCAGTTTTATGGCTAAGCTGATTTGTTATTGTATTGCTTGTTGCCAAAGATGTAATGGAGAGAAGGAATTAAGATGAAGTATTTTATGACGTATTCAGTGTCTCTCTGACTGTAGCAAGCTTGGAATCTTTTCTGATCTGAGTTTTACATCGCAGTGCATCAAGCCATTACCCATATTTTTAGCTTCAGAGCATCTGAAATTTAGACATGGAGAGACAACCTGTCTCCAATATTAAATGGGGCCTTTTGCCTCACAGGTATTTTCCCCTAACTTGTTAATTTTTTTTAATTCCTTTTTTTAACTACCTGAATTTTTTAATGATTTATGAAGAATTCCTAGGTTATATGATAAGACTTTAAAATGAGGTTCATTGTGCTTCCTGATAAGAGTCTGATAAGAGACTTTTAAGGATTCTGCAATTCTTCTCCTCATTTTCCACAAAATGTTCTTTTCTCTTATGTTTAAGACTTGAGTTATATACTGGTTACAAGTAGAATTGTGAAAGGTCTTTAAAGCAGAATATAAGCTTTGCGATTTGGAACAATATTTGAAAGATGTGTTAATGTATTGAATTTGTCAGCTAATATAAAATGGTTCTGATTTTTGAGCAGACTTGACCACAGTAATCATTTGACTAACTTCTCAGTTTATGAATGTGGACTCAGAAAGACCCCTTAGGCTACAGCTCCTCATTTGATCTGATCACTGTTACCATATGGGCATGCAGACTGTCTGCAATGTAAATGAGATATACATGGGCTCAACAGGGAAAAAGTAATGTTATTTATGCATTCTCTAGTTTTTTGAAAAAGATCCTAGTCAATAGATTTTAATTCCTAGAACTAAAAGCATTCTAGCCCTCATTCCATAAAATACTTACCATATACATTTGCACTTAATGTCATCAAGGCCAAAGGTGTAGTTTTCAAAGGTGTTCTGTACATTGCCATCTCTACTCTCATCTAAATTAATCTCAAACAGCAAATATCTCTGCGTTTGCTCTAAACACTAACTCTTAGAAATTGCAAGAAAAACCAGATCTGGCTAGGAACCAGCTTTTGTAGCTTCAGGGAAAAGTGTTATGGATATGCACAGGACTGCTTCGACAAATCAGGGTTCAGTAACCAAAGGACAAAAAAACCAGCATCCCAAAACTTTTTTTTGCCTTGGAAAATAAGTTTCTAATCCTAAGGCCTAATTCATGTTTTTCAGAGCAACTCTGTTTTCACTAGTGTGCTGTTTCTCTCTGGTTACTGTATCTTTCTTCTTTTCCTTCTACTGTTTTGTTAAGAGTGCGTTTCAGGCTTAATTATACCTTTCTAGCTTTATTCAAACATTTCTGAAAATTTCAGTAGTAGAATCTTAAAATTAATTTGCTATATGTGTGGAAAAAAGTTAATGAAAAATATGAATGTCCCTAAAGGCTATTTTTTGTGCTTTTTGGTCACAAAGCATCGATATTAACATCATGTATTTCAGGTGGGTTTTATTTGCTGCTGAGAAACCCTAAGCAAGCTCCCGTTAGGTAAACAAGAGCTGCCCTTTAGTAGTACCTTGGTTGCAAGGCATAGTGGTGGTTTTGGAAAGGTAAGCTCTGAGGTTAGGCTGAGGATGGCTGCCCAGGGAGGTTGTGGAGTCTCCTTCTCTGGAGATATTGAAGACCCGCCTGGAAGCGGTCCTGTGCAGCCTGCTCTGGGTGACCCTGCTTTGGCAGGGAGTTGGACCAGATGACCCACAGAGGTCCCTTCCAACCCCGACCATTCTATGATTCTATGATTCTATGGGATGAAGCAGATGATGTGAGGTTTCCTAATGCAAACCTACTTATTCTGCACATACGAAATACCTTAAGTAACATAGGAGAGACACATGGTCAACCTCTGCTTTCAGGAGCATCCGTACAGTCTATTGAAAGTCAGTGATTTTCCTGGTGTATTTTTTTTTAATTTTTTTTTTTTTTTTTAGAATTTTGAACAAATTGACGTAATATGCCTCTTTCGAAAAAATAGTGCATGCGGTATCCAGGCAGTTTGTTTTTAGCTGGAATATTAACATATTGAAGAGATCAGAGAATGAACTGCTCTTAATTTATACTTCCTTATAAGCAGGTATTCTCCTGATGAGACCTGAAAGAGAACATACTTGTGTGGTTGGTTGTTAGTGGCAACTGAGTTAAACTCCGTAGGGCTAAGTAGAGGAACGGCTGGTGAAAACAGATGAAGCCTTGAGACTGAACAAGTTATATTTACTGCAGTTACAATGTCCTTTGGCTTCTGTTTTGAGATTTTGCTGACCAACAACAGTACCTGTCATAAGTTTTTTTGGCCTGTTGCCACAAAAATCAAACTTTTTTTTTTCTGTAAGTTTCTATACATTAAACAATGTTGTAATTAGGTAGGTCAGTCTGAATTATTACTGAGCATTAAATCAATTTGAGAAGCATAGACCAAGTTCAATAAGCTAGCAAAAAGTGTAAGTATTCTCTGTGCTGCAGTATTCATCACTCTGTGGCCAGTGGGTTGCTTTGCCTGTGAAGAGCCTCCGTTATCTGAAAAATCATGTTGTAAAGTGTTGATATAGTAATTATAATGATCCATAACATGGTATGTTTTGGAATTAATATTAGGCTTTTATTAGGAGAGTGATTTGGTTGAAAAGAGGTACTTGTTAGAGAAGTAGATATTAATTAGTTGAGCAACTGCAAAGCGCATACTGTTTCTGAAGCAAGTGAAAGCTAAAGAAAACATTGACAGTCAAACTCCACTGTGCCCTGGCAGAATACCTTTAGCATCTGAGAGATCTGTGCTGACTGATACTGGAGCTGTCTGGATGGATCTAATGAGCTAGATGGCCCTTCCTCTCACAAATAATGACACTGGAGTCAGCAGGCAGCACCGAGGATATTGTGTTCTGTTTTTCTGAGTTCAGTGTTTGGCGGTGAGCTTTAATTTCCAGATTGGTTTTGACAATGTGCAATCACAATTTCAAGCTCGGTTTTTTTTCCCTAGTTGTATCCCAGAATGTTGTTGCATGACTCCCCCTGTGGAAATTTTATTTTTGAAGAAGAGACTTTCAAAAAAAACCCTGCTGCTTTGTAGATGCTTGAGCAAAGTGTTTGTCTGACTGCTCTAAGCTCTTCCACTCGTTGCCTTCATATGCAATAGATCTCTCTTGAAATTCTGGTCAGAAATCCTTGTGCGCCATGCTAAAATATAGGTCATTAGATCTGGATGAGATTTCCCCAAGACCCATGTTACCATGACTTTACATCAAGCTTATGCCCACCTCAGAAAAGGCTAGGCTTCTGTGTAGGGAATCAGGAGCATCATTCTGTACCTTCGAGCATAGTTATAGATTTGCCTTTTACTGTGGCATTTTTGAGGCTAAGGTTCTCCTTGCAATAGTTCGCTGCACAAAACAAAGCCCATATAGGTAATGGAGTAAAAGCAGTAATAAATATTTGAAAGCGTGTTCTCTCTCAGTATACCCTTTTCCCCCCAAATAAAGGTTTTGAAGCAGGTTTAAAGCTGATTCTTCAAGTGCTCATCAGACATCTGTGTTTTCCTTTCCCTGTCTCAGACAGCGCAGACTGTGTTGGTGGTGGTAGTGGTTTTTGGCATCTCCTGGCTGCCGCATCACGTGATCCATCTCTGGGCTGAATTTGGAGTTTTCCCGCTGACTCAAGCCTCCTTTCTCTTCCGAGTAACTGCACACTGCCTGGCTTACAGCAATTCTTCTGTGAACCCGATTATATACGCATTTCTCTCTGAAAATTTTAGGAAGGCCTACAAACAAGTCTTCAAATGCCAGATAGGTAACGAGTCACCTCTGGATGATGCTAAGGAAAATAGAAGTCGGATAGATACACCACCATCTACCAACTGTACACACGTGTGAACTTTGAAAAGTCCTGTATGTTGGCTCTTCATTTGTGTGAACTAAACACCTAGAAAACGAAGCACAATGAGCTTTATCCTGGGTTTGTCTTGATATAGCTAATTGCTATTTAAGGCACTGAAGTTGCGTTTGTAGCAAAATTTTGTGAAACTGGTATGAAAGAAAACTAAGTTGGTCTTTTGCATCTTAAATGGCTTTGTCAAATGAAGCTCTTGGACCTTTAAAAGACACTTGAGGAAAAAAATGTTGTAGATGGTCTGTATTCTTACCCACTAAGAACACAGTCTGTAAACATTCAAATGTACAAGAAGGAAATGTTGATATGGACAAGTAGCTTTCTGACATCTTACTCCATCAAAGTGAAGAGATGGCTAAACTTTCTGTCTTATAGATAATAAATACCAAGGTACTATGTTTTCAGAGAGGAAAGCTTTTGTTCTGGTTCAGATTGGTTTGACAATGCCTTTTCGCTTTTTAAAGTGAAGCTGGGCTCTGATTCAGAATTGAAATAACCCAGGTACAACTTGAGGCAATTGCTTTAAAGAGGAAATGCTAATTTTATCTGTTTAGCTGTCTTTTTAATGTAACATACTGAGTGATGATGGATTTTTTTTTCCACTTCATATGCCTGCCTTTCTGTATACACAGAACTTCTGTGTACTCTATAAAAGATTTTGTTTATGGCCTGTATGTAGTTGTAACAAAATGAGGATTTGTGTCTATCTGAGGGAAGCTTTTCTTCGTGTGTTGCATGTGCATGTGTGTGTGTGTGTTCCGTCAACTTTATAGACTTTGAGATGGAGATACAGTTTTAAATGTGCAATATATACATATGTTTTAAAATATATTCCATAAAGAAATTCTGGGCAATGCTTAAGCATTTAAAAATAGCATTCCCTTAAAAGTTGTAGGAAGGGCTTGATATCATGTAGCTCTAATTTGGAAAAATTCAGAAGGATGCATTTAAATCAATACAAAGTATATAAGGTAAATGGCCCAATTCTGCAAATTCTTAAATAAGATTAATAGTTTCAGCAGTTTTATAAAAGTACTTAATATATCTTTAAGTGGTAAACCACTGAAGAAATAGCAGAAGGGCACTCAGTCTTTTGAGAACATTGTTGTTACCTGGAGTAAGATATGCTTTTACCTTTTTTATTAATGACCCATAGACTTATAGAGCAAATTAAGTTGAAGGAACCTCCAGACATCCTCTCAAGACAGGGCTGCCCTCAGAGTTGGGTTGCTTCCTTGTCTAGACAAGTTTTGAAAACTTCTAAGGATGGAAATTCAGTATTTTTGGGGGGCAACCTGTGCCAGTGCCTCATCACCCTCACTGAAATATCTTTTCCTATCCCTGGTTGGGATTTCCGTTGCTGTAGCTCGTGACCGTTGCCTTCTGTCCTTGCTCTGTGTACGTATGTCTTCGCTTTAACTAATGCGTAATTTAAGATGGCAATTAAATCTCCCCCCAGCTTTCTCTTCTGAAACAATGCATCACTCTCTGTCTCTCCTCGTTTGTTGTGCTCCAGTCCCCTGGCTGGATCAGTGCCTTTCCACGGCCTTCCTCCGGTGTATCCATCCCTCTTGTGAAATGGGGTGTTCAGAACTGAACAGTGTGTTCCAGATGTGGCCTCACGAGCACCGAGTAGACTAATTGCTTCCTTTGACCCGTTGGTTAATTCTTGCTAATACAGCCCAGTGTTGCAGTAATTTATTGCTGCAAGGGTACATTGCTGACTCATATTTAATTTCTGCTTTACAAGCACTCTTGTGTCCTTTCCTGCAGAATTGCACTGAGTCCCAGCCCAAGTTTCAGGACTTTGCTTTTGGCTTTACTAAACTACATGTGTTTGATGCCTGTTACCTCCATTCTTCCAGCTTATCAAGGGCCCTCTGAAAGGCAGCCCTGCTCTCCAGCATGTCCACCGCTCCCTTGGGTGTGGTATCGCATGCAAACTTGCTGAGAGAGTCCCGCACCCTTGTCTGGGTCTTTGAAGATGCTAAATAGTGTTGACCAGATGCTCTGTCAGATTCCTTTTTCTCCACAAAATTGCTTTTAAAAATAAAAGTTTGGTGTGGTGGAACCACATCAACTGTGGAGGGTTAGTTCACATGAAAATGTGTACGTTTATGTGTCAGTATTGTCTGCCTGGAATCAATAAAATAATACTGAAGACATGCTTATGTGTGGTGTTTGTGTCTATTCTTTCATATGAAGAGACAGTTTGATAATATTGCACAAAATATATGAAAAAAACGTGAATTGGAGAAGAAGGGTTTATCTGTGCAGGAAAGCATTTTCTGGGTTAGGATTGAGGTTGGTAAACACAGCTTAGAACAGCGTTGAAGTTCCTTTGAATTTTCATCACCCACTAACCACTCAAGTTATTAAAGCACTATCAGAATTCAGCTGAATTTAGAACATATTAGGAGATTCTACAGCTTTGAGGTTATATTTTCTTGCTTTTAAAAATTTGCTTGTGATTTTATTACTTTGAAGAAAAAATTACAATGTAAATATGTGATTTTATGAAGTTAACATGCTGAGTTTATGGTTTCATCTGGAAAAGGCTTTTTTTCCTTAATTGTACACAATTTTAACCCTAGGCACTGGATAGTAATTGAGTTACATCTGTTTGAAATTTTAAGGATGAGGGGGTGGGGGAGAACTGCAGTAACAGCTAGTTAGTTAGAAAGTTACTTCCTCACCTAGTTCCTGGTGAGTATCTGTAAAACTTCCACCTCACTTTTCAGAGAAACCTAAAGCAGCAGCTGACACGGCAAGACTCACTTTCCTGCCTAAAACACACTTTTGTTGATCAGTGTCTCTAGCATGACTTTGACATACTCAGCTCTGACGTGGAGGCTGTGAATGTCAAAACAGTGTTAACGTATGCTGTGAGCTTGTCTAACCACTGAGCAGCTGGACAGATGGGCGGGAGGCTGTTGTGCCACAAAAATGGCTACTTTGGGCAGAAAAGTCAGGGAATGGGCACTAATGATCCCTTACAACTGAATGTCTGCTTTCAAGTTTCGAACTTGTTGGTAGGGATCATTGTTTCTGGTGGAGAATGAAGGAAAAGTTTCACCTCGCTTGCTTAATATGCTTTTTTACATCTTTTTAACCAGAAAGGTTAATTTCAGTGTACACTGAAGCAAAAAAAACCAAAGAAGATTTCTCTGGCTAGGGCTGAATTTTCCACTCGTGGAAAGATAAATAATCCCATTGAATTCCACCCTGTTGTGTGAATTTGAAAATATTCTGTATAAAACAAAATAGGTAACAGGAATGGTTACCCAAATCTCAAATTCCTCTTGATCTAAAGTAAGATATGTCTGTGTAATTAAGCAAATACTTAAATTTCTCTTAAATCTATTTTATAATTTCTCATAAATTGAGAGAATTGGAGTACTCTAACAGAAACTGCTACTCAAATATTTTTTTGCAAACTCCTGAAAATTGTGTTGTACGTATACTGCCAAAATGCTGCTTCTTTGCGCTGTTTCACGAGTGTCTCCTGGAGCTTAAAATGTGCAATGCACTGGAAGTGGTGTATCCCATCATATCAAGTATAGGAGTTGTTCAGTCCATCTTAAAACTGTGTTTTAGTGGAGAAATGCAGAAGTCTTTCCTTGTCATACTTTTCTCTGCAGAGTGGATGAAAGACCCATGGAGAGGTAGCATCTCTGCAGCACCTCAAGCCAACATGAGAGGGTCTCTTTTCTTGCAGGCTCTGGAACAGAGCTCAGTTCTGTCCTTCTTCTGAGGCTGTACTAAGACATAGCAGTTTCTAGCCAATTTTGCATTTTATGTGTTAGATTTTCTGGTTTTTACCATTTTTACCTTAAAAAGATTCAGAAATCTCATTAAAACACTGTGTCAGTGGAACTTCAAAATTATGAAGACTAATGTTTAAAGAGGTCAAGAAACAATTCCATCAGGGCTCTTTGTGCAATGTTAGCCCTGCCTATTAGTGGATAGGGGTTTGAGGTATGACACAGAAGATTACAGCCATACTCTTCTGCAACTAATAAAGCCTAAAATACATTTTGCATACTCCAAGATATGTGTGGATCCAGATGCACACTGTGCACTACTATACATAAATCAGATTTAGGAACCATATCCAAAACAGAAAAAAAAGGCAGTTAACCAACATACTGTTCATCACATGCAAACACCCTGAAAAATGATGGGACTTGCTCGCCTATGTGTTCAGCTCTGATAGCATCACAGGTAATTGTATCATCCATTTAACTAATTTTGAAGAAGGTGATCATTTTAGTTGAAAGTGAAGCTAACGCTTAATGACTGCTTCTGAGTCATTAAACTACACGTAGTTTTCAGTCAGAAGTATGTACTAAACATTTATGATATGTCGTAATGTAGACATTCACAATTGCCTAAAATTTCTATCTTGTACCAAAAATGTGGAATTTCCTAATATTTTTCGTATGTCCAAGGCAGGTAACAAAATCATATGCTACAGTAGATTACAAAGATATGACCACACTAGCTGAAATTATATGTAAAAAAAAAATATAACTATAGGGAACAAACTTTAATTTTGTAGTTGAGTGTTCCCATCTACAATCTTAATATTCTTTCAGTATTTTATATGATGAAATTCATTGGATCTTTGATAGTTTACAAATTCTTCTGAAGTCTTTTTCTAAATCTAAATCTAAATTCAAAAAAATATATTTTCAAAACCATTTAATTTTTGGTAAGGTAAGACATTTTAATTACATGTTTTAAGTTATGGTCCTTTGAGTTTTGTATTCACTCTCACTTTGTATGCATCCATCGCTTTCTTAAGACCTAAATTTTATTATTTTCATAGTCTATTATGTCTTCATTTTTAAAAAATAATGTCACTGTCTCCAAGAGATAAACATTAAGCTTAGTATATTTAATGTTGCAGTGAAGTAAATTTTACCTTAAATCCCACATTGTAGGGAAAGGATCTTTTTAGAAAATAACATTGTGAATGCATTGGTTTAGACATTGTTATCTTCATGATTGCTTCACAGTACGATGTGTCACATTGAACCTAATGATATTTGTGGTATTTTGGAAGAGAATAAAAGCAGAGAAAAGAACAGATTCTAGCTTACAGAGCTTGTGCTAGTGTTATGTATTCAGTACATGTACAAATGTTGAAAACCAGAATATTAAAATTCTGTGTTTGATTCAATGTGTAAAGAATGTAAAGTAACACACAGTTATTTTAAGATATACTGTACTTTGCATGAATTTTCAAGTGATTTTTTCAATAGGTCTGTACTATCTCTGCTTGTGTCTATAGCATGAAATACAAACTGCTTTTCTTACAAAATGTTTACATAATACTTAAAAACAAGCAATGCCCTCAGGAAAGCTTCCAGAGAGATAGTGTACTCAAAACTCAATATGATGCTAGATGTCATTATGGGTTAAAAATACCTTTTTGCAAATTTAACTGACATAAAGAACGTTCTCAATTTCAAGTACCTAAGTGCAGCAGGCATAGTCCTGCTTTTCATTCAGGCTGGTGAAAGTCAATTGAAATTGATGAAATTCATTGATATTTCTTATTCAAGTGCAATTTAAATCTCTGTAATTTGTGTGTTACTTAAGAGACCTGCAGAGCCAGATCCATATATTTGAATATGGAAAGAAACAGAGTGCTCCAATGATGTGAAATCCAAACCTATTTTATGAAAGCCTGTATGTGGCTCCACTTTTGGAAGGAGGCAGTCAAAGCAGTGCATGTTTGGGTGTAGATTTGCATTAACATTTGAGCAATGGCTATTTCAATACAGTAAAAATAGATATATGGGCATGAAACCAGAATATGATCAGTTCTGCACCTACTGAAATGTACTTTTAAAAACAAAAGTAAGTGCTACAGCATGGATTTAAAATGATGTGCACTTTCATCTCTTGGTTTTACTGTGCAGTTCTTAAACAATCATTTGCATATGCATATGTACTTGACGTTTGTAGATATACTGGTGCACCTTGGCCAGAGACATTTACTGGATACAGACTGAGGTCTCATTTTACAGAAACATTTCCTTAAGTGCAGCATTCCCCCCTTGGAAAACTTTGTACCATTTCCATTGCATGGTTATTCCATTCCCTCATAAACATCCAACCATATTTAAAATTTGCTGAGAAAAATAAAGTCTCTCCTTTAGTAATAGATCATCTGAGCCACATAGATGTTTCTAGCAATACCTATAGAGAATTTATCAACTTGGTTAAGTTAAATACTAAGATTCTGAAAGAAAATACAAAATTCTTGCTGATGACTTGTAGGTGTGACATTTATAGAAGAGGTAATGGCATGACAGTGTTCCTTCACATTGAATTTCACCATTCAGCACAAGCAAACTGGTGGTTTGAGTATAGTAAAAAGAAAAGTCATACATTTAGGAAAGAAGAACATGAGGGAAACTTTAAAAATTTATTATTGTGCTGGAAAACAATGATTCTGAAATTGTCAGTTAACAAAACATAACCTCCAACCCTGTGTAAATGAAAGGACTTGCATAACCCCTGTGATCATGAATTCAGAATGTGATGGTACCTGGGGCTGTGTCACTGGAAGCACCGCTGCAAACGGGGACTTTCACAAAGACATTTCCTACAAGTTCTTAAATAACCAGACACCCAAGCTGAAAATTGTTAGCAGTTCAGCATAGAGGGATGTGGTTAAGAAGTGGCCTAATTACATCACATAGCTCTGCACCCACACAGACAGAGAAATACCTGATGCTATGCCTCTCTTAAATGAGTGGATGAGTTCGCAAGATCCCACGCAATTAAGCTCTAACAACTAAATCTATAAGTTAAGTGGAAGTCTTTTCATTAAGCCATGGGTATAAATAACCCTACAACGCTTAATGAACAAATGCAGTACATTTGTCTTGCTTTAAATCACATTTGTTCATTTTCCAAAAGATTTTATGTATTTGAATCTCAAAATATGGACTAGGTGGTAGCACTTCTGTGAAGTAAAATACAGCGTGTGTTACAGATTACTTAGACCTGATGATCGCAATGGCCCCTCCTGGCCTTAGTCTATTAGCATTCTTACTGTGATTTCTGTAATTAGCAGTATGAGAGGTATCCAAATACGAAGAAAAAACATCACAAAACTGAGCTATAATTCAGTCTATAGGTGACCCTCTGAAGATGTATATAGAATAACTCCACAAGTGGGCTTGACCTGGAAAAGGTCTTACAGTGATTAAGAAATTCGACTGGAATCTTTGGCACATAGATTGCCATTGCTAGAGAAAGAAGTAAAATGATGCTGTATGCTCTTCTCATTTTGCTTAATTACTTTTTGCCATAATTACTCTAAATGTAATCACTCTGTATTACTTTTGCACAGCAATTTATCATTTTCCTGAGAACTATGAGCTGGCAGTTGCTGGCACATTTGAAACACCTGGTGGTAATTGCGTTTCACTCCAGAAGTCAACGTCAAAAGTTTTTACCAACCTGTTGTGAAAATGTATTGGAAATCTTTACAAGCTAGAGGCTCTCACAATAGCGTTTTCATTTCAGCTCAGCTTAAATGAAACCTTGTAAAAAGTAATACTATACTGAACCCGCACAGTCTGCCATGGCGTTTCGGATAGAGCAGTCAACATTTTGGGGAGATTTATCCAGGTTGGGTGGTAGGTGAACCTGATTAATTCTGAGTGTCCATGTGAGTTTTAAGAAAAAACAGCTTCAAAATGGCTCCTGTCCTAAATTCTGCTCACTTGCAGGAGTTGTACAGTGCTCTGATCATGGTAGCCAGTCTTTTTGCAGGGGTATCCCCTTAATCTGCTGTCAGCAGTTCGGCTTTGCTGAGCGTGGTACGCGGGCATGCCAGCATCTCGTCCTCCTGGTACGTTGCTTCCCAGCTCTCCTACCTGCCATGCAAGGCTTCGTGTGGGGTTGTGAGGTGGACAGGCTGGTATGAAATGGGGCTCGGCTGCTTCCAAGACTTCTGAGTACTCCCTACTTTAGTAGGGAGTACTCAGAAGTGTCCCTACACAGTGTCGACACAGTCTTCCATAATATCCTCCTAGGGAAGCTCAGGAAGTGTGGGCTGGATGAGTGGACAGTGAGGTGGATTGAGAACTGGCTGAATGGCAGAACTCAGAGGGTTG
>Ga0065711_1039677_pt1 | contig 17604 bp, 5 predicted proteins | sample Hoacrofraction12_FD_59098 | JGI IMG/M metagenome (GOLD analysis project Ga0065711, IMG submission 59098) | Hoatzin crop microbial communities from Cojedes, Venezuela - Epithelial fraction 12 v2 (version 2) | ecosystem: Host-associated > Birds > Digestive system > Esophagus > Crop | place... | reverse complement strand
CAGCGGCTCACCGCGAGCTCCGCGCGCCCCCGCGCCGCGCCCGGGAGGGGTGAGAGGGTCGCCGTCCCTCGGCAACGCGCCGCACGCACGGAGCGGCGCCCGGCGCAGGCAGCCCCCGTCCCTGACCTACTTTCCGCCTGGCTTGCCACCCAACGGCGCACCACTAACCTACTTTCCAGCCAATGGCACCCTCCTCCGGCCCCCGACCGGACGCGCCCGCCCGCCAACGGGCGAGCGGCTTCCCAGCGGCCTTGTCCAATGACCGACCAGGAGGCGGGCAACGCCCGCCCTCCTGAACGGCAGCTAATCCCCGGGCGCTCCTGGAGCGTGAACTAATCAGAAGGGCGGCTGGGAATTTTGATCCCGCCCGCCGGCCGAGGGCGGAGCTGATGGGCGGAAGTAGGGGCGCGTGCGCGGTAACGCGCCGTTAGGCGCCGCGCGGGTCCCGGATGTGGTGCGGCCCTGGTGGTTCGCGGCGACTTCCCCGGGTGGGGCGCGCCGCGCCGGCAGCTCACGCTCGCCCTCTTCTCTGCCTCGGTGCCGCTGCCGGGGCTCGCACCGGGCTTTGCGTCAGTCGTGTGACATCGGCCTGGGCCGTGACGTCACCTCTCGAGGCGCTAAGGTCGGCGCGGCCGCCGTGGCGTCGCCGCCCGAGGTGGAAGGTGGCCGCTTGGGCCTAGGCTTCGCCTCCCCTCTCCGCCCTCAGCGGCAAAGGCATGGCGCCAGCGCCGGGTCCGACGGGGTTCGCGGCCCCATGGGCCTCCCTGCCCGGTGAGCCTGGGCTGCGCTCCGACGCCCGGGGCCCGCTTGCCTGGCCACGTGCTGCCCTCGCTCTTCCCTGCCGTGGGGCCGCCATCGTGGCCTAGTGCTGGCGGTGTCTTTCAGCCCACCACTGCCTCGGCTGCCTCCGCGGGCTGCGGTGTCGCTCCCCGTGCTGCCAGCCCACCTGGGCGAATCTCAGCCTTGTGTCTGCTTCACGTGTTGTACATATGCGTGCTTGTATGCAGGAGCACGTCAGTCAGTTGGGGTTGCATCTTCTGCTGTATTTTGTGAGTCCTCATACAGCAGCGGTCTTCAGAATGTCTCAGTCACGTGTGTGAGGCTGCTGTCAGTTTCACTACCAGAAGTGCTCCGTCATCCCCCAGTGCGATCCTGTGATAAATAGTAAACTCTTCACCCTGAGGGTGGTGAGGCGCTGGCACAGTTTGCCCAGAGAGGCTGTGGCTGCCCCCTCCATGGAAGTGTTCAAGGCCAGGTTGGATGGGGCTTTGAGCAACCTGGTCTAGTGGAAGGTGTCCCTGCCCATGGCAGGGGGCTTGGAACAAGATGATCTGTAAGGTCCCTTCCAACCCAAACCATTCTGTAATTCTATAACGCTGATGCTGTAAGTAGCAGTAATTTTATTCAGCATGTGAAAAAGGCCAGTGATGGAACATACTAAAGCCATCTACTGCACCATGTTACAGTCTAAATTTAGATAATCCACACAACAGTGCTCGCATGTAAAAGGGATGTGTTGCAAGAACATAATCACAGCTGTAGCTGCTTTCAAATGCAAACATTTGCTAAATGTGATTGTACTATTGCTACATCAGATTATCATTGCCACATTATAATTGTCTTAACATTTCCTGTCCTGTGATGTCACATCACAAATGTTTAGTTTACATTTGCTAGTATAACATCACCAGCGAAGCTTGGATGGCAGCATTATCACATCACAGCATGGGTGTGGTTATTGCAATCCACCATCCCAGAATGTGAACTCATCCTACCACAGCATTAAGGTTTGCTTTCCACCTCACTGAACTGGGACTAAATGCAGGCAACAGGTGGCCCCTGCTGGATGCAAACTTTGTGTTCACATCAGGGTATTCCTACTCAAGGAAAAACCCTCCAGCAGAACAAGTTAAATGAAATACCATACGTTAGCAAGATGGAAATACATGCCATGGAGAAAAAGGAGAAAATGCATCTTTTTTTTTTTTTTCTCAACAGTTTTAGTGGTGGTGCTTTGATTCGTTTTAGCGCACAGAAGTTATGGAGGTGGAGAGGTCTCCTTGACTACTTCTTTCTCACAAGTCTTTGTAGTTTTCATCATTGTTTCTACCCACCTGTAGAAATAACCTTCCTTATGGACTCAATCACATACCGTCTTGTTTTAATGAGCCCAGTGACTGTTGTAGGGAATGATACCAAGAGTAATGATCTTTAGCTATTTCTGTAGGAAAGCAGCTTAGCAGGCCATATGTCATATTTCCCAGTAAATGATTGTTTTGAATTGTGTTTATACTGTAGTTTCTATTCATGAGATATTAAAGAAAATAACAGCATCTGGTTAATCAAATTCTGATTTTCAGCATATGATGATATATATCAATACTATTTTGCAACTTTCTTTAAAACAGATTTCAAGTTCAGTGCAGGGAATTTCTCTCTGTAGGTCAGTAAGGCATCTCATAGGTGACTATTATATGTTGAAATTTGAAGGGTGCATAGTTTATCACTGTAGAGCTGAGAAATTACAGTTTGAAGTTTAATGAGACCTGACCTCAGCTACTGTTGCCAGAAAATAGTTTGCATCACCCTTCTACCACACATTTCTAAACACAAAAAGCAAAGGTAGAATACTTTCTCCTTGAAGGGTGGTACTTGAAGGAGTACTTGAAACTGAGATCACACCACAAGCCATGGAACCTGCTAGAAGTACCGGCTCAGCTGTGTGCGCTGCTCAGGGCACTGTGCACAGGTGTGTCTGCTACAATGGCAAAAGCATTTCCTCATCCATTTGCCTTTGACCTGATTAGTTTTCAGATTTGATGCTTTTTTTAAAGAAGGTAGTGAATTAGGTCTTAAGCAGAAATTTAGCTGCCTCTTTAACAAGGTTAGTGGTTACACCATGTTTAAACACCAGAATTTAGACTAATTTCTGGCTTAAAATTCTGATTTAAAAACAGGAAAAGAGAATGCTATGTGGTGATTGTGCTGAAAATTGTGTTTTATTAATAGAGTATTGGAGGAACTAGCCTATGTTCTAGCCAATTGATTTTCTCTACTGTATTCCTGTATTCACATTTGAATGCTACAGTAACCACTTTACTGGTCTCAGGGTTTTGACTTTGTGTGAAGAAAAGTAGCAGTTATGTTCTTTAGTAAATGCAGCTTACCTAAGGTTTATTAAGGCTATATGTCAGTGGTTTCACTTTAAAATCTGCAATTTTTAATGAATTTTTTTTTTTTTTAATCTAGATATCTAGTTACATGCACGAAAAGGAGTGTAGTTTCTCGAATGATCACCCAAAGCCTGATATTTTGGGGTTTTTATTTTTGGGGGGTTTTTTTTGGAGGGTGTTGCCTTCAAACAGTCACTGATTTATCTCTGGAGCAGCAACAGATGTTCAGAAGTAACCTGCCAAGTTAGTGTTTTGACATTTGGGTTGTGTTTTCTCTGAAACATGAATCATGACCCCAATTAGAGGTACAAGGGACACAAATCCATGGGTCTCTGTAGCATGAGTTTTTGTAAAATAGCTTGGAGATAGTATTTTACGTGTTTATTTTTTAATGGCTTCCAAAGTATGTCCAAGATGTGATATACATTTGAGCACCTAAATGTGGATCCAGCTGCTTCGCAGCATTTTAAACAGCTGCTTTTTGTTTATAGGTTTTCAGACATGCAGTATTGACTTGCCTGTGTTACCCTTTATCCAATCCCTTCCTCCATTTGACTCTTGACATACAAGCTATGATCTTACCTGTAGCAGAAGTTATAGCTCATAGAAAATGAGCAAGGCTTAGTAACTAGAATACCTGAATTTCTTGTTCTGCCTATATTTTTAAAAGCCCAGAGACATACTTAGCTGTATTTCTCACCCTGTTAAACAAAGCTGGTGCCATGCAGAACACCCAAGAACAGAAGAAACTGGAAACTATGGCTTGATACTACCATACTGATGCTGATGCAAAAATCCCCACAGTGGTGGTCTATTTACTATAGTCTGTCCCAGCTGATGTGTGGCTGGCTCAAACCTCTTCAAACAGAGGTTTTGTCTTAATGAGCTATTGCTTACTCATTCTTTTCAGCTTTTTTCAAATTCTTGAGATATTACAACACCTAAGCCAGGGGAATATTGGGTTTTTCTGCTTTGTTTGTATAAACACTTGTTACTTTAAAGAGTGTATACTTACTCCTACCACAGTATTTCCAAATTCGAGCATTAAAAATCATAAGTGTAAAGCAATCAATGTTCTTTTTCCTATGCCTGCTTCCTTTTGAGCTTCTTAAAATCCATTCTTCATCCTTACAACCTTTGTCATAATTTCAAGGGCTTGTTTCAGAAAAAAAGAGGAAATTCTTATACAATCCATTGATTTCAGCTCCATGGTCTCCAAGAACACCAATTAATATTCTGAGACTCAAAAGGAACTCAAAAGAGTTGGCAATCCAATATCTGGCAGCATAACAAGAACAGGAAGAAGAATCTAATGAGGAAAATGAGGCTAAAATAGGGAGTGCAGAAATTCTAAGTACTTCACTGCAATATTTTTTCAATCTTTATGGAAGGCTCAGGAGGAAGAATTTCTGTCTTTATCTGGATTCAAACTTAATGGAGGTCGAAGCACTTTGAGAGTTTTTGCTTCATTAAAAATATATGGAATTTAATTTGGTTTTCAGAGACTGGAAGTCTGAATTTGAAGGAGAGATGGTAAATTTTAAATATGTTAACACAATTCTAGTGAATAAAATATTTTAAGCGAAAAATCCTGAAGGTTACAGCCTTTTCAAATAACAACATTTTTCCATTAGCAGCTTGTCTTCCTACTTTTTTTTTTTGCATTTTTCTAAAATTTTATCAAAATATTTACTGATATTTTATTTACTATTTTTGGTGATTAAAAAAAAATCTGTACCCATTCTTGGAGTAGTTCTGATTCAGCACCATTTTGCTTTCTCTTTTTTTACGTATCATGTATAAACCTAGAGTTAGCTGGTGTGAGATTCTTGCCTCCCCACACACACACAAAAAATAAAATCTAGAAGCCATTTTTTTTGAGAGAGAATTAGACCAAAGACACTCTTGAAATTGGTGGTTGCATTTCTTCAAGATTTGTTGAGGACACGTAGGTTCAGGGTGGAGTTTTACTGCCTTTTCTTGGAAGTGGGTATTACAATTTTGCATGGTGTATTGGCAACTGCATCTTTGACTAAGACTAATCAGTTTCTCACTAGCAAGGAAAGCTATAACTTTTATAGCTCTTTTATTTTTTTTAATCTGTCTTGCATCCTTGTAAGAGTGGTGACAGCTTCACCTGAACAGTGGTAGGAGAAAGATAATCTTTGACTTAGAATACTGGAAAAAAATCTGTGGGGCATTAGCTGCTGCATTTCAGGAGAGAAACAATACTCGTATGGTAGAGTAGAGCTTAATTTATTGTTGGAATAAAGCTTCATTTAAAAATAGCAAAATCTATCAAATCTGTAAACTAAATTTCACAGACTAGCCAGAGCAAGGAAGTACTTACGTCGCTTTGACTTGAAATGAGGGTGAGAATCAGTGAGGAAAAAAAGCAAGGAGAGGACTTTCATTTTGGTAATGAACAGAGAAAGCTTTGCAACCAGCCTTGATTTGTTTGTTTTAAGGGGTAAATAAGAAGCAGAATCAGTTGAACAGAAATGGATAGGTGGAATTGTAAATGTCATTTAAGTATTTGAAGAGTCTTTTTATTTAACTAATTAACAGCCACAGACTGTATTAAAGTATAATATTCCCCTTTTTACAAATTGGAAAAACAGGCCTGGAGATTAAATGAGTTGGCCGGGGTTACACCCACATAAAAAGTCAGATGCAAAGCCGCAATTAGAACTGGAGTACCTCACTGGCAGCCTTCTAAAGAGTTTGGTAAGCCACTAAGCCCCTATGCTTATTTTTTCATATCAGTTATACAAAACATTTTAGCTATTTTCCATATACAAGGAAAACATGATGCTTAGGACAAATATTCTGAAAAGAAGCTATGAAATATATAAAAACTAAGGGCTTGAATCTATTTTCAGTTAGTGTTGATAACTTAATAAAAGCTTAACAATCCATGGTTTTATTAAAGGATGGTATAATTTGTATCCATTCCTTTAGGATTTCCACATTGACAGGCTGTCATATGTCAGTGGAACGGTGATTTTATTTTTTGGCATTTCATCTTGTAAATATACTAGACCTTGTTCTGAAGTTTTTACTTAATTCTCACACAGTCAAAATTTGGCATTGATTTCATACTGATTCCGTTAGGCATTTGGAATAAGGGCTGTAAGGTTAAGCACATGACTGACATAGGTTGTACTTTCCCTCAACATGACACGTTAATGACCATGAAATGATAGAGTTCTCAGTTCGTGGTGAGGTTAAGAGGGGGGCCAGCAAAACTACCACCATGGACTTTCAGAGGGCAGACTTTGGCCTATTCAGGACCCTGGTTGAGAGGGTCCCCTGGGAGAGAGTCCTGAAGGACAAAGGGGTCCAGGCAGGCTGGACATTCTTCAAGGAGGAAGTCTTAAAGGCACAGGAGCTGGCTGTCCCCATGTGCCACAAGATGAACCAGCAGGGAAGATGACCGGCCTGGCTGAACAAGGAGCTCTTGCTGGGACTCAGGAAAAAAAGGAGGGTCTACCACCTGTGGAAGAAAGGGGAGGCAGCTCAAGAGGAGTGCAGGGGTCTCATTAGGTCATGCAGAGAAGAAATTAGAAAGGCAAAAGCCCGTCTAGAACTCAGGCTGGCCACTGTTGTAAGGGACAACAAAAAATGTTTGTACAAATACATTAGCCACAAAAAGAAGGCCAAGGAGAGTCTCCATCCCTTATTGGATGCAGGGGGGAATATTGCCAAAAAGGATGAGTAAAAGGCTGAGGTACTTAATGCCTTCTTTGCCTCAGTCTTTAATAGTCAGACTGGTTATTCCCAGGGTAGTCATCCCCCAGTGCTGGAAGACAGGGATGGAGAGTGGAACAAACCTTCCATAACCCAGGAGGAAGCAGTTAACGACCTCCTGTGCCACCTGGACACTTACAAGTCTATGGGGCCGGATGGGATCCACCCAAGAGTATTGAGACAGCTGATGGAGGAGCTGGCCAAGCCACTCTCCACCATTTATCAGCAGTCCTGGCTACCAGGGGTTGTCCCAGATGACTGGAGGATCGCCAGTGTAACACCCATCTGCAAGAAGGGCCAGAAGGAGGATCCCGGGAACTACAGGCCTGTCAGCCTGACCTTGGTGCCGGGGAAGATTATGAAGCGGTTCATCTTGAGTGCACTCACTGGGCATGTGAAGGACAACCAGGGGATCAGGCCCAGCCAGCATGGGCTCATGAAAGACAGGTCCTGCTTGACCAACCTGATCTCCTTCTATGATCAGGTGACTCGCCTAGTGGATGAAGGAAAGGCTGTCATCTACCTGGACTTTGGTAAGGCCTTTGACACTGTTCCCCACAGCATCCTCCTGGAGAAACTAGCTGCCCATGGTTTGGATGGGTGTATTCTTCGCTGGATGAAGAACTGGCTGAATGGCTGAGAGCAGAGATTGGTGGTGAATGGAGTTAAATCCAGTTGGCAGCCAGTCACGAGTGCTGTTCCCCAGGGCTCAGTTTTGGGTCCGGTCTTGTTAAACATATTTATCAATGATCTGGATGAGGGGACTGAGTGCTCTCTCTGTAAGTTTGCAGATGACACCAAGTTGGGCAGGAGTGTCGATCTGCTTGAGGGTAGGAAGGCTCTGCAGAGGGATCTGGACAGGCTGGATCGATGGGCCGAGGCCAACTGTATGAGTTTCAACAAGGCCAAATGCTGGATCCTGCACTTGGGTCACAACAACCCCATGCAACACTACAGGCTTGGGGAGGAGTGGCTGGAAAGCTGCCTGGAGGAAAAGGACCTTGGGGCGTTGGTTGACAGCCCGCTGAACATGAGCCAGCAGTGTGCTCAGGTGGCCAAGAAGGCCAACAGCATCCTGTCCTGTATCAGGAACAGTGTGGCCATCAGGAGTAGGGAGGTGATCGTGCCGCTGTACTCAGCACTGGTGAAGCCGCACCTGGAGTACTGTGTTCAGTTTTGGGCCCCTCACTACAAGAAAGACATTGAGGTTCTGGAGTATGTCCAGAGAAGGGCAACGAGGCTGGTGAGGGGTCTAGAGAACAAGTCTTACGAGGATCGGCTGAGGGATCTGGGATTGTTTAGTCTGGAGCAGAGGAGGCTGAGGGGGGACCCTATTGCCCTCTACAACTACCTGAAATGCCTTTGTAGTGAGGCAGGTGTTGGTCTCTTCTCCCAAGTAACTAGCAATAGGGTGAGAGGCAATGGCCTCAAGTTGCATCAGGGGAGGTTTAGATTAGATATTAGGAATAATTTCTTTGCTGAAAGAGTGGTCAGGCATTGGAACAGGCTGCCCAGGGAGGTGGTTGAATCACCATCCCTGGAGGTTTTTAAAAAATGTGTAGCTGTGGCACTTCAGGACATGGTTTAGTAAGCATGGTGGTGTTGGGTGGATGTTTGGACTTGATGATCTTAGAGGTATTTTCCAACCTATGATTCTATGTTACTATACTCCTGGCAGTGTTTTAAGGTAACATGCTTTCAACGTTGTGATTAGTTGTAGACAGGAACCATCTTTTAAAGAGAAAGTGCAATGCATCTTTTATGTTCACAGTGAGCTATGATTTCTCCATTGTCTACAGACAATTAGTTAAGTACTCTATTAATATTGCATTGATACGTATTAATGTTAGAGAAACAACATTTTTGTTGCCAGAGAAAATGCATGCTATTTTAAAAATAGCGCAAAAGCAGACTATTTTGGAGGCTTATGGGTATATCATACAGTAGGTGTGCCTGGCATGTTGTAAATGGGAAAGGTGGGAGGACTCTGTCTTGTACATGTAGAAAGACAGGAAGTACTTAGGGAAGGTTTCCCTCTTGTTCTGAGTTCCAGGAAAGTTATTCAGCCAAACACATGAATCACAAAGCAGACTAGAAGGGAGTTTCTGAGTGTGGCATGAAAATAACAACTGCATTTTAAAGCCTGAAAAGTCAAACAATTTGGGGCTTTTGTTCTGCTGCAGTTTTTTCATGGAAAATAGCAAACCCAGGAATATTTGACAATCCAAATTGTTAGTGCGTGAAATGTGAAGTTTATATAAGAGATACCATCTTACTCATCAGCTGCTCTATTTTAAGCCCTGCTCAGCATGAGGACTTTCATTTTGTGATCTGTTTGGACAGCAGCTGGTACGTTAGAGTTTTACGTTAGCTGACATCTTTACAATCTAAGGGATACTTAACATAATTCTGTAAAATCTATTCTCCTAGTTGTGCTTAGTCACTCATATTCCATCTTAGTGTGCTGTCTTTTCCCATGTACATTTTCTGTCCATTTCTTGTTAAAAAAAAGGTCAGTGTATCAACATCATTAAAGTTAGTCCACAGTAATATTTTGCTGTGATGTGATCAAAGTGTGTATATATATATATATATATACATACAGCATATGCCATAAAATGGATGTGCCATTTCAGTGACTGAAAAAGGCAACAAAAAGGAATCCATAGTAACATATTGTGGGGATAAATTCCAGTGACTAGCACAAATAACAGAAAAGGCAGTATGTGTTAATTAATTATATACAAAGACAAGCTACATACATGATTTAAATTCACTTGGAAATACTTACATTGCCTAAGTATGAGATGGATGCCAAGTTGCAACCTAATTCCAGAATCTAGCAATAATCAAGTAGTTTGCCTATTGCCATAAAGTCCTAGGACTTCGTCTATCTGTTCGTGCAAAGAGGAGTCTTTTCCATCTTTGTGGATTTTAAATCCCAGTCAGCTCTCAACAAATAACAAAATCGTCATGACAGAAGTGAAAGACACCTGTTCCTGAAGATGCTTGAGAAAAAGATTGATGAGAAGAACGGAAAAACTGTGGGCACTGTTGAGGTATGGTAGGCACTGGACTTTGTACACAATGTGAAGTGGAGCTACCAGTCCAGCCAGCTTGCTTTTCTCTGTCTTCCTCCATCTTCATAGACCGTCCCTGGGCCCCACAGTCCTTGAACCCTCATGTAGTTGACTGACTTGCAGGCTGAGGAGCTATGCACCGGAGTACGTGAAGAGTGGGAACCGAAGCTGGGAGGTAGCAGAATGTCAGTGATGAGTGCAGGTGCTGTAAGGGTAATCTGACTTTTCTCCGGAGCAAAACTTGGATAGGAAAGGTAGAAGGCTACTTTTCTTGCATGTTTTATTTCATGCATGAGTGAAATGGCATCCCTTGTGTTTTGTGTGTTTAGCTGACTTTGGTTGTTGAAATCTTAAGCATCAATGTCAAACTGAATGGATTCTCACCAGGACTGTTGCTACAATCTCTTGGGTTTTAATGGGAGGGATTTAATGAAGGTAAAAAAGGGGACTTTAATCTCCACTTCTTCACTATTAGTGGTAGCCAGGAGGTTCTGCGTCATGTGACTCATAGTGTATTCACACAGTCGTTCAGCTTTACCTTCATGCTGGACTTGCATCGGCCACTCTTTGCTCCTGCAGTTAACGAAAGAACTGCAGCCCCAGAGCGATCTGGACTGACTGATCTTGAAGAGGGAGCCCAGAGTTCCAGCCTGCTTTTTATTGTGAATGTTACATGCTTCTGAGTCTACAAGTCACATGAAATTAATTTTGCCATGAGTCTTGACCTCATTGCATTGTGGTAAATTTGTACTTGAAGCAAAGCTATCACATCTGATAAAGGTTCCACCCTCTCCACACCCACTTCAGTGACTTCTGAAATCTGATTATTAATTATGTGCATGTCACTGGGAGTGGCATAAATTTTAGCTATTATTCTGTATTGCACTTCTTTGATATGTATCTAATGTTTTCTATTTCCATATCTATCCACAAAACTGAAAATTAGGGCCTTTATGGAATTATTTCTACTAACAATTTTTTTTCTATTCTTTGCAAGCAATTATTTTTTCTTTTTAACTTCTGAAAAAAACACTAGTTCTCAGACAGCATGAAGAGCAAAAAGATACTCTTCAACACTGTGGGATCAGAAAGAGCACAAAAGCGACCTGTTATACTACTCTTCTTAGATACAGCATCCAGTCATTCTTGAACATGTGTTTGGAGAAAAGCAAGGAAGGGAATAGGAGGACTAGTCTGGATAATATGCGTACTGTTCTTGAGTCAGTCCTGTTGAAGTTTCTTGGAAGTGTGATAATGCAGCTTGAACATGGAGTCAGTCAGAGTGAGTGGAGGGAGCATGACTAAAATGTTCATTGTTGCTGGATAAATGAGGCCAGGAGGCTGCCTCACAGGCCCAGTGCAGTGCAGGTTGTAGAGTCTAAGCAGATGGTTATGGCTTGCTCTGAGTGCTACAAATTTCTCAAGGATGTGCTACTCAACACATTTTAATAAACAAAAACCTGCCATTTTTTAATAAAAAAAATGCCAGTGGTCAGTTGCACTGCTTGTCCAGTATTACTTCAATGATTTTCACATAAAGCTAATGAAATTTGAGATACTCTGCATATTCATTTACCATGTTTATTTCCCTTGCCATTTCTTTGCTTGCTTGGATGTGTGGGAAGTTGTCTATATTTATTTAAAAGATTTGTATCATCTTCATGTGTCCTATGGATCAACACATGGACCAGAGACTGAGCAGCAATCTGTGAGATTACAAGGGAGTCTTTACAATTTAATGACAGACAAACTTGCAACACCCAACAAAATAAAATCCCATTCAGTGGTTCTTCACCTGTTCCTCCTGCAAGCTGTCTGGGTCAGAAAGCTGAATCAAGCTGAGCCTGCCTCTGTGTCAAAATCGGTATGATACCTAGAACTCTCTTCCTTCTATGAAAAGCAATTCTATGCTAGAAGTCTTCTCTGACCTGTTCGGAGAGTAATTATCATTTTAGGTATGTGGTTTTCTACTGTTATTTTAGATGTATTTTTTAATTAATTCAAATTCAAAGTTGGAAGTAGCAGCTTGGGGTAACCAATTATTTTTAATTTCCTTGGGTTTGCTCCCATAATCCTTATGTTGTGTCATACCTAATTATGTTGATGGCATAGTGTACAGTTTTTCCTACATAATTATTTTAATTTTGTCTTGGAAAATGCTAAGCCTGTCACAAATAAGATCTATATAATCCCTAGTACAACATGACTTCAATATAATATGACTGCTAAAAGTACAGTTTCATCAGGCTCCTTTTACTCCAGATTTTAATAATGTATTGTTTATGGTTTAGTATCAGCATTGGTTACATGACTAAAAAATCTATGAAAAAAAAGAAAGATATACTGCATGTATAAATGCCAAGCATGAAAGGATTAGTAAAGGTGGATAAATACATTTGTTACAGCATACACTTTGCTGAAAACAGAAATTGAATGTCTGCTTCTTAGAAATCTGATCTACAGCTCATTAAGTCAAATGAAAGACTCCGCTAAGTGATCTTTGGATCAGGTCTTTGGTGAAAGAAGGAAATGTTCCTGTGTGTTTCTTTCAGGTTTTTATGTGTTGTACTGGGAACTGGATGAAAAGCTGTTGCTCAAGCCAAAGACAGTATCTATAAGTATGCAGATAAAGTTATTAATGAGTAATGAAATGCAGTCCACAAAAAGAGCTGAAAGATTGCCAGTGTTCCTAGCTTGTCAATGCACAATTAGGCTCCTTTTGTATTTTAGCAGTACATATCGATTTAGTAAACAACTATTTGCTACCAATGTTAAAAGTTACAGGGTGGTCTCATGCCTAGGACACAGAAGAAGAGATCCACAGACTCGTGAAGTTACTTCAGGCCAAATCCTTTCTTTTCAAAGTGAATTGTTTACATAAACATTTCTGAATCTGGGTCTCTGACTTTTTGTTTATTTGTAGTTAAATAGGGATAACGTTACTTTACTTTGGGTATTGCTTCAAAGCATCCTCTTTCATACTTTTAAAGTCTCTTAAGATTCTCCACTGAAATACAAGATAAAAATGCAAATCATCATCATGGTCTTCTTGCCAGTGTTCTGTTGTGGTACACCTAATTATTTTTTCATGTTGTCTTTTTGTTTGTGATATTAGGTACTAGCTTGAGGTTCAGAGGATAAAAGGCTAAAATGTCAGAAATAATAATTTAAGATAATCAGTAATTATATGAGTTAGCTAATATGAAGGTTTTGCCACTAGTGAAATAAAACAGACTTCTATTACTTGGCCTCTGTTCAAACATTTCTACCTATTGCATTTGGTATTAATCATTAATATTAAATTAGTGAGTTCCAAATATGACTTAAAAAAAAAAAATCGTCACAGACAAAATGGAAATATGAAGTGTGGCCAAGATTCTCTTGGAACACTAGAAATGCATTCTGCTATAAGTTACATCTCATGTAACCCTATGAAATCCATTTGGATTTTGTAATAAACCGTATTTTTGTGTAATTTTTCTAATATATTACTGGCACTGCAATAATTAGTATAGTGCAGTCGTCACTCTCATTAGGAATGGGTTCTAGCATGCCAGATACAGTACCAGCAAAACAGATAGAGAGGTAATATTTTTGAAAGTGTTTAAGCAGCATAGGAACCCTTGCCAATTGAAAAAAATATTTGGGCACTTGGAAACTGCTATTTTATTGAGAGCCCATAATGCATAGTATTTTATCTGTATAATTCATTTCAAGAGTGGAAGAATGGTATTTCTTAAAAATTTGTCCCAGTTAAAATGTTACAGTTTAAGTATAGGATTTGGAGATTTCCATAGACTTAATAATGAAATTTAAAATAAATAAAGTAATTAATGTACCTTTAACTGAGGATATCTGCAAAGGTATGCAAGGTAGCTCTGAAACTGAAGATTCAAGTAAGATGACAAAGAAATTGCGAGAAAACATTGTCCAGACAGTGTCTTCATTTTTCATGGCGTTACCCTGATCCTAAATTTAAAATTTTGTGAAGATTTGAAAAACAATTGTGGTAAATGGGGAAAACAGACGGTAGTACGGTGAAAGAGCAGATCAGACATGTGAGAAACAGTGAATGTGTATTTCATTCAGCTAACACAGGCCAGGAAGGTCTCTTTATTTTTGGCATACAATTGGTCCTAATCATGTGCTGAGTTATAACTCGATCTCTGGGATTCCCAGCATCTTGACTAAGGCATTTTATTAATTTTTTTCGCAAGTACAACTACCAGTAGAATTGTACTTGAATGATATCTCAACTATTTACAATCCTGGTCAGCGCAGTCATGCTGACAGAAATCTTCAATATATTTATGCTGTAAGGGTCTGTGCTTTGCTTCCATAGGAAACAAATAGACAAATGGACAAAGAGGATAAGAAAATTGTGTTTATCATAAAAGTCTGCAGAATAGTCTATCATTCTTTTCTTTTCCCTGGGAAAGTAAAGCTGACATATCTTACATGCTATATAGAATCCTATAGGCCGATAGAAAAGAAAGGGCAAACCAGGTTTTCCTTAAGGATGTTAAGCCTTGTGGGTCTGTATGTCTTCATTGCATGATTTTATACAAGTCTGTGCTAAGCTCATTTTACGAAGCATAGTATTGTCACTTGGATCATCTGGACATATAAATTACTGTGCCTCAGAAATACTGCTGGCTTGGAGGTGAGCTTGGCCTTCCTGAAGCCAGGAGGGGAACTGGGAGAGAGTTCTGATTCTGTAGTTGTCACTGGGCTAAAGAAAAGAAGAAAGGCAAAGAGAGAAGTCTGATCCATTTGTCTAATGATGCTGATGCTATAAGAGTGACAGAGTATCTATTTGATCATACTGACACATTTTGGCTCTTTTGAGTCATCACACACCTGTGTAGTTTAAGTAATGTGCACATATCTTGTTTTTTTTTTTTCTGTGTGTAATCATCATTTTATTTTCCAAGTAGATATAATTTGTTGAGATGCATTACTGAAAAGATGTTTCTTCTGCTGTTGGTCATAGCTTGCTTATTGCAGCCAGGAATTTATGTTTTCCTTTTCTCCAAAGGTGTCTCTTTTTCGTGATGACTATGTTTAAGGATTGTAGTTGTGATTGGTTAAAAGGTATTTTGTGGGTTTGGCCTGTCACAGAGAAGGCAGTTACATAGGCACATGCCTTATTATTACAAGACAGATAGTTTGGTCAATAAATCATCAGCTGAGTGATTGCTTGTATTGAGTATTTCTGTGTCTGTTAAATGCAAGGCTTTCTCCAGATGATGAGAAAATATTCTTGATGATGTACAGGCTAACTCAGATGTCACTGGCCATTGGTTGCATAAGCTCCATAACTACAGTCTTAGTTCAAGAAAGCCCTTCTTCAGCGAGGCCGTTTTTAGTCTTTTCATGCATATTTTTACTGTTCCTATTCATATAGTAACCATTTTTACCTCATTTTGTTTCTGCTTTTAAACTAATTCAGATGCAATCACTGCTTTAAAAACAAACCGTTAAAGGCATTTCCCTTTATTTTCAGTGAGAAGCCATAGTAAATGTTGTATGCTTTTAAGCATTCAAAAGGCTATGTGGACTTTGCTTTCTATGTTGTTAATGCAGTTGGTACAGATTCAGCTAGCTTTCGTGTGTAGCAAATTCATCGTGTATCTATTTTCTGTCTCTCAGCACCTCTGTTAATTTAATGTTGTGCTCTGACTAGCTCTTTATATTTCCATGGTTACAAGTCGTCACAAGGGTTCTGTTAACCCCCAAAGGCAGAGTGATTATGTCTTTTTTTTTTTTTGCTATAAGAAGCATGAAATTAACAAATTGGACTATATATGTATGAAAAAATTGTTTTTAACATTGCAATAAAAACTTCTAAAGTTAAGTTTCATTCACTCAAAAAGTGTTTGAGTCTTTTGCCACCACTATGACTATGTCACATCTTTTGTAAAGATAGGTTTCTATTCAAAAACCTGGCGGATCTTTTTTTCTTTACCTTTTAATTTTGATGGAAATTTGCAATAGATTTTAAAGGCAATGTATTTAGAGCAAACAATGCAGGTGCAGACCTATCCTATAATTAAATGATCACTGACAAGCATTAATTATTAGTATGTGTACTATTGTTTGTTTTTAAAGGTAGAAAAAATGGAGGTAAGAAGCATGCTAACTTGCCAAAGAAAAGAGATGTAGACACATCCAAATCAGACTAAGAATTTCAGATCTCAAAATGCTGTATTTCTTTCTAACAAGAGACTGACTGGAAGCCCTTTCTGACTTTCAGTTCTCATCTCTGGTCAAAGCCTAGGTTCTTCCCAATACATTAAATGCAGGGAGTTGCCACTTTCTGTGAGTGGATAAGAGATGTTATAGACCCTTAATAGGAGAAGGCAGCTGGAAGAAGTGTTTTTCTGAGAGGCTTTCTTTAGATAAGATTAAAGCAGTAGCAGGTTTGAGGATTTTTGTAAAGAATAGACTTATGTAGCTGTAATTTGTTACAGTCTCTTGTGATGAAGAGCGCTGAATCAAGGAGAGATTTCTGGATCTTCCCTGCACAGAACAGGTAGTGAGTTGCTGAGGGCAGAGAGGTGAGAGGCACTGATAAAAGAAAGCCAGAGAAAAGTCTCTAATAGGAAGAGAAAATCTTATGTACTAAAAGCATTTTGTACAGGGATAGAAGCATTGACTGGAACTGCAGAAAGTGACCCTGCTAAATAGTGGAACAAAGCTATGCCAGAGAAAGAGAAAGAGACTCTCTGTCATCACCTACATAGAGTTACTGCATCAATACATACAGCAAAAGCACTAGAATCTTTCTACTGAAGGGGAGAAAACTCCCTCTTTTCCTTTCTTTTTGTCAGTTTTCTTTTTAGCTGGAGATATTAACATTGCTGAATCACCAAATCAGTAGAGGCGTAAGCTGCTTCTATGGTAAAATAACTAGTAATGCAGTAAAATAACTAGTTGTTTAAACAGTACAGCCATAGGAGAAAGAAGTATATTAATAGAGGAAACAGACCAGAAAGCACGTATCATATGCTAAATATTCTTTTAAAAGGCAGACAATAGTAGTGACACAACATTCTTTATCCTCAAAGTATATTACGAATGTTAATGGATGTTCAGAAACCCAATGGAGTGCGTGGACACACTGGTTATATTCAGATATAATCTATGAGAGATGATAAATGTATTATTATACAATGTATCTAAGCACTTCTGAGCAGAAACATAGTCCAAGTACACATATGAACAATTACTGAAAAATGGAACAATAAAACTCTAGCAGAGTGAAGAAGTTCTTCCTCATGTTCAGACAGAATTTCCTATGCTTCAATTGCCCGTTGCCCCTTGTCCTGTCACTGGGCACCACTGAAAAGAGTCTGGCTCCATCCTCCTGACACCCACCCTTGAGACATTTAGAAGCATTTATAAGGTCCCCTCTCAGCCTTCTCTTCTTCAGGCTGAACAAGCCCAGCTTCCTCAGCCTTTCCTCACAGGACAGATGCTCCAGTCCCCTCATCATCCTCATAGCCCTCCGCTGGACTCTCTCCAGTAGTTCCTCATCTTTCTTGAACTGGGGAGCCCAGAACTGGACACAGTACTCCAGATGGGGCCTCACTAGGGCG
>Ga0065711_1039676_pt1 | contig 17605 bp, 12 predicted proteins | sample Hoacrofraction12_FD_59098 | JGI IMG/M metagenome (GOLD analysis project Ga0065711, IMG submission 59098) | Hoatzin crop microbial communities from Cojedes, Venezuela - Epithelial fraction 12 v2 (version 2) | ecosystem: Host-associated > Birds > Digestive system > Esophagus > Crop | place... | reverse complement strand
AATGTATTTATGTGTTTACCGTTTTCTTTTAGTAACTGAAGCTGATATACAGCCTTCATATTACCTATATAAAGAGCAATAAATGCCAATATTGCAAGTATACCTATAACGCTAACAAGCAATATTAGGAATGAGTTATCATAATCATTTACAGTTTTTGTAAGTGTTGTTAAATCAAGCACTTCTTCTCTCTGTACTGTGCCAAGTGTTGTAAGTTTAGCAAGATACGGACCTGTAAAAAGAGCCGTAAACAAAATAAAGCCTATTTCTACAAGTGTGATAATCACACCTTTAATAAATTGTTTTCTGCCGAAATAACCGACACCCATAATAAGCAGTGATAGCTTTGTAAAAATATCACCCTTTGCAACTGCAATACCGAAATTTTTAAAATAATTACCTATAGCGGAAAAAGCTTTTTTCATAGTGAGCTCCTCTATCTTGGAGATTATAAATTTAAGTTTTTCTAAATAATAGCCCGCACACCTGCGTGCGCGGGCTAAATAAATCATAAAATTAATTTTTGGAGAAAATTAAAATTATTCAACTGCCTGTGTGATACCTGCTACAGCATCATCAAGTGCACCTTGGATATCATCTGTACCTTCTACAAGGATAGAACCAAGTGTTGCTGCAGGATCCCAGTACTTGTCGCCTACTCTCTGAAGTTCAGCATATTCAGCCTGTGCTGCAAGTGCTGCAAGTGCAGGAGATGCCTGGATTTCTTCAGAAGAAGCTGCAACTGTGTTTGCAGGACCTTCACCTGTTGCTACACCAATCTGTTCCTGGCTGCTCTCGTTTGTAAGGAATTCAGCAAGAAGCATAGCCCAACCTGTGTTATCAGAGTAAGCATTTACACCTACGAACTTGTAACCTGCAAATGAGCTCTGCTGATAATCTGTTCCTGCTACGTTGAATGTAGGAAGTTTGCAAGCTGCATATCCATCGCCATAAGCATCTGTGAATGCACCGCTATCCCATGTACCATCAACGAAAGCCTTGAGTGTTCCGTCAGCAGCAGCTGCTGTTGCATCTGTGTTACCCATGTTTTTGAAGTTATCTGATGAGCAAAGGTTCATGATAGCTTCTGCTACTTCAGCACCTGTAGGTGTTGTATCTGTAGCATTCCAGTTACATGTATTTGTTCCGTCATCATTCTTTGTCATTTCAAGACCTGCGCCTGCAAAGAAGCTATAGAGATACCAACCGTTGCTAACTTCCATACCAACGTCTACGCCTTCTTCTTCAGCCTTTGCAATAAGTGATTCCCAAGAAGCAACATCTTCTTCTGAAAATACTGTGCTGTCATAATATAAGAAATAACCGTTAGAAGCTGTAAGCGGATAAGCATAAAGTGTTCCGTTTACTGTTGCAGCTTCTACTGTTGACTCAGCATTTGTCTCATTTGGATCATAAGTAAATGTAGCATCTACGCTCTGAAGAGCACCTGCTTCAACAAGATCCTCAATCTGATCATCAGCAAATACGAATACGTCTGCTGCTGCCTCTACATCGGCAAGAACCTGATCCTTAGCATCAGCTTCGGATACAGCACCTACTGTGATATTGAAATCAACATCTGAGTATGTCTCTTTGAAATCTTCAACGAGCTGTTTCATTACTGTCTGATAGCTTTCTGTTTCTGAGCACCAAAGAGTAAGATCAACTGTGCCTTCTGTAGCATCGATAAGATTCTGAACTGCATCTGCATTTGCTGTAGAATCTGTAGCTTCTGTGCTTTCTGTTGTAGCATCAGTAGTATCTGTAGATTCTGTGCTCTCTGTTGTAGCTGCGTCTGTGCTCTCTGTTGTTTCTCCACTGCTTCCGCAACCGGCAAGCATAGAAGCTGTCATTGTTGTAGCGAGTAAAACCGTTAAAACCTTCTTTTTCATTTTTTCCTCTCCTTTTAATATAGGGTACTTGATTTTCATCAAATACTTATTAATTGAAAATGGTTACCTTTCGAAAGTTTCGGAAACTTTCGCCTTACAATCTTGTTTTAGCATATTTTGGATAGTTTTGTCAATAAAATCAATTATTTGTTTTTCTATTCGTCATTTTACACAAAAAATCGCGACCATTTTAATGCAATCTTTCAGAAAATTTTCGTTTTTTTTCGTTAAAAGTTGTATTTACAATTTTCGTATTCTATAATTTAACTATATCTACGGATATGTTTCTTGATAAAAGAAGTTTATGTAAGGTATGGTGATAAAAATGGCAACTATCAAGGATATTGCTAACAAGCTCGGGATCTCAGTAAGTACTGTGTCCAAAGGTTTAAACGGTGCAAATGACATATCGGATGCTCTAAGACAGCAAGTGCTCGAAACCGCTGTCGAGCTGGGATATACCGGCAAGAGAACTCAAAAGAAAAAATTAAATAAGCTTTGCGTATTTATAGAAAACATGGATTTCGAATCTCTTTCCGACTTTGGGCATGATATAGTTTTGGGCTTTAAACAAGCCGCTTTTAAAGAACACTTTGAAGTTGAAATAAAACCAATAAATTACAATTTTCAAATAAACGAGAAATATGATACTTTTATGCTCGCAAATGCCTTTAGCGGAGCTCTTCTTTTAGGATTTTCATTAGAAGATCCATGGATTGAGCAGATAAGTAAGACACACTTCCCGACAGTTTTACTTGATAATTTCATAGAACAAAATCCTCATGTCGGTTGCATAGGAACCGACTCTGAGGAAGGCATAGAACTTGCTATATCTCATCTCATATCTCTTGGTCATGAGAAAATTGCATTTCTTGACGGCTCAAAAGGATCTATGGTATCTGATGAGCGTATGATTGCATATTTGGACAGCATGTCGAGGCATCATCTTCCGATAGATCCAAATCTAGCCGTTTACGGATACTTTGTTGCAGATGCTGCAAAATACCACGTTCCTACATTCCTAGATCTTGGTGCTACAGCTATTTTGTGCGGTAACGATTTAATAGCATCGGGAGTTATTGCAGAATGCAAAAAATGTGGTTTCAAAGTGCCTGAAGATATAAGCGTTGTGGGTTTTGATGACTTGCCTATTGCAGCATATTTGGAGCCTGCTCTCACAACAATAAAGCAAAACAGAATAGAAATCGGCAAATGCGGATATTATATATTGCATGCGATGATGCAAAATATAGCTTTATCCAAAAATCTTCTGCGCCCATCTCTTATAGTCAGAAATTCAACAGCTATTGCAAAACCCAGAATTTCAAAAAGACATGTAGATGATAAAGATTCCGTCAGAAGTATAAATCCAAGTCTCTATAACAGACACCTTGGTCACAACAAACAAGACTAAATTTTATACGTTTTTAGCAACAAAAAAGCTAAGATTTTCATCTTAGCTTTTTTTAACAGGGGAACAGCGATTCGAACGCTGATGAACGGTTTTGGAGACCGCAATACTAGCCATTGTATGACTCCCCTTTATTTACTTTCGTCAGTGCTTTGTTCTCACCAACGAAAGTTATTATATCAAAGTATATATGTGCATGCAAGGCTTTTTTCAAAGTTTTTTTAAAAAATCTTTTTGCCGTATATATTTATACGATAGAAAGTATTTTGAGCGTGCATTTATTTACATATCTTCATGTTTCTCGGCTTTTTTTGCCTTAAATACTCGCAGTATCGCATACAATAGTACTATTCCTATCGGCAAAACTATTCTATAATCTTTGACAAATCCGGCTATAAGATAAAGAACAAATGAAATCGATGCAACGAGCATAGCATACGGAAGCTGTGTTACTACGTGATTTAAGTGATTGCATGATGCACCTGCCGATGACATGATTGTGGTATCCGATATAGGTGAACAATGATCGCCGCATACAGCTCCTGCCATACAAGCAGACATCGAGATTATCATAAGCGTATAATCCGTATGCTGAAAAAGAGCTACAACAATAGGAATCAATATGCCGAACGTTCCCCAGCTTGTACCGGTTGCAAATGCAAGGAATATTGCAATCACAAATATTATACATGGCATAAAATTCATAAAACCTCCGGCACTGTTTCTTACAACACTTTCAACAAAAGTAGCCGCTCCAAGCATGTCTGTCATACCTTTAAGTGACCATGCAAGTGTTAGTATCAAAATAGCGGGTACCATCTGTTTAAATCCTTCAGGAAGACATTCCATGCATTTATTAAACTCCAAAACTCCTCTAACAACATAGAAGAATATCGTAATTACCAGTGCTATAAACGATCCCAGTACAAGGCCTACAGAAGCATCGGAATTCGATATTGCTGTCACAAAATCTATTCCTTCGAAAAATCCTCCTGTATACGCCATTCCGATAGTACAAAAGATTATAAGCGCAAATATCGGAAAAAGCATATCTACAATCTTTCCGTTTTGGGCCGATGTATCATCATCTCTTGTTTTGTCACTATCAAGAGATGACATATCTTTTTGGTGCATAGCTTCATATTCAAAATCAGCCATTTGTCCGAAATCAAATTTCATAGTCACAATCATTATCATCATAAGGATTGTAAAAAGAGCATAAAAGTTATATGGAATTGTTCTTATAAAAAGACTAAGACCATTTTCGCCATCAACAAATCCCGACACAGCTGCCGCCCATGATGAAATTGGTGCTATGATGCACACAGGTGCCGCTGTCGAATCTATAAGATATGCAAGCTTTGCTCTTGATATCTTGTGTTTGTCTGTAACCGGTTTCATAACAGAGCCTACCGTCAAACAATTAAAATAGTCATCTATAAAGATTAGAACTCCAAGAAGTATAGTTACAAGCTGTGCTCCAACTCTTGTTTTGATTTTGCTCGCCGCATAATCTCCAAAAGCCTTGGATCCACCTGTGCTATTCATAAGCTGAACCATAGTTCCCAAAATCACGAGAAACACAAGTATTCCAACATTCCACGAATCAGACAGACAAGATATTATTCCGTCTGTAAAAATTGTATTTAGCGTGCCGGTGACAGAGTAACCCGAAACCAAAAGAGCTCCTGAAACTATTCCTATAAAGAGTGAGCTGTATACTTCTTTGGTTATAAGTGCAAGCGCTATTGCTATAATAGGCGGTGTAAGTGCAAAAAACGAATCATTTACCGTTACATCAAAAAATTTGATTATAATAAATGCCGCAATAATGTATGCAATAACCGCGCTAAGAGCTATACTTGTTGCTATTTTCTTTTTGACATCCTCAATTTCTACATTTTTATTTTCCATTTTTCATAATCTTTCTTTTTTAGTCTAAAATTTGCAACCCTCAAAAAATCTTCATAGCGTCTCTTACCGAACTTACTCCAATTATTTCTATACCTTCAATATCTTTTAATTTGCTCTCAAAAGCCTTCGGCAAAACAATAGTTTTAAAACCAAGTTTTTTGGCCTCCATAACTCTTTGCATAGTCATGCTTACACTTCTGACTTCTCCTGATAAACCAACCTCGCCAAACGCGACAAGCCCTTTGTCTATTGGCTTATTTTTAAAACTTGATATAACAGCAAGACAGATCCCAAGGTCAAGTGCAGGTTCTTGAAGCCTCATGCCACCTGCAAGATTGACATACGCATCACAATCCGACATTTGAAGACCTACTCTCTTTTCAAGTACAGCCATAAGAAGATTTACCCTATTATAATCTGTTCCATTGGCCTGTCTTCTCGGAAAACCGAAATTCGTTCTGCATACAAGCGCTTGCACTTCAAGAAGTATAGGCCTTGTACCTTCTACGCTGCATGTTACGATACTTCCGCTGGCATCAATAGGTCTTCCGTCAAGCATGAATTCCGAAGGATTCGTAACTTCACACAGTCCCTTGTCTTGCATCTCAAATACACCAATCTCATTGGTAGAACCAAATCTGTTTTTTACGGCTCGAAGTACTCTGTATGATGCATGTCTGTCGCCTTCAAAATATAACACAGTATCCACCATATGTTCAAGGACTCTCGGACCTGCAACAGTACCCTCTTTTGTTACATGACCGACTATGAAAATCGATATATTGTTTTGCTTTGCAATTTTTAGCAGCATGCCGGTTGCTTCTCTAACCTGAGATACACTGCCCGGAGCCGCGCTAACGTCCTCGCTGAACATAGTTTGAATAGAATCTATTATTACGACTTCGGGTTTTTCTCTTTCAATGATACTTTCTATTGTATCAAGATTTGTTTCACAAAGAAAACTAAGATTATCAGAAAAATCTCCGATTCTCTCTGCCCTTAGTTTTATCTGTCTAAGCGACTCTTCTCCTGATATATACAGCGTTTTGTGACTATCTCCGGATAAAAAGCCTGCCACCTGCAAAAGGAGAGTCGACTTACCTATGCCCGGATCTCCGCCCACCAAGATAAGCGATCCTTTAACAAGGCCTCCGCCGAGAACTCTGTTAAACTCCTCTATATGTGTATCAAATCTTTCTTCGCTTCCAAGTTCGATTTCTTTTAATTTTTTGGGAATATTATCTTTTGCCACATTACTGCTTCTTGCCAAAGTTTTCGACGCCTTTGTATTTTTAATCGTCTCTTCCACAAGACTGTTCCACTCGTGACAAGATGGGCACTGTCCCATCCATTTAGATGATTCGTATCCGCATTTCTGGCAAAAAAATACTGTTTTTATCTTGGTTGCCACTTCTTTCTCCTCTATCACACGAAAGACACGGAAGTACATTTGTAAATCCGTGTCTTTACGGTATGTTATTTGTTACATACAATCATATTTAATTTTACTTATACTGCTTCTTCAACCTTTACTTCAATAGGTTTACCGGAGAGTTCAACACTTATCGAGAGTTTTCCACCAAGTCCCGTTTTCATACGGCCTTCATTAAATCCGTCAACGAAAACTTCATACTCAGTATTATCAGCCATTCCAAGTGTTATTTGAGCATCAACTTTTCCTTCTACAAAGAAAGAAACTCCCGTCTCATTCTCCTTGAAGTGAGTAACTGCGGTTCCCGGAACCGACTCATATACGAACATGTCATTTGCTTCAAGTCTTGTAATATCTTTGAATGTCTTAACTTTAAGCATGTCACCATCATGTTCGAAATCTTCAAGTTTTGATTTCTTGTCCAGTTCATAATTGCCGAAACTAACCGTTCCGTCTGACTCTGCCTTGAGCAACTGTTCCACAACAGCCATAGAGAACCTCCTATTTGTTACACTTTACATTGATTTAAAATCCAAAATCTCTTTTGGAATTTAATTATAACATACAATCATACTTGCAAATGTAACAAAATAAAATTTAATAATTTTGTTATTTTTTAGTCTTTACTTTTGTAGTTTTTTTAGAAGTATTCTTTTTTACTGTTTTCTTTGCAGTAGTTTTCTTTGCAGCAGTCTTCTTGGCACTTGCTGTTTTGGACGAAATTTTCTTATTTGAAGCTTTGTTTGTTTTATTTTCAAAAACAACTTTTTCGTTCCTGATAGTTGCAAGAATATCATCTCCGCTCTTTACATTTCCCTGCAGAATCTCTCCCGCCAGAGCATCCTCAAGTGTATTTTGAATAGCTCTCTTTAGAGGTCTTGCGCCCATCTTTGGATCTGCAAATTTATCTACCAGATATTTTTTGAGAGTCTGCGATATTGTAAGATTTATCTCCAGCTGCTCTTTACATCTCTTTACAAGATTTGCCGAAAGGAGAGTTACTATCTGCATCATCTCATCATTTGATAGCTGATGGAATACAATGATTTCATCTATTCTATTTATAAATTCAGGCTTAAAGAGTCTCTTTACTTCCTCCATGACATTGCTCTTCATGGTTTCATAATCTTTTTTTGCATCAGTATGAGTATCAAAACCAAGACGCTTTGGCTCAACAATTCTCTGTGCACCAACATTGGATGTCATGATAATTATTGTATTTTTGAAACTTACTTTTCTGCCCTTTGCATCTGTTATATGTCCGTCATCAAGCACTTGAAGCAAAATATTAAATACATCGGGATGAGCCTTTTCAATTTCATCAAATAGGATAACAGAATACGGATTTCTGCGAACCTTCTCCGAAAGCTGTCCGCCATCATCATATCCTACATATCCCGGAGGTGATCCAATCATCTTGGATACGCTATGAGATTCCATGTACTCTGACATATCAACTCTTATAAGAGACTGTTCAGAACCAAACATCGCTTCACTAAGAGCCTTTGAAAGTTCTGTTTTACCTACACCTGTAGGGCCAAGGAACAGGAATGATCCGATAGGTCTGTTTGGATCTTGAAGTCCTACTCTGCCTCTTCTTATTGCCTTTGATACAGCTTCAACTGCTTCAGACTGACCTATAACTCTCTTATGAAGAGTATTTTCAAGCTTCAAAAGTCTTTCCGACTCTTTTTCTGCTATCTTCTTTACAGGAATCTTAGTCCAAAGAGCCACAACTTCAGCAACATCATTTTCTGTAACTTTGATTTCACCGCTTCGCTCTTTCTTCTCGTTTTGAGCCTTCATACGATTATATTTCTTTATGAGGAGAGCCTGTTCTCTGTTATATTCTCCTGCTTTTTTGTAATCTTCGCGTTTTAAAGACTCCTCTACTTTATCATCAAGTTCTTTTATCTGCGAATCAATCTCCTTCATTTTGGAAGTATCGCCCATCGAACGAAGTCTGACAGCCGATGCTGCCTCATCTATGAGGTCGATTGCTTTATCCGGAAGATTTCTGTCATTTATGTATCTGTTTGAAAGTTCAACTGCAGCCTTTACAGCTTCCGGCAAAATTGTAAGATTATGATGTTCTTCATACTTATACAAAATCCCGTTCAAAATCTCCATAGTCTCATCAACTGTGGGTTCATCAACCGTTACGGGTTGAAATCTACGCTCAAGCGCCGCATCTTTTTCTACATACTTACGATATTCCGTAATAGTTGTAGCACCTATAAGCTGAATCTCGCCTCTCGCAAGGGAAGGTTTCAAAATATTGGATGCATCAATTGCACCTTCAGCTCCGCCTGCTCCAATAAGAGTATGCATCTCATCTATGAAAAGAATAATATTACCATCATCAGCTACTTCGCGAATAACCTTCTTTATTCTTTCTTCGAATTCACCTCTATATTTCGAACCTGCTATCATGCCCGACAAATCGAGAGTTAGAAGTCGTTTATTCTGTACGGTAAAAGGCACATCGCCTCCGACTATTCTTTGAGCAAGTCCTTCTACGACAGCTGTTTTGCCGACACCTGGCTCACCTATAAGACATGGATTATTTTTGGTTCTTCTACTCAGAATTTGAATAAGTCTTTTTATTTCATTTTCTCTTCCTATAACAGGATCAAGTTTTCCGCTTGCGGCAAGAGCTGTAAGGTCTCTGCTGTACTGCGCAAGTGCAGAGCTCTTTTTTCTTCCTCCCTGTCTTCTTCCAAGGTCTTCTTTTACAAGATTTGGATCTTCACCCATAGCAGCAAGTGTCTCTGCATAGAGTTTTTGAACAGGAACGTTCAAAGTTCCGATAAGTCTTACGGCAACATTATCTCCATCCTTTATAAGAGCCAAAAGAATATGTTCTGTTCCTGTTTTTCCTGCTCTAAATCTATCAGCCTGTTTATGTGCTTCATTTAGCACCTGTTGCGCTCTTGGGCTGAATCCGTCTCTATCCATTGTAGCTACGCTGCCGTCCTGCACAATCAGATCTTTTACAAGATCCAGTAATCTTTTCTCGTCTATTCCATTATCAAGAAGTATACGCGAAGCCACGCTTCCCTCTTCACGTATAAGTCCCAGCAATATATGCTCGGTTCCAACATAATTCAGTTTTAAACTTTTGGATGCTTTACGAGCTGTTTTCAGAGCGTTTTCAGCTTTGTCTGTGAACTGTAAATTCATGCGCTCATATTCCTCCTCGAATTAGATTTTGTTTGATATCCCTGTGCAACACATAATAATAGTATAACACGAAATCATGTTCCTAAAATATCGATAGTTTAAATTAATTACCACCGTATCTGTCATAGATTTCATCAACTATATCATGTATTTCCTGTCTGGATACATTTTTGCAAATAGCTCTTGCCAAAACAACGCTAAGTTCATCATTGACCTGAGCTATAGCTTGAAGTTTGTTGATATCAACTGCAATTACTGCTCCCTTTCTTCTGTCAATTTTTAAAAAACCTTCTTTTTGCAATATTGAATAAGCCTTATTGACCGTATGCATATTGATACCAATCATATCTGCCAAAGCTCTGACGCTCGGCAACTGATCGCCTTCATGAAATCTCGATGTGGCGATTCCAAGAATTATTTGATTACACAATTGCAAATATATTGCGTCATCACTATTAAAATCAATTTCTATAAGCATACTATATCACCACTCTTCCTTTGTTATATAAATGGTATAACAGTTATTTTTTGGTGTCAACGATATTTCCCTTTCAAAAGTCTTAAAGCTTTATAAACTTTCAATCAAAAATACCGGTAACAATAAGTCTATCTATTTGACTTATTGCTACCGGCATTTTTATTTTAGTTATATTTTTTTATTTAATTATCTGCCTTGCTTATCGTCATCGCTGTCAAGATCTAGGAATTCAAACTCAAATTCATCATCTGACACAAAATTTCTTGTTTTTTTGCCTGCTCCCGTATTTTTAGACGGAGCAACTTCTTCCTCTTCGGGAACGTATTCATCTGTTCCTTCATCAGCATAATTATCTTCCGCATAGTCGTCCTGATAATCATCTTCTACGAAATCATCTTCGTTTTTGTTTTTCTTAAATTTTGAAAATAGTCCTTTTTTCTTTGGAGCTTCATTTTCAAAATCATCATAATTTTCATCGCTATAATTTCCGTCATCATAATTATCATTGTCATTATCATAAGACGATTTATCATAGCTATCCTCATAATTATCATCATAATTATCGGTATATCCGTCATTTTCGTTGTCATTCTTGTCATCTTCAAAATATAAGAGCTGTCTAAGTCTTATGAAGAAAAGAACAACAAGGATAACCAAAATAACAACGATAATAGCAAGAACTATGCTAAGAACTTTCCACATGCTCGATACTGAGCTTGTACCATTTTGCTGTACATATTCATTTGCAGAAAGAAGTCCTGCAACATTGTACTTCACGCCGCCATCTGTTGTCTTGTCAACAAGATAGTATGTTCCGTCTGCATCTTTTGTTACATAGTAGGAATCATCTGATGTTGTTGCAACATTGTCGCCGCTTTCATCGCTAGATGTGCTTTCTGTAGCATCGTTTGAAGCTTCGGTACTTGCGCTATCAGTAGAACTATCTGTATTTGCACTATCAGTTGAGCTATCTGTTGTACTTGCATCTGTTGAAGATTCTGTGGCATTTGCCGTACCTATTTCAACAAGGTCAGCTCTTATGAAGCCTGTACTTCCATCAGAAAGCTCTACGTAATACCACTCTTTGGCATCTGTTCCTGTAGCAGTACCCTTGATAGTAAGTGTATCTCCGCTTGATACGCCTTCAACAACAGAATATGCTGTTCCTGCTCCGCTTCTGACATTTGCTCTGCTGGTTGTTACAGTAGCTGCTGTATCTTCCATAGTTGTTACATCTGTTTCGGGAAGATCCTGTGTAGTTTCAGAAGTTGTTGTTGTATTTGTTGTTTGAGTAGTTGTAGTCTCTTCAGAAGATGTTGTTGTATTTTCTACTTCTTTAGTTTCACCTTTTTCTACGAGATCGCCTCTGATATAGCCTGTTCCACCGACTACATTTACCTTGTACCAAACCTGTCCCGAATCATCTGTTACTTCTTGCAAAATCTGAATACTATCTCCGCTTGCAAGACTTCCTACAACATCACTTGTTGTGTTTGTTTGTGAACGAACCTTTGCTGTTGATGCAGTAACCGTGCCATAAGTCACAGTTTCAGCATTTGTAACAACCACGCTTCCTGCTCCAAAAGCCATTACAATAAATATAATAGCAAGAACAAGCGCCAGTCTCCCACGTATTTTCTTTTTCATGCGATACCTCTTTTCTGTAAATTAATTTGTCTCGTCGATGGCATTGCCAATATCATGTCGCATGTATTTGCCGTCAAAGTCTACAAGTTCACATGCTTTATATGCATTGGCACGCGCCTCTTTAAGTGTAGCACCTTTGGCAGTAATTCCAAGTACTCTACCACCATTTGTTACAATATTTCCATCTTGGTCAAATTTAGATCCTGCATGAAAACAATAATATCCATCTTTCCCTTCGAAATTCTCAAGACCTTTTATAATCTTTCCTTTTTCATACTTCAAAGGATATCCTGCGCTTGCAAGCACAACGCATACAGCCGCATTGTCTTCGAATTCGAGGTCAATCTTATCAAGAGTACCGTCAATAACAGCATTCATAACATCTATAATATCTGTTTTCATTCTTGGAAGAACAACTTGAGTCTCCGGATCCCCAAAACGAGTATTGTATTCTACAACTTTTAGTCCGTCATTTGTAATCATCAGACCAAAGTATAATACACCCTTAAAGGGTCTTCCTTCAAGTGCCATTGCATCAACAGTTTTTTGATAGATGTTCTCGAAGCCTTCTTTATTCAGCTCTTTTGTATAAAAAGGACTTGGAGAAAATGTTCCCATACCGCCTGTATTAAGGCCTTTGTCGCCGTCCATAGCTCTTTTATGATCCTGAGATGAACTCATAAGTTTTATGTGCTTGCCATCAACAAAAGCAAGAACGGAAACTTCTCTTCCTGTCATAAATTCTTCGATAACCATCTCATTTCCGGCAGTACCAAACTTTTTATCGAGCATGATTTCATCAACGCCCTTAAGAGCCTCTTCAAGATTTTGACATATAAGAACGCCCTTTCCAAGAGCAAGTCCATCAGCTTTTAACACAATTGGGAATTTATCGTTTGCCTTTAAATACTCTTTTGCCTTATCAGCGTCTGTAAAAGTCTCATATGCCGCAGTCGGAATATTATATTTTTTCATGAGATTTTTGGAAAAAGCCTTACTTCCTTCAATTATAGCAGCATTTTTTCTGGTACCGAATACTCTAATTCCCATATCCTCAAGGAAGTCTACGATACCTGCGCAAAGAGGATCGTCTTGCGAGCAAACTACAAGATCGATATCATTTTCTTTTGCAAATTTGCCAATCTTTTCAAACTCCATTACACCGAAGTCAAGACATTTTGCAAGACTTGCTATTCCGGCATTACCGGGAGTAGCATATATTTCAGATACGTGCCCACTTCTGCTTATAGCCTCTATAATTGCATGTTCACGGCCGCCTCCGCCAACAACCAAAACTTTCATTGAACTCTCCTTCCAATTTAGCACATAAATCTTAATTCAAACTTAAGTAAACTTTTTTTCCTTCAATTTTCACTTTATTATTTGCAATCAAATCTATAACCTTTGGCAAAATAACCCATTCTGCTTCTTCCATGACTCTTTGCTGCAAAATCTTTGCCGTATCATTATCTTTTACTTCAACACTTTTTTGCATGATGATTGGCCCTGTATCAGTACCATCATCAACAAAATGCACCGTTGCGCCTGTCACTTTTACGCCTCTTTCAAGCGCTTTCTCATGAACTTTAAGTCCATAAAATCCTTTTCCGCAAAAAGAAGGAATAAGCGATGGATGTATATTTATTATACGATTAGTATATTTATCAATAATACATTTCGGAATAACAACAAGGCATCCCGCAAGAACAATAAGGTCAGGTGTATATTTATCCAAAGCATTTAAAAACTCACTATTAAAATCTTCTCTATTTTCAAAGTCTTTTGGTGATATACACTCTGTAGGAATACCGTGTTTTTTGGCTCTTTCAAGTGCATATGCATTTTTATTGTTGGAAAAAACCATAACGATTTTGGCATTTGTTATTTTCTTATTTTCAACCGCATCGATTATAGCTTGAAGATTTGTTCCGCCGCCTGATACGCATATAGCAACTCTTAGCATAATGTTACTCCCTTATCACCGTTTTCTATATGACCTACAACATATGCCTTCTCACCGGATTTTTCAATTGCTGATATTGTAGTATCTACGTCCTCTTTCTTTACGCACAAAACCATACCAAGACCACAGTTAAATGTGTTATACATCATGTGCTCATCGATATTTCCTTTTTTCATCATGAGTTTGAAAATAGCAGGCATCTCGTAGCTGTCTTTCTTTATAACGGCTCTCTTTCCTTCAGGAAGCATTCTCGGAACATTTTCATAGAAACCGCCGCCTGTTATATGACTGCAACCTTTTACCTTTACTCCTGCATTTTTGATTTCTTTCATCATATGAACATAAATCCTTGTAGGTGCAAGAAGAGCATCTCCAAGTGTTGTTCCAAGTTCATCAACATAAGTTTCAAGATTTTCTTTTGTGATATCAAATACTTTTCTTACAAGTGAAAAACCATTTGAATGAACTCCGCTTGATGCAACACCAATAAGTATATCGCCATCTTCAATAGTGCTTCCGTCTATGAGATCCTTTTTTTCGCAAACACCGACGCAAAAACCCGCAAGGTCGTACTCATCCTCAGGCATAAGTCCCGGATGTTCGGCTGTTTCGCCGCCTATAAGTGCGCAGTCACTCATCTTGCATCCATCCGCAACGCCCTTTACAATTGTTGCAATCTTTTCAGGATAGTTCTTGCCGCACGCAATATAATCAAGGAAAAAAATAGGTTCTCCGCCTGCGCATGCAACATCATTTACACACATAGCAACGCAGTCGATACCGATTGTATCATGCTTATTCAGTACAAAGGCAAGCTTGATTTTAGTTCCTACTCCATCCGTTCCGGACAAAAGAATAGGATTTTCCATGTCCTTTATTTTGGACATATCAAAAGCTCCGGAAAAGCCGCCAATACCGCCCATAACTTCAGGACGCATTGTTGTTTTTACATATTTTTTCATGAGCTCAACAGACTCATATCCTGCTTCAATATCGACACCTGCATTTTTGTAATTAAGTTCCACCTTTTTCTCCTCCTAGTGCATCAAAACATAAACATTATACTAAAAATATACTTTTTACCTGTAAAATTATTTATTCATATATTCTTTGTAACCGATTTTTTGCAATTTTTCGTCTTTTTTTACGACAGAATCTTTTAAAGATTTGCTGTAATCTTTAATTTTTGCAAGAAGATTATCATCAGATGTTGCAAGAATTTTGGCTGCAAGTATTCCTGCGTTTGCGCCTCCTCCTATAGCAACAGTCGCAACAGGAATCCCCGTTGGCATCTGCACAATCGAATAAAGAGAATCGCGTCCTCCAAGTGACGTTGTATGCATAGGCACACCTATAACCGGCATTGGGAAAATAGCCGCGCACATTCCCGGAAGGTGAGCTGCCATACCTGCTCCTGCAATTATTACTTTGTATCCTCTTTCTTCTGCTGTATTTGCATAATCAAAAAATTCTTGTGGCTCTCTATGCGCAGATATTACATGCATATCGTAGCTTACTCCAAGCTCCTCAAGTACATCTGCCGCCTTTGCCATAACCGGCATATCCGAATCCGATCCCATTATTATTCCAACTTGTGCCATGCCATTTACTCCTTTTTTCATAAATATTTATTCTTAAAAACCTGCTTCATCAAGAGGTTTATTAAGACTCTCCGTCCCCGGAAGAACAAATCTTCCTTTTTCTATAATCATAATTTTACTTCCGTCTTCTCTAACTGCTTCAAGGCTTCCCAGTTCATCATAAGGAAGTGTTATATCCGTGTGACATCCAAAATATGCTTTGGACATATCTTCATTTCGAAGATCGGATATTTCATTGCTTCTTGCTATTATCTTTTTCCCGTCAGGATTGTATGTCATAACATCCTCTTCGTGAGAATAGCATGTATCTCCAAGCGCAAAATGAGGTCCCGTCTTTTCATCTATCAAAATAGGCATTTTGTCCTGTATGCCATATTTTCTGGCCATAACATAAGCTATGGTATTGGTACCTATTGCAAATTCTCCGATTGGAAGAGTTTTATGATGATACAAAATATTATCATCAATATATTTTTTATTCTCGTCTGCATTTTCAAAATTATCACAGCTGTAATTTTTTACGCATCCATTTTCAAGTTCTATGGTTAAGTTCTTGAAATAGAATTCATTTAGATATACACCTGAAACATTTAGTATACCGTTTGTATCTTTTAATACAGGAGAAGTAAATACCTCTCCTACAGGAATATTTACATCTGCAACGCAGTTTTCAAAATTAGTCTCATGCTCTTTGTCTTTCAGCTCATGAAGCATAATTCTAATATTCGTTTTGTTGCCATTCATTCCCTTTACTTCTACATATTTTGCACTATCAAGAGTATCAATTATTTTTTGCTGCAAATCTCTGTAGAACATGTAATCGAGCGTATTGATTTTGACTGTTTCAGCGAAAATTTCTTCGTATTTATCACCGATTTCGGATATAGGAAAAGCAATTATTGTAAAGCTTCTCTCATCACCCGGAATATACTCATTTGTGATAACAGATGCCTCTATTCTGTATTTTGAAAGTTCGCTTTGCTGCTCTTTTGAAAGTTTTATGGCATCTTTGTTATTTTCAGGTTCAAAAGGCTTTTCTCCAAATACTTCGATTACTGCAGGACCGCCAAAAAGCCTTGCTTCAACCTTGCATTTTTCTCCGGCATTTTTTAAACTTTCGACTTTTCTTGTGAAAAGAGCTTTATCTAAGATAAGACCATTGTCATCTTTATGATCGTATTCATATTGTTTATTTGCGGATGCACCGTAAAAGCCGGTTTTTACCATGGAATTGGCTCCGTAAAAAAGTCCGCTTCCATTTCTGTAAAGTATGCTATCAAGTCCGATTTCTTTGAAATTTTCCATAGCCTTTTTTACAACTCTTTCAAATCCCAAATTATATCGAATCGCCACTGTTTTTTTCTTTGTTATATCCTTGTTTGTGGCTTCAAATCCCATACGATAGCCTTCAGTATAGGTTTTTGCCAAAGCATCGATTTGCTCTTTTGACAATGTATTTAAAAATTTTGCGGTATTTAGTTCATTATCGGATATATATTCACCGAAAAGGTAAAGATAAGAAGTATCCGACAAATCTGCGTTTTCAATTATATTTTTGGCAAAATCATCAGCCAAAGTAAATGTCTTTTGAAAACGTTCAAGTCGCATATCTTCTTCATAATCTCTATAGAAAAAATACAATATTTTTCTGATATTTTCGTAAGAAGGAAGTTTCCCCGCGTCAGTTAAACAATTACAAAAATCAGTATAAATTTCAACAAACAGCTCAAGTCTAACCAAGATCTGCCATTTATTTACTTCATAAGCAAATGGAATAATGCTTCTGATTTCATAATATAAAAGTGATAAAATGTCTCCAAACTCTCCAAGATTTTCCCTTGCAAAAGTTGGATTTGCATAAGACTTATCGTAATTTTCCGGAAGGATATCGCTATATACATCTTCCATATATTTTTTTAGTATAGATACATTTTCTTTTTTGATGCTTCCATCATTTGACTTATCAAATATATTTTTTACGATAAGTATAAAATCTGTGACTTTATGAAAATAAAGATCAAGTGCCTCATTACAGATATTTTCGCCCTTTATGCTCTCTATTTTGTCAAAGCAAAGGCTAAGGC
>Ga0065711_1039675_pt1 | contig 17605 bp, 10 predicted proteins | sample Hoacrofraction12_FD_59098 | JGI IMG/M metagenome (GOLD analysis project Ga0065711, IMG submission 59098) | Hoatzin crop microbial communities from Cojedes, Venezuela - Epithelial fraction 12 v2 (version 2) | ecosystem: Host-associated > Birds > Digestive system > Esophagus > Crop | place... | reverse complement strand
CCTCTGAGGGTGATGGAGCACTGGAACAGGCTGCCCAGGGAGGTTGTGGATTCTCCTTCTCTGGAGATATTCAAGACCTGCCTGGACAAGGTCCTGTGCAGCATGCTGTAGGTGACCCTGCTTTGGCAGGAGGGTTGGACTAGAAGATCCCCAGAGGCCCCTTCCAAACCCTAACATTCTGTGATTCTGTGATTTCTCTTGTTCCCTCAATTTCTGGTGCTAATTACAAAAGTGAGATTCTAGAGAACGACTCCAGGCTGAGCTTCTACCTCTCTGTAAATCAATTAGCTGAGTTATAAATGAATAAATTCTATCAATTTGACAGCAACAGCCCATCTGATTTAATGAAATCTAACTGAAGATGTTCATATGCTCATCTTCAGAGAATTAAAGCATATGATGATACAGATAAGATAAATAAAGGAGATAATGTGTTGTTCTTCCCATTAGAGCAATGATAACATATATTAAAAAATGGAATTATTTCTGCCTTGTTACACACAAGGCTAATGCCATGGAAACCAGATACTTTTCTTACAGTTGCCTGCTCTCCTAAGCAGCTGAAGAAAGCCATGCATCAGCACAGAGGCTGAATTTTGACCTCCTCTGTTGGCACCCAGAACTTTAAAAATGACTGCATCAAATCCCTTTACACAAAGAAATCAATTTCAACATCGTCCTGCAGTTCATCGCTGGAGCTTAGCACGTACCATGACACGTGGTGTTTCAGTAAGCCTTGCAGAAAACTGGAGGAATGCAAGAGTTTTTTACAGATACATTAGAAAAAAATCCTGCTACCCATATCTGACATGTACGTTTTCTCTTGGACCATGCACCCGTGCAAACTGGTGTACTCAGATCAAATTGCTCAGCTGCTACAAAGGCGAACCCAAGAGTTTTCTTTCCCTTTAAGAAGTCTCTTGTGGCATTCAAGTGCAGGCTGCCATTGTTCCCACCTTTCTGCAAAAGTGGTGTGGACTATTCACTAATAAACCCTTTTGCTTTTATCTTAGACTGATCCTAAAAGCTGAAAATCTGAGGAATTCTAATGAGATCAAATAAACAGCCCAAAACAGCCAACAATGGAAGAAATGCCTGACAAAAGGCACATTAAAGCTCAAAATCTGTGAACTCCAGGAAAACAGCAGTACCTACCCCAACTTATTTCACGCAACCAGTTTTCCTCAAAACACAGAAATGTGCCATTCCCTTGGGACGCGTCTGGTTGACAGGTGAAGAAGCTACTTCCTAGCACTGACACTTGTTTCCATACCTATTCATTGTCACCCAGAAAATGCAGCTACAAGTCACTAGAACAATGCTGAGACACTCTTTCCATCGTGACTGCGTGCATAATGTGAGTGGTATCAAAAATGATGGCCATATAACATGTTAATGTTCATTTCCCCAATTCTTTTGAGCATTTGCATTGAAATTGAAGCATCTTCTATGCAGTCCCATCAAACCCAATTTCTGTTATCAGTCTCAAATACTGGCTGAATATTCCAGGCCTAAGATACATGTCTGGTCTCTTATAACAACAGGACTGAGCCCCTTTTTTGGTTAATTCTACGTAATGCTCAGCAAAGCTCACCGCTGTCCAAGAGGATGCATTACTAACTTACTTTCCTTCTATAAAGCACCTCTCCACATCTTCCTGTTCGTTATTGCTGTGTGGAAGAAGAGCTCTTCATGAGGTATTTCTTCCAAAATAGATTATACTCTTTAACCCAAACACTGACTTAGTCACATAGGAACACAGGCATAATCCTTGGAGGTTCTTCAAGGGTCAGGCTGTGATCATGAGGCAAGCAAGAAGTAGGGAAAAAGTGTGCAAGTAGCTGAACTTTCTACTGGGAGGCTCAAGAACAATAAAGAGAATTAAAAATAATACATCTCTCTGATTTGAGACTAGCTTTTTTTTTCATTTTCAATCTTGATTACAAAAAAATTAATTTAAAAACTAAAAAGGCTTCTGGGATAAAAGCAAACATTCTGTTCAAACCAAATTGGGTTTCTGGTTCTTTTGGGTGATCTTCTTTTTTTTCCTTTTACAAGTTGATTAAATCTAGTCTTGGAATGCTAATTTGAAGGAGAGGAAAAACGTTTCCTGCCAAAAATGCCAACACACAAAACATAGTTTTCTAGCTCTGTCAAAAAAATTTCTCCCCTCTTCCATTTGAGCATACTGGCAGGATTCAGGCCAGATTTACAAATAAGCATTGGCATACTTGAAATCATGTTGTGCAACACTTTGCTAATATTTTAGATGTTTGTACCACTATCTCGTGTCTTTTTATGAGTGGAAAGACTGTGAAATAATAGTTCTTGGAGAGGGCATATATTCCTTCCTGTTTCATATATGCCAAGCAACAGAAGCAAGAAGCTTTGTCTGGAAGGACTAACAATGACCCTCCTGCAGCATCGCTCGCTGTTTCAGCCCTACCTTTCTCAGAGGGAACTGACTGCAGAAGAGGACAGAAGAATAAAAATGAGAGAAATTACAGAAAAGAAGTATTTAGGGAAGAAAACTCAGAAGAAATGAGAAAGATGCTGTGAAGGGAGTGAATGTGCTGAACCACCAGTGGTCATTAAAGCAAATATATTTTCCTGCAGCCTGGGGCTGACTGACATAAGAAAGAAAAAATTGAGATGAAAGATTGAACCAGGATTTTTAAAAACAGTGACACACAGATGGATTGGTCAGCTGGAAAGGCCATGGAGCCGATGCTGTTTTCTGGAGGGACAAACACCTGACATGTTTCACTGGGCACCATCAGTCAGGTAGCCAGGCTGAAACAGGGGCTGTGGGCTAACTTCTGACACTGCAAAGTCTTCATGGCCATTTTTTTCCCTGGCAGAGGTTTCATTATACATGTGTGCATTCATAGAAGAGAGGAAGACAATATCTACTGTCCTCTTTTTCTCTGGAAAACAAACATCCCATTCAACTTTACTTTGTTCTTTTATCGACAATACCTAAGGATGTAACTAACCAGTTATAAACACTGGTTATCCAACAGAGAGTTGGATCGCTGCTCTCCAAACAGTACAGCAGAGCTGGAGAACACTGAAAAAGCAGTTTTGAAACTATGGAATTCAAACGACTGAAACCACATTTAATGTCCCTTTAATGACCCACCAGCTGTAGCACCTGCTCCATCCGATACTTGATGGCGCTCTGAAAACAGACGGTCAAAGCAACCTGGATGGAGAATTTCATTCTGGTGTCAATCAGGACTGCAACTTCACCCTCAGTCCTGGACACGACAATGTGGTGATGCCCTCAACAACACTCCATTCCCTCTGCCAAACACACCCAAGCAGATCTACAGGACCTGATGTAGGTACTTTGAACCCTAAGGTTTATCTGCTCTTTGTGACTATATCATCAAGGCTGTTCAGGAGGACAATATGAACATGGGTGCCATGTGCTTTAGATTTACAGTCTGGAAATTTTCATGCATTCATGAAGGACACAACGCTTTCTATTCTGCTCCAAAAAAGGCCTCCTCTGTTTCAGAGGCTTGCAGCTGAGTGTAGCAGAGCCTCTCCTCCCAGGGAGCACCCACAACTGAAAGCTGCGGTGAGGAAAAGATATTGTCAGGCAAGTCACACACTGCGCCAAGGACAGTACTGATGAAAACAAGAAGTAAAACAAACAGGCTGAGACTGAATGTATGACCTCATGATCAGGACGATGCAATGCATCCAAAGCTGACCTTTTTGCTTCCTTTTACTGCTTGACTCTAGAAATAACCCAGGCAGCAGTGCATAACTCAATCACACTGGCAAGTTTATCTTCCTGCTATGTTACGAGGGCATGGCAGGCACCAACAATAAAGTTAAAGTAAATGTCAGGAGGCCAGTGAATTGCTGAAGCGGCCATTTGTTCTGATCTTCCATCAAGCACAATAACTCTAATGGAAGCTAATAGAGGGTTGTAAAACCTAATACCATGATGCAAGCAGGCAAACACCCAATGTACAGTCTGAGCAGAGCAGGAGAAAGAAAAGAAGCAAGTAATAATCCTTACTTCACTACAGAGACATGAAAGCAAGCACAGCATTTCCCTACCATCCTCTCTGGCTTGGCTGAAATCCCTTCAGGGGACACATCACCCTTCTTCCTGAGCAGCCTGGACCCAGTAGGTGAAAGATGAGAGGTTATCTGGGAGACAAAGCAGATTAGGAACGCAGACATGCTGAGCAGGTACGAACCCTGGCTGCCAAAGAAGGGTTTCTACCCATTTTGTAAGCTGTGCTGCAGCTGTGAATGCTGTGGGATGGGTGGTCAAGAAGGTCCCGAGTGCTGGGGATGCAGGAAAGCTGAGCTGCAGGGTGTGACCAGCCCTGTCCTCATCGCGTGGCTGGTTTAGTGCTTCTTCCAGCTGCCCCCACAGCAGCAAGAAGAGGAGCTGGCTTGGCTTAGAGGAGGAAGGCTCCTTTTCAGCTTTGGAGAGGTGCTGGAGAAAATCTTCAAGCTTGGGGCAGGAAAGTGTCCCATCTACGGCAGGGATGTGAGAAACCAGTGCCTGATTTATGGATAAATCAGTCTCCATCTCTAAGTGCAGTGATAATTTCCAAGCCTCTTGTTTGGGCAGGGAAACCAAGTGGCTATCTGTCACTTCATAAGTAATTTAAAACTGTGTTTGCTGTAAGGATCCTACTGAATGCAAACCCTAACACAAGCTCCTATGTAAGCCTAGCAGAACTTTCCCCTCAGAATTCATTCCTGGAAAGTCTTGATGTTTTGTAGCAGGTCTTCACAGAGGCTAAGCCACATATCCCAAGATCCCAGTGGATTCCCACTCAGGTATCAAAAGTTTAGATCCAGAGTAATTTAGCAGATCCCCCTAGCCTTTCCACTGCCTGGTGGAAGGTTCCCAAAGCTAAACATAACTAAATTGCTCCAGAAAAATAATGACAATTTAAAAAGAAAAAAAAATCTAGTCCCAGTTGTAACCTGCTGTGCTTTTCTGAAAACCTGGCTCTTCAATTTTAGCCTGCTTTGAAAATCGTAACAAATAAAATGGGGCTCATTTGTTACACAAATGATAGCTGGGGTTTCAAATAAAATAAGCCTGACCTTGATGGAGATTTCATCAGTGCAGGCTATTATTTCCCTCTGCTAATGGCTAACGGCCTAGCCATCTTCACCGAGCAGCAAGAGGTCTCCCAGCTGCCTGGGTGAATTATGGCTAGAGTAAGTAATATTAACCCCTCCAGGATAAGTATGCGGGTCATAAAACAAGAGCTGCACAGCTGCTAATGCCAGCAACAGCAGTCTTTATTAATCAGCTAGCGGAGCGTATGGCAGGAGAGCTGCCCACCCTCCTGCGTGGGGCAGAAGGACCACAGGCTTTGTAATGGCTGCACCATGTCACAGCAGCCCCATGTTAATTGATGTCTTCCCCTGTCTTTGGGGAGGGACGGGTATAAATACAGATGAAGTGAGATAGGGATGATCAGGGGTGTATGTGTCAGCGATTTGCAGGTTGTTGAGCTTCAGTTAAGATGGGGGACAGGGAGGAGAAAGCCAAAGAGTCTTGTCTGTAGGGTCACCCCATTTTGTTCACCAGCAAGCGCTGGCTCTCTGGGAGTGTGGTGCTGCTACACGGTTGCAGCACAGCTAGCCCACAATGCTGGGACTCACTCACTCTGGCAAAAGGAGTGAATAAATCCCCACAAATTGCTATAATAAGGATTCAGCCCACAGACTCTGTGGCGTAAACACACATCTGGTCTCTGTTTGTAATGAAATCAGCTGAAAGCACCACTGTGCATTAATAACAAAAACGTTCAACATATTGCTACCAAATAAGCTCTGCTTGTCTTGAACTTCTATTGTCACATGTTAATGCACTTCTAACACTGATAAATGATGAAGTGCTACAAAACATTCATCAAGGGACTTAAGAGTTAAAAGATAAGCATTACTGTGGCATTGTTTTGTACTCCATCAGTTCTTTTACAATTTCGGCAGAAGTTAAAAAAAGAAAGTCAGAAACGCAAAGCAAACATTTCATATTGAGCCTGCCTTTCTTTGGCAGAGATTTCTCAGCTACAGGTCTTATCCTGTGCCTGTGTGGAATGAGAAAATCCTTGGGGATGCATGAAAAGGAAAGTTTCCTTTTGCAATAAATTGGTATTTTCCACCCACCTCCTCCTCCCTCTTCCCCCTTTTCTTGCCACAAACAAGAACTGTCATTCACTCTACCTTAATTCCACTCTCTAGTCCCTCTCCTTTGCCTTTCCCTCACGCTCTTTGCCTTCATTTTAATCAGATTTTTACAGTCTTGCTTTATCCTTGAAATTCCTGGCTACTACGCATGGCTCATGCTTTATGTGTGACTGTTGGTCACTTTGAGTTCCGTGTCATGAAAACAACCAGGGAGCTCAGGAAGGTCAGTATGTAGATTCAGTGTGGCCAACACACGGAATGGGTTTTACCTTCTGAGTGATGTGGTTGATCCAGGGAGAAGAGCAGTTGCTTAGATCAGGTCCTTGGGGCTCCCAGACCCCATCTGGTGCAAGACACCGGAAAGTTGCAACACCTGGAAGAGGAAAACCGCTGTGTTCAGTGTTATCGGTTGCATTTTGCCCCCATGACCCTACATCAGAGGCTTCATTTCACAATGATGGACACCTCATGCAAAGCCTGGGAGCTTATGCATAGAATCACAGAAAGGTTTGGGTTGGAAGGGACCTTACAGATCATCTAGTTCCAAGGCCCTTGCCACAGGCACAGACACCTTCCACCAGACCAGGTTGCTCAACGCCCCATCCAACCTGGCCTTGAACACTTCCAGGGAGGGGGCATCCAGAACTTCTCTGGACAAACTGTTCCAGTGCTTCACCACCCTCGTTGTAAAGAATTTCTTTCTACCTCATCTAAAACTAACCTCCTTTCATTTAAAGCCATTATCCCTGGTCCGATCACTACCTGGCCAGCTTATTGCTCATTAGTTAGATTACTAGCGCTGAGGACCTCGGCAGGACACTTCCAAGTCACCTCAGTGTCCTAGTCTCCCATCTTCTTAGCACTTAGGGGCCCTCAGTCATAAAAGACCCATGAGGTAGTGCAGGAATATTATCTCCATTTCACCAGACAGAGACTATGCACAGAGGACTTTGCCTTAGGCCAGGCAGGAAAGCTGCCAGGGACTAAGAAATCAAAGTTGGATCTAAAACGCCAAGCCAGCACCCCGAGTGCTCTGCCCCAGCGCTGGCGCCCCAAGATCAGACCCTTGCGCCTCCACTTCCTTGCTGCTTTATGAAGATTTTACCGCTCTGAATCATTGTTAAATCATTTGGGTGGAAACACACAAAAGTTTAAACACTATGAATGCCAAGATGTAACTCTGGGCTTTACTGTCCACCTCCAACCGTGGAGAGGGACTTTCGAGGAGAGTTTTGTTTGGGAAGGGCTGCCCAGATCCCTGCTGCAAAAGACAGCACAGTGCCTCAGGCCTTTCCAGACAAAGAGAAATGCATCTGAAATGATGCAGTTAAATATCTTTAAAAAGCAAGAAAGCCGGCACACGTAGATTAAAGACTCTGCATCCTATAAAGTGCTCTGCCCTGCAGAGCTGAACTTTTCAGCAGAAGAGTGAATTACAGGCAAGGTCTGATGGTAGCGCCGATTAGAACCAGTGAGAGTTTGCTCATGCTTTCAAAGGGAGCTGGAAGAGGCCCACTGCTAATATACCACAGCTTTTAACCAGTTGCATGAATCACTGAAATTAGAGATAGGAAAGGCTTATGGCCATCCCCTATCAACAAGTTGTGTTATTTTTTTCTTTTCCTTAGCTATTTTCACCCAGTCCTTAGCTCTTGCGCTTAAAAGGGCTCCCTGCATCCAGCCTTCATTTTCCTTTTTTATCTTTTCTTTCCTTCCTCACAGCTTCAGTTCAGACTATCCATTCCCCTCTCTGGGAACCACATGATACTTCTCGCATTAATTTTACAAAGCGGGGCAAGGAAGGACAGCAAAAATGTTCTTTCCCTATTCTCACCATTGACGTACTTCCATGCCCCTTGTATTTTAACATATATTTAATCAGTCTGACCTCACCAAACTCCAGAGAAAGTCAGTAATCATATACACAGGTGTCAATGGCTCTCTTGGACAATGGAGCAGAGAAATAACAGAGAGCCCTCTCTGCAAGTCAGATCCCTCCAGCCCATATTTTCAGGCAATTTCCTCCATCTTTCAATTTCTTCTTGGCAAACGAGTTCTTCGGGTTGTACACCAAGACTAGCTTGAAAAATAAGCACTTTTGGAACACTGCATTTCTTAAAATACAGCAAACTGAACCATATGCCAAAACCCATTTTTCATTCAACAGTGTTTTAATTTGGACAGAAAATTTCCAAAAGCAACCTTTTGGAAGAAAACAATTCGGGGGAAGAGCAGAAGAAAAGGAACAAACTCCAATAAACCATAAACAATTTTGAAAGATTTAGCTTTGTTTTCTCCCCTGATTTCCCTGCTGATCACACTGGGTGCTGGTTGCAGTTTGGAAAAATCACCCACAGTGGTTCAGGAGTGCAATGTGGCAATACCTGTCCTCTGAGATGCTGGCCACAGCCTTTGAAATGCAAAGAGTGAAGCACAGAGCTTCACAATGCCAGTTTTCTTGACTTCCCCTTCTCCCTCCCTCCCCCCCGACAAGCAAAGAATTTGCTGTCAACACACCAGTCAATGAGCCCAGTGGCTACAAATACAGGCAAAACCAGAGAAAAAAGGCCCATCATACACAACTTCTGGAGGCAGAGGCCCTTCTAGCACATCAAGCTCAACCCCACAAGGTCGCTAGCCTGTACTGTCCTTCGGCCAGAGCTTGGGATGCCCAAGATCCTGCAAAACGTGCTCAGCATATTGAGACTTCTGCCCCAGCCAGCTGCTTGCCATACCTCACCAAGGCAACGCAGACCCGGCAGAAGGCATCAGCGTGCTCCACTGATGAAAGCATGTGTGCCACAGGGGCCTGTGGGCAAACTGGTTGCACACTCACAATATCCCATGGGCAAACGGAGACAGCTCGCTGTGTCCTCCTGCACCTTGACTCACCTATCGAGCCCATGGGACATGGCTGCTTCGCCACTTGACCCTGCCGCGTCCGAGACCACATAATATCGCGGGCTTCCATGGGGTCGCAGCTCTCCGTGCCAGCTGGCGGCAGCTGGGAGGAGGCGGGTGGGAGGTGTGTGGTCATCTCGTCAGGGACGTCAGCCATGGGAGATGGCGTGCTGGTACTCCTGTTCCTCCTGCCCGAGGCCGACGTGGTGGTGGGGCGGCTGGTGCTGCTGGTGGCCATCCGTGGTGTGGTGCTGGCAGTGGTGCTCCCCGGGCCCAGAGCCCCCGATGTCGATACTCCTGAAACAAAGGCAGAGCTGATTCAAGAGAGGAAGGAAAAAAGGGACTCAGGCCTAGGTCCAAAGGATGTCCTCTCTGCCCCCATGGCCTGCGGGGTGTAGCTGGAGCTACAGCTAATGCAAAGCTTGCTGCACAGCCACATTTCAGTGAGAAGCTGGAGCACACAGCGAGAGAAGCACACAGGGGGGTAATGACCGCTGGAGCACAACCAATTTTCCAAAAGCACTAGCATTGGATGAAAATAAAGCAGCACTTTACGCCCTCACCATTTTTCTTCTTGGCATTTTAATGTAAAAATCTTTTTTTTCCATCTTTTAGGGAACACCCAGCACAGAAGTGCTTTTAATTTTTTAGTGTTGCTGAAGACCCAGCTGCTTTGGACAGAAAAACATTTTCCACGGTGTAATAAAAACCCACCACCACCACAAATCCATCCCCAAAACAGCAGTGCACAGAGGGATGAATGCAAGGCTGTCCCCCTGAGCAAGCCGATCACTTCCTCTCAGGTTCATGCCTTGCTGCCCCATCCCAACAGCAGCGCTTGGGCCTCTCGAGCTGCAGGCCACGTGGCAGATGCAGAGGTGTATATCAGCCCAGCCGAATGCTCGAGAGTTTAATGCTCAACAGGCTGTTTCATTTAAAACCTGCGATGAGCAGTTGAGTAGCGAGAAAGTGGGGAACCTGGTTTAGAAATGCATAAACCTATCCTACATCCTGCAATAGCTGCGCTAAGCACTGCGTATGGTGAATACCGAGGGATGGCCATCTTATAATTATCTTGTTTTGCCTCCTATTTAGACCAAGGTGCTTGCACAGATCGGAGCTTCATGTAGATTTCTTTTTGGTTTGTCCTGAAATCTTAGGTGGGGAAACTGAGGCAGGCTGCCTCCAACTGCTCCCGCATCGTCCCTGCTGTGCCGCGATGCGTGCAGCTTGCGAAGAAGCCTGCTTCTCCCATCTCCCTTGCCTCTCACAAAGATAAGCACCCTCCTGCTTCTCTCAACACAACACTTTTACTCCAGTTAAATGCCACGTATTCACAATTGCCCCCTCAGTCCCTGCCCTGGGGAAACACTGGGGCTGTCCGGGAAAGGCAGGTAAGGAGGCCATATGAATAGGCTTGTCTGATCCTTGTCTGACACCACTCTCTCTTAAATTCCCATGCCACAACATCTCCCTACCATCTCACATCTTCCAGCATCCAAAAATCCTTCAGAGTCACAGTTGTTCCACGTCCAGCAACATGAACTGGAGTTTCTATGTTACAGACAGCCATATGTGAACTCCAACCTAGCCAGAAATGAAAATTAAATGGGAGACTCACCCTGCCACCCTGAGGAGCAACCTCTTAACTATCCAGCTGTGCGAGCAGGGTCAGCCTGCAAGCTCCTGAGAGCAGACATTGTTCTCTCTTCTAGGTCCAGTGAAGCAGACCACGCTCACTGTTTGTGCAATATTAGTTATTAATGTAAAATGATATTGCTGTTACTGGAGTTCATTCAAGTCTACCTATTTCATGCATAGAAATGCCTGCCTTTAGTGCAAAATGTGAGCTGTTTTCATTCTGAAAGAGTTTTTTCGATATTTAAGCACTTTCAGTCCATTGTGCTGTGAGCAATTCTCCTGCCCCAGAGTACTCAATAACACGGCAGTTGAAGCACATGCTTGCTCTGCTTTTAGGTAATCTTACTCCAAACCTAAGACACGCTCTCCTCAAACTCCAAAACTTAGCAGCATCATGAACATAATTTTCTGAGGGATCAGTATTTTTCACGAAAACGTTCAGTTTAAAAATCCTAGATCTACCATCTCTTGGAAAATGGGATTATCTTCTCCCCCAGGCTCCAAAAAGGTGAGCAACAGCACAACAGGTACCAAATCAGCTGAGCACCAGGACAGTGATCTAAAATCAGGTCTTCCAAGCTCATTGATTAGATTTTCCAGCCTTCTTGTGCCACCTCCCTTCCACTATGAGCCCTGAAATTGAATGAACTCCAAAAAATACAGTGCAAAATCCTGCAGACATTGACAGATTTCTTCTAGTTTCTGCTGAAAGCTATGTTAGATCACCAAGCAATGATTTCCATCTGATGTTACAGGGAGGATTAGAATTTGTAGAGAGCTTTGGCAAATATTATCTGTTTTTACTACAGCAGGTCTTGCCATGACTACATGTTTTCTTTCTTCATAATAACGACTAGCCCTGGAGATAACAACCTGCAGAAATGCTCCCATTTCCTCATGCAATAACAAGTTATTTTCCATTTCCAAAATGACCTATGCTGTGCACTACAGATGCAGAGGTACCGAGCAGATATAGTGGATGCAGTTTCAAAGCCAAAACTAGCAAACCTCCCTTAAAATCGTTCTTACAGTCATTTGTGAGTATATAGAAACATATATTGAGCATCCAGGAGCAACCCTTGATCCACACGCAGGGGTACTGCATTTCTGAGCCTAGTTTTGTTGACAATCATTGAATATCTCGTGGCATATTGTTTTTGGAATAGGTCTGGCAAGTTTACTGTAGCAGTTAGGCACAAGAGATTTAACGGCATTTTCCTTCAGCCATAAAAAAAGTGAGTTGTTTTATCTTTCACAAACCCCTTGGCACTAGTGTCGAAACCTCTTTGAGGGCTTGTTCTTCCAACTTTTTTCTTGTTCCACTGGACTTTCTTGCTGCTTTTAAAAATAAACACCTCCACCATTTACATAGGACAAATTATAAGAAGACATAAAAGAGCTGCCTTGAAGTGGCCTAACGAAGTGAGATGGATGGGATACCACTGAACTCGGTTCAAAGGTCTGATTATTCAACGAGTCAATTCGGTAATGAGCTCCAGCGAACATGATCACCATGCTAACACCACCCAGTTCCACTGGCTCCAGGCAGCGCTGCTTGCTGATTTTGCTCACACAACTGTGTGCTTTAAAACAAAGTTAATTGCTAAGAAGGGAAAGAACAAGAGATCAGGATCATTTACATATAAATGATTCTCAGATCCAAGCAAAACCTCAAAGACACTGCAACCTGTGCAAAATCACCTAAATCCTCCAGCACAGAACAGAGATCAAGCCTCCAGATTAACTCAGGCTGCCAATAAACTGTGAATTTTTAACTCAGGGAAAAGCAGCATTGCAGCATTGCTTTAACAGAAAGAATCTTCAGATAACACTTTGTAATACAATCTTTGCTCATAGACAAGCAGTGATCTTCAAAAATCATCAACACTAGAAATGTATAATCTTGATTATCTTCCTTTTAATACTTGTTTTTACCATGTGTTGCCATACCAAGAGTTTAAAGACAGCTTTTGGGTAAGACTCAGTTTTAACTCCTAGGCTTCCAATCCAAGACTTTGCAGACTTCGATTCCACAAAGCACAGTGCTGGGATAGGTATTTTCACAGTGCTCCCAAGAAAGCAAACTGCTGCTGTTGAAACACCTCTTCCCCAGAAACACTGCAAAGTTATAGTTCATTCTTTATCTTCCCCACCTCTAACTAGGGAGCTGGCACTAATAGCAGAAAACTAAGTTTTGCCATAATTCAAACTAGAGCTGCATCTTATAAAAAAACCTAAAACATTACCAGCGTCCACAGGGGAGTAATTGCTACTCCCAGAGAAGTCTCTCTCTAGTGCGGGCATATTGACTAGCAAAAAATTTAAATTGTTATATTTTTCTCTTGTTTCTTTTATTTCCCAACTTATTCACAGAGCTCAGGTCTCTGGAGAAGGAATTTTGCTTCGTGGAAGGGAAATCATGGGAGGGATTTGCTCATAGGCAAAAATCTTGAATAAGGGTCTGCCTGTCTTTCCCCCTCACCCCCTTCCTTCTTTTCCCCTTTCCTTGCCTAAGGTGCCAAGTGCATAACTGGCCTAAGACCAGCACTTCCTACCTGCCACTGGACAAATCCAGCACACATCATCTTACCTTGTGCTCTGCTCAGCTCCTCCTGGTGATCCCAGACATGGGAGTCTACTTCTCCAGCTGACTCTGACTAGTGTTTTCCTATCACAGAAACAGCTCCGATTGCAAGCAAGGCTATTTGTGATCACTAGCAAGCTGCCTTTTCTCTCCTTTATGTTTCTTTTAGTACCTAAGTATCCAGCCTATGACCTGGTGTACTCGATAACTGAAAACACTTCTCAAGAAATGTTATGCATTTTCTGTCCCATGAATGAAGGTAACAGGGTGCCCCTTGAGCAGAAACTGCAGACAAGATTTTCTGGGTGAAGTTCGCGGACTTTTGCTAGGTAACAGATGACAGAAGACATCCATCTCCCTCGGGGGTTGCAATCCAAAGGTTTAGCCTGACGGCTACGTGCTGTGAGCCAGCACTCGCTCACGTAATCAGAAGAAGAGGCTGCACTCCAAGTTTCGTGCACAAGGTCTAAGCAAACCATGATGACTTCACTCTCCGGCGAGTCTTGCATTCCTGAGTCTGACACACAAGCAGACGTGCCAGCACACCAGCGGCCAAGAGCCCATGGCTGCTCCCTGTGCTGCAGCTGGTGCAACGCTTCAGCAACTGAGCTACAACTAATCCAAGGGGTTCAGCGTCTTCAGGAGGATACAGCAAGCCAGGAGCCTTCTTGAGCACGTCTGGGCTGTGTTCACAATTATTTATGCAGGTCGCTGCTGTGCTAAGACAAACAGAGCCTTGCTGGTTTCTGAAAGGCTGCAAGAAACACAAAATCTGAAGGTCCCTCCCTTCGTCGCCGGTAGTTTTGCCCTTTTCGTATTTGAAAACCACATCCTTTGCTCACAGCATCCCCTTTTAGCACCACTTCTTCTACTGAAATACAGTGGAAGTTGTTTTTACATAGCCAATATGAAGGTTTAGGCATGTCTTGAAAGAAGCGGTACAAAAACCCTCATACCTAATACAGTTGAAGGATTATATCACAGCTGTTTTTCTCTTTCCTGTCACATAAATGCATCTGATGGGAATTAGTTTTCTACAGGCATTTTCAAATGCATTTCAGTGCATTTTCTGAAATGCCCTAGAAAAAAAAATTATTAATTGAAAATAAATATATTCCCATTTTCTTTTACCTTGGTTTTTTGCGTGGTTTTTCACCAAATTCCCCGTAAGGTGACAGAAAAGTATAACTAAAGTCAAGGAGCACCCAGGCTGATCCTTGCACACCCAGTACGATCCCTAAGAGCTGCATAACCAAGTATTCATCAACCCAGTTAACACACTGGTGGACTGCGACGTTACACTGAGCCTATGCCACAACAGACATCACCCTGCAAAATCATCTTATGTTGGATGTCTGCTGGAAGACCAAAAGCCACATGCTGGTGCCACCCAGGAGCTACAGGCTGGAGAATCAACAAGGCGAGATTAGCCCCTAAACGCTGTACAGCTCCTTCCACGTGTTTGAGAGAAACTATGATTTATTTTTACTGCAGGCAAAGGCCAAGCAGGCCTCACATCAAACATCTGAACAGCTCTCCCCTGTGCTCACACATGCAGTTATCTGGGGAAGCTGAGCCAGAATCCACTGCTTTTGGAGGGGCTGTGTTTTCTGTTGTCGGAGCTTTATTGACGGAGACTGAAAAAAGGCTTGCAAAAACCATTGGTGGAAAGAAAAGATTAAATATGCAATGGCCCCAGAGTGTTCAACATAATATATTGTCTTTAACAACACAACTGCATGTAGTCCTACGCTCCGAAAATGCCACATGAAGTATGATACACAGATACACAGCTCTTCTTTCTCCTCCCTCTTACCTTACGCCTGAAATAGCAGAGGAGGAGGAGTATGCATCCAAGAGAAGAGAAGTCCATTCTCTTGTGAACCGCCAAATGGAAAAACCATTTCTGTTTTTTTTTCCTAGCTCTTCCAGTAGGGGATCAGGTTTTGTGCCCGAGGCTACTCTGCCCACACATGACTATTCTGTTGGGCCTGGGCAGCTGCTGTGCGGGATCCGGGCCAGATGTTAAGTCCCCTGTACTAGGGGGAAACATACAGCTGTGGCCCAAGACATGGTGCAAACTCAGCTGTTTCAATGTACCTCAAGCTGGAATCACTTAACACGCTGGGTCTTTTCCTCAGAATCTCAGTTTCAGCATTTAACAATAAACAATAAAGAATGAGAGCTGAAGCGCGCAAAATCATTGCAACAGGCTCAAGTCCAGTCTGCCTTCTCCAGCTCTTCCTTTCTCACCGCACAACTCTCAGCAAGACAGTTAATACATTCAAAGCAGCCACCACATGGGACCAACTTCCAACAGGCAAAAAAATATGTCTACCAAAGCCCTTTTGAATCAAAACTACATTTCTGACTATGATTAACTGCTTATTACATTTGCTGGATTGCTATGGGAAGGTCGTTCTGTCAAAAATATTCTAGCTATTATTGCAAATGTCCAAGTTTTGCCTGAAAAATTAAGAACTCAAACAGCAGCCTAGCTGTTTTTTCATGAAATATTCGTTTTATGCTTTTGTTGGATTGTTTGCGCGTGCGTGTGTGTGAACACTTAATACTTTGTCTGTCTCCCAACAGCTCTTAGTGTCAAGTCCCCAATTTAGTTGTCATTTGAATAAAAGAAGCTACTTTTTTCCTTTCTTCTTTTTCTCTCTGTCCCATTCTTCTCCAAGGAATTACTGGATCCTGCTTAAAATGTGTAACTTCAGAGACATCAGACAATGTTGTAACTGTCATTGGCAAGCGGTTACACCACATCAACACATCTAGCAATACCAGGAAATTAAGTGGTACAGCACACGAGCATCAGCTGTTGCCTTCACCATGGCCCTCTTCTATCAGGAGACAGTTACTAAAGTCTTAGCTCTGTTTTCCCACTCAGGACCTCTGCCAAATTCACCTTTGCAAAGCTCTCGTACCCTTTGGCACCCATCCATTGAGGACATTAATATCATATTGCCCTTTCCAGACTTTGCAACCGATTCTGAACGTTCAGGCAGAAATTTAACTTGACTATCGTGCACAACACATAAAAATTAAGCGTTTTTTTCAACAGCATGCTGTAAAGCTTTTAGAAATGCAGATGACTTAAGTCCATAGGAGGCCTGGTAAACAGGAAAAGATTAGAGAAGAGCTGATCTAATAGACAGTAGATCAGGATTTATTATAAATGGACTAATCTAATAGGTTAGAGAGTTCAGTTCAAGAGCTATTTTTAGGCAATCTAGCTTCAAATCACTCTAGTTTTCAAAAATACTGTCAGATGTGGTTGCAGTTATTTTGAATTTCTGGATTTGAACATATAAAATCTGACTACTATTTTTTTTTTCAATCCACATGTTATTTCACATGAGGGGGGGGATAAAAGCATACAATCTCTTTTTAAGGGCACACCAGCTGCATATTATTACTGAAAGTATGGACTGAACTTCTAACCTCCTAAACGATCTCTGTCCCCTGGCGTGATTCATATCCATCAGAGCCAGTGGTGCAGATCTTATGAACTGTCTTCCAAACTGAATCCTTCAAACTCTATTAAAGAGAAGCCCAGTAGGAATTCCCCAGTATCCCATTGTTAGAGAAATCACTTTTGATTTCAGTAACAGGTGCTGTCAGTTTTTCATTCAGACCATGTCAGAGCGCAGACACATGAGCACTACACATATAAGCTTCACGAGATTTACTGGAGGCCGAGAATGTCACATTTGGCGATTTTTATTTTATTTAACCTTTTAATTAAATCACGTATATGTCTCAGCCACGCAAGCTAAAACTTACATTTTAGTTTCTATGCAAAACAAGCACATACATAGCTCTTAAGAAGGAAAACCAATTTTTCCTGTCTATTTGGCAATAGATGGAGCTTCATCTAACGTATGTTTCCTGTCTTTTGCCTGCACTTCTGCATCTTTCATTGAACAACTTACACACACTCTGCAGAGGCAGTGCCAGATGGAGTCGGTCCTTCTCCAGCAGTTCTCCACCTCTGCATTTATGATGAACGGAAGCAAGCACAGGAGTCATAAAACGACTATTCACACCCTAGCATTTTCTGATCTATCCAGTCAACGCAACAAGTCTTTCTGAGGGCCAAAGGCAGTCAGCTTACACCACTATCCGAAACATTTCACATAATCACAGAATCACAGAATAGTAGGGGTTGGAAGGGACCTCTGTGGGTCATCTACTCCAAGCCCCCTGCCGAAGCAGGGTCACCTACAGCAGGCTGCACAGGACCTTGTCCAGGCGGGTCTTGAATATCTACAGAGAAGGAGACTCCAC
>Ga0065711_1006354_pt1 | contig 17605 bp, 8 predicted proteins | sample Hoacrofraction12_FD_59098 | JGI IMG/M metagenome (GOLD analysis project Ga0065711, IMG submission 59098) | Hoatzin crop microbial communities from Cojedes, Venezuela - Epithelial fraction 12 v2 (version 2) | ecosystem: Host-associated > Birds > Digestive system > Esophagus > Crop | place... | reverse complement strand
TCATCAACCTCCTCCTCCTGGTCAGGTGGCCTGTAGTACACACCCACCGTAATGTCACCCTTATGAGCCTGTCCCTTAATTCTAACCCACAAGCTTTCAACTTGTTCCTCCTCTGCCCCCAGGCCAAGCTCAATGCATTCTACTTGCTCCCTCACATATAGAGCAACTCCCCCACCTCTCCTTGTTGGTCTGTCTTTCCTAAAGAGTCTGTAGCCATCTAACATTCATTATGTGCTGATATGTGGTATGTAAATACTGCTTGATCAGGTGAGCATCTATCAAGTCTACTTCTTTTAATGGTGAAATTGAACACAAGCTCGAATTCCAGAGTTCAGTGATTAAAATGGTGGAAAATGTAGCTTTTCTTCTTTTACTAAGGCAGGTATTTGAAAGAATTATTCTCTCAGTCAAATCCTTAATCTTACAATATACACCTGATTTCAAGATCACTAATTTTGATTTATTTCAGCTAATTTCTTAAAGACAAAAATGGTGTCATTTTGTATTTCTATGAATTGCCCCCTACCTTGTTTCTGCAAAGCTATGGGTTGTATTAGAATAACGTGGTAAAAGGTAGTTGCACTCTTAACAGAAGTTTGCGGTCATGTCTGTTAGCATTATTATGAGTTCTAAGAATGCTGAAGAATGAAGTAATGAAACAAACAAAATATATCTGTGCATACCTTGTATGTTTGAGTTGGAAAATTGAGAAAAGCTTACAACAATTGCTGCTTACCCTTAAGGAAAATGGTGAGGGCAGGTTCCAGCCATCTAAGCTATGTATGACCAGTGTGCATGTTATTACTTGTGATTAACATTATGCTCAGGCTTGTGGATTTAAGAAAATAGGCCTATGGAAAAATTTTCAGACATGACTGTTTAAAACAGGGATTGAAAAAAATACAGCTATCAAGGAAAAAATAAGTTCGTAGTAAATGTTGATAACGTGCAAGTATAATTCAGATGCAAGAACAGAAGAAAACCAAGATTTACCTGCACGTTTTCTGTGTTTCCTGCTTCCCCCTACTTGTGTACATCTAAACACGCATATATTTAGATAACACAAAAGGAAGCTTGATTCTGACTTCAAATGTAAAACTCAGTTACTGTCAGTACAGTCCTGCTATGTTGTGACAGGGGCCTTCTCATGCATACAAGGAACATGTATAGAAATTAAAGTTATGAACATAAATGCTTTCAGCTGCAGAACACTTTTCATATGATTTGTGATTCTTAAAGTGGTCTGTGCTCTGTAATACATTAGTGCGATTAATATATTATACCTAGTTACATGCTGATGATGAATTTCATTCAAGTAATGGAAAAAGGCAGAAACAGACGTAACAGTGTCGTATTGGCACTCTATATCTCACTCGGTTTTAATCTTTACATTTAGAAAAGAAGGTTTTCAGTGGGAACCATGGTTGCCTGAATCTACATTTGTTTGCCATGATACATTTTGTTAAATTAGCGTTTTCTTTAGGACTGGTCCTACAGTTCTTTGACAAGTATGTATGTTTAGATGGAAAATTCTCTTCCACTGGGGGACTGGAAGAAAAACTGATAAAATCATTGCATGTTGCTACGTTTATAACTTTGTTAGTTTAAGCCACTAGTTTGCCTGAAATACAAGTCAATTCAAAGTATTTTTAACTTTGTATAAATAGAGGGAGCTGTATTGTATGCAGTAGTCAGACTGAGTACAGAGAAAGCAACTAGTAGGTATCAAACTTAATCCAAACTTAGTGCCTCTTTATTGATGTATATGTGATATAAAAATATCGCTGTATCTCTGGTGCAGTACTAAATAGACTAGATGTCTGTTATTGAGAAACCATGTGGAGTTTCTCATCTCTGCCATGACTGCACAGCATAATGCATACTATATGAATATATTTGCTTACATAGGCTTGGATACTTTGATTTGTTGGTCTTTTATATGGTTCTGTGAATCTGTTGTATGTCAAGTGTATCATTTACACTTTTGTTACCAATGCTTGAATAGCAACATCAGAAATGCTTTTGTAAACTGTCAGTAATCTGAATAAAATATATAGTAAAAATAGCAGTAAAGATTTTTTTCTTTACAATAGGAAATGAAATAGTTGAAATTACTAGAGAAAAAAGCAATGGAAGGTGACTTACATTTGATGCTCTGACAGGTGATTTTCTTCCAAAGACACAGAAATACCCACCAAATATCATTATTGTTGGTGTGTGTTTGGGCTGTCATGGTGCCTTACAGTGAATCTGTCATTTGCATGCTGACAATATGGGCATCCCCTTAAAGGTGCAGAGTTTCATACTGTAAATTATTGGAATTGATGCTGACACATTACTGGGTCTGATTGCTTCCAAAAGTATGTAAGGACTTGTGTATCATGTTTTCCTTTCTGATCTGCATAGTCTCTGCGCAGTTCAAAGAATGAATACTTTTACAGTAACAACTATTATTATTGCTAAGTATATGAGGTTAGCAATCTAGGAAGAAATTTTTAGCACAAATTTAAATTTTCTTATAGAAATATGTTTTGGGTTTTTTTTAAGGTGAGGTTACAGTGCAAACTGGAGATCTGTTGCCATGTAGGATTTGTGGAAGGACTTTCTTTCCAGCAGCACTGGTAAGTGGTACGAGCACTGTTGGCTTTTAGATCTGATAAGTTGATAGGAGGATTAAGCAGTGGTCACTATAGCTAAATAAAGTAGATCTACATGCTTGGTTTTGGTGTGTTGTGTTTTGGTTTTATTTCCCCTCCCAACTAATTAGCGATTCCAGTTGTCTGAGTTTTGAAGCTCCTGAGAAGGAGGTTAACTTTATTTCAGTATCCCATCTTTTTCTGAAAATACATGCTTCTAAAAGCATCTTCTCGAGGGTTGCAGAATCATTCATTACATCTGCAGATGTAAGCCCTGGCATCATCAGTCTCAGCTAGTAAATTAAGTGTTTTGTTAACCATCTTCAAAAGACTGTGTTCTCCAGTCTTAACAGTAATTGGTCTCTCCTGAAATATGAAATGGATTTCAGACACTTCTGATTTGTCTTGCCACTCAATGCAAATGCTGCCTACCTACCATCGAATTTTTATTTGCAAGGAGTAAATATAGATGCTTCTTATTTTTATTCCTCATTGCCCAAGTTTTTGTGACCATGTGTATGCATTCACAAATTCCTGTAGTTCCATTCTAAAAGTAATGGCTGTCATAAATATTTGAGTGAAAGCAGTTTGATCTTTTTTTATCGAGAATTTGGCCTTGTTTGCCGATTGGCATATTGAGAAAGAGGGAAATAGCATGTTAATAAGTTATGTCTTCAAAACTAAGTTGTATATTCTCCTTTTGTTTTTCTTCTGCTTGTAGAAAAAGCATGGACCCATTTGCCAGAAAACTTCTGCCAAGAAAAGGAAGACATTTGATTCCAGCCGACAGAGAGCAGAAGGAACTGATATTCCCACAGTAAAACCTCTTAAGCCAAGGGTATGGTATAATTTATTCTGCATATGAACATTTTAGGCAAACTATTTATTCATCGTAATAAGGCTTATTTCTGCTGGCAATTTGTGATAATTAGATCAACTAGGATCTGGAAGAAATCTAAATAAAATATTGTGTACTAAAATAAACCATGTACTTAGCTTGAAGTAATAGCTTCAAACATATAAAGCTCCTTCTTTTTTGGCTTCTTAGCCAGAACCACCCAAAAAACCTTCCAACTGGAGACGAAAGCACGAGGAATTTATAGCAACTATACGAGCAGCCAAAGGACTTAATCTTAAAGATGGTGGAAAACTCCCTCCACCACCTCCGCCATCATATGACCCTGGTATGTAAAACATCTCTTTAAAATCTCAGATCTCTCTATATTTTTTTTTTTAAACTTAATTTGTAAAAATTTTAATTGGAAAAGAATTTGTTGGAATATGATACTCATGAGTTCTTGAAGATGACTGTCTGACTATCCCTATGCAGATGCTGGTTTATGACTGTGGGTCTGGCTGACTAGCATTCTGTGTAGCTTTCAAGGCCCAGGACTTTGTTTTTAATGCATCAAAAGGTAGTTGTGGCCAACTTGCAGCTTGCCACAGTCCTATAAACCATGGGCTGAACAAACTGTTTCAACATCTTGTTTCTGTCCACAGCAGTAGAACTGCTCAGAAAGAGCAGGCTACCTTTTTAATTAACTGCCAGTGCTGGACACCCACAACCTATTTACATTGTAAGAATACACGTCAACTGTGTTCTTCAAGTGTAGTCTCTCCCATTTCTTGCTGAATTCATGTTTAGTTTTATGTGTGCAGTGTATGCTGTAGTGTGCATGTGATCCTTCCTCATGTGGTGGGGGTACTGAACGTTTTGGGCACGTGAGATGTGTGGGATTTGTATTAACAAGGGAGTAACAGTCCTTGGGTGCCTTCAGAACTGGAGGCTGGGTAAAGTGTTGAAGCAGTCTGATGGGAGGGAGAAGGAAATATACTTTTCAGTTAACTTCTGTGATGTGGTGATAGGTTGGAGAATATATTTCTTCGCCTTGTCCTAAGAGCAAAACCACTTCATCAGCTTAATGACTATTTTCAGAAAGATTTAGAAAAACAGAAAAAAATCATCTGTTTGCTTCTGTCTGTCTGTGGTGAAGTGAGGATGTGAGTGTTCCCTACCTTATTTCTTTACAGGAAACGTGTTAGGGCAGTATTGGGATTGTACTTTTGCATTGATAGTAAGAAATGAAGTCGTATTATTCAGCATTCAGTACTCTTTGTCTTGAAATGCCATGTGGCATTTCAAAGTATCCTGATTTAACCCCAGCTGGTAACTAAGCACCACACATCCCTTTGTTCACTCCCCCACGGCAGGATGGGGGAGAGAACTGGAAGAGTAAAAGCGGGAAAATTCATGTTTTGAGGTAAAGGCAATGTAATAGGTAAAGCAAAAGCCACGTGCACAAGAAAAGCAAAGCAAGGAATTTGTTCACTGCTTCCCATCGGCAGGCAGGTGTGCAGCCATCTCCAGGAAAGCAGAGCTCCATTACATGTAACGGTTACTTAGGAAGACAAAAACCATCACTCCGAACATCCACTGCTTCCTTCTTTTTCCTCCAGCTTTATATGCTGAGCATGACATCATATGGTATGGGATGTCCCTTGGGTCAGCTGTCTCATCTGTGCCCCCTCCCAACTTCTTGTGCACCCCCAGCCTGCTCGCTGGTGGGGTGGGGTGAGCAGCAGGAAAGGCCTGGACTCTGTGCAAGCACTGCTCAGCAGTAACTAAAACAGCCCTGTGCTATCAACGGTGTTTTCAGCACAGATCCAAAACATAGCCTTATAGTAGCTACTATGAAGAAAATGAGCTCTACCCCAGACAGAACCAGCATATATAGTAAAACCAATACCTAGTGCTGTGCATAAGAAACATAAGGCTCGGTGCTGGAAAGGATCGTTAATAATCTAGTTGTATAGGTTCTAAATTACAAGCAGAAGAGCCCAGAACCAAATCTAGCTTGGAAAGCTACTAAAATGGTGCTCTCTTGGTTCCAGAGACTGCAAATGAGTTTGAACCGAAGGAATTAACTCTATTCAGCCTGCTTGATAGGAGGTAAAGAGAAGAGAAAGATATTGTGCCTCTGTTTCTCTTCTGTTTTTTACTTTTTCCAAGCTGAGTCTTACTGTTTGTAGTCTCCTGGCTTCATCCTGCTGCAGTGGGTAAGACTTAGAAGGAGGGAACCAGTAACAAAGAGAAGATGCACAAATTGATCGATGCATTCTCTTCTGACAAATAGAGCAGCTATCCTTACTCCTTTTCCACTTCACCTGTAGAAGAGAGGGAGAATTATGCATGGTATCATGGAGTATATCCATCCTCTCCTACTCACCTCTGTCTTTGGCATGCCTATTTCTAACTAGTTGCTAGTCTTTCTTCTTTAAAAGAAAAGAGTTCTGTATTAATATTTCCTACTTAATGGCATGCTTTGAGTTTGCAAACAAACAGTATTACTGGTTCTTTGATCTCCTGTTCCACCTTTTTCTTAGAAGTGCGGAATCGCCTCATGATGCTAAGAAGGACCTGAAGTCGCCCTATTTGCATTGAACTTGTTTGCATATGTATACTGCCCACTTACTTTGATTAGTTTGTGTTTTATAAATCTTACATTGAATCCTAACTGTTGTTCTGGACATTATGAACAGTACTTCCTTACAGCCAGGTGACTGACAGGTGCTAAGCATTTTACAGAAGGATGAAGGTACAATCCCTGATTCTTAAAAGAGCATACGTTAATCCTCTACAGTCTGATCCATTTATTTTAGTGGACTTTGAAAGTCGTCTGTTGGAACTGAGCTGTGCCCCATGTAGAAATGTCTTTTCTTATTATCTAGGGGCTTCCATAGCTGTTTTTTTAAATTAGTTTGCTTTTTTCTTTTTTTTAACTTTGATTTGGCCTGTTTTGGTTTGACCTAGAGATGTTATAGTTCTTTTTCTTCTGAGTTTCTGTCTCTTAAGGTATAGTTTATGTTTGAGTATTCTGACAGTAGTGGTATTTATGTATAATAAATAAATAAAAATCCATTGTTTCTGGCAGATGAGATTACCATGCTGTCACTTCTGTGAAGCATTCGTGTGTTCTTCCTGTGTTGTTTGCTCACAGTTCTTGGGTCACAGTTCATGGTTTGGTGGCCACTGCATCAGGTGACTTACTCAGAATTGTTTGTTAATTTTAGCTACTTAAACCAGAGTACTAACGTGTAATTCAAATCTTATTTTGGATTGCGTAATATCTAACTATAATCTTGGAGGCAGTGACTGCTGAATCTCTCCTCATTTTCTTTGCTACATTTTTAAAATCACCTAGGAACATACTAATTTAACCTGCTTTACCGGTGTCCAGCTCTTACGAAGTTGATGTTTACATGGTTTTGAATACTGTAATGTGGGGAATTCAGCATCCATATTTCTAGACTAAAATGTCCATCTGAAACTGCAGTCCAAACAGTTTACTTTCCAAGGGCAGAGTATTTTAAGAGGTACATTTCCAGCATACAGATGAGGGATCTTTTGGTATTTTGAACATTTACATAACCTTTCTGTTTTTTTTCCCCAATGTTAGTAATAATATTTCATGCAAGTAGTACTGTTTGTAATGTGACTAAATTAATCTTGAAAAATAATACAGCCGCCAATTACGCTGTTTTGTCTGTCTGTAGCTATCTCCTGATTTTGACTGAATTTCCTCTGATTCTTTTTTTTGTTGAATTTCTGAATTTTTTTTTTAACTATGATTTCCAGTATTGCAGTTAGCATTTCTCAGTCCTTTCAAAATTGTCAGAGGAAACGTGTTGTCTTTTGCTATTTGTATGGGAAAGTCTCTAATGTGTTTTCATATCTTGAACAAACTGAACTCTGTTTGTGACTTTTTTGTTTAGCCTCCTCTCTCCTCTTCTTCTCCACTTCCTTCCAGCTGATATCCCTGCCATGTCCATATACCTCTTTGGACACCTCTGCTGAATAGCATCTCTCAAAGTGTTTCTGATTTTGTGTAGATTATTTCTGTTCCTCAACCACTCTTCCCATTCTTATCCATCAAACAAGAAACATCTTTTTGTTACATGTGGGCAATATTCTTTTCCCCAGCAATCTGTATATTATTTTCACATTCAAGAGGCCTGAATTTTCTCTGGGGATGGGGCTGAGGCTGGTCTTCAAAAGACTTTAAAAGACTTTATTTTTTTGAAACACAATATTAAGTTAGGTTTTTATGTTTTTAAGATTACATTCAGTGTCCATATTGTCAGAGGAGATTTAATGAAAATGCAGCTGACAGACACATCAATTTCTGTAAGGAACAAGCAGCACGCATTACTAATAAAGGGAAGTTGGCAGCTGATACCAAAGGGAAGCTTCCTTCTCGAACACAGGTGAACTACAACATTTTTCTTAACTTGTAACTTGCATTCGACATCAAATCAAGCTTGTTAAATAGTGTGTTGCTCTTAAATAGAATTAACTGTTTTATTCTGTAATGTTATTATTTGCATTAGACTGAAATTAGACACTAAGCGTGGAAGAGGTTTTTGCTTTCTTACTAGAGTTGCAGAGATCCAATCAGATGGCAGCAGTTGCAAAGCCAAAAAACAGGCATAAGTGTAATTCAGAGATTTGTGAAAATGACAGGTCGGGGTAGCAGGAGGAAGCAGAGATGCAGTGTTTGCAAAGAAAGTTGAATTTCTGTTGTGCAAGTATTCTGAATCCAATTCAAGACTGTTCCTTAAGTGGACAAACAAAGGCACATGACTACAGGACCACTGACAGCAGTATTTTGGCTATTTAGAGGCTTACAGGAATTCAGATGTATTAAGGTAAGAGCTTCAGTAGTTAACTTATGATGGAAAAGAATGATTAAAGTGTATGTGTGTATTCATTTGGTGGTAATGCTCTTTTTTCTGGAAGCTGTGAAGAGTTCAGCAGATGCAAGCAGTGACTTAGTGATTATTGTATTGTGTTCTGAATTAGTGCTGGGACTGGTCCAGAGCACGCAGGTGACAGTAAGGTTTGAAAGGCAATAATGATCCTGGGCTTGTGTGTTCTTTTTAAAATTAGCTGGTAATGAGGTGATAATGTTAATCTCATGAGACAGCTGTGAAAAAAAGATGAGAAAAGCTGTAGAAAAATGGAAAATACACAAAGACATACAGTTAAATGAAAAAAAACACGGAGCAAAGTTAGATAAACTTTCCTACTGGTATTATGTGTATGTATACGAAAGCAGACTAGCGGAAACCATTTGCATGATCCTGTATCAGAAACAGTTTAACTAATAGGTAATCATAGTCTGTTTTCCCACAGTCCCTGAGATAACTACCTATCATGTTATATAGATAGTTTGATTTAATTGCTTAAATTTCTAGGTTGTATTTTGTTACAGTACAAACCTGCTGCAGTGAAGAAGATGCCTTCTGTAGGATCAACACCATCATCATCATCATCCCGCTTACCGCAGCCCAGTGGAGTTAGCAAAACTCTTGTAGGTATGAAATAAATATTATGAATATTCATTTCCTTTCTAAATATTACTTCGCAAACTATGCAGTGAAAGTAGTATAATTTTGATAGCTGGAAGAATTTCTACAACATTGCCCAGTGATTTAAACTGACAACATACAAAAAATTCATAGAAGGAGCTCAGTGTTACATGAGTGGATAAGTTTACATCTGTTTTTCATAATACCATTTTTTTTATCAATGTTTTTTGTGACCTGATTTTTTTTGACTTACATATATGATGGCTATGTACTTTATTGCTGAAACTGATATAGTGATTTGTAAAAGCTCGTTTAAAGTAAAGTTGGAAGAGGTACCAACTGGTATCTATCCAACAAGACTCTTAAGCACAGAGGATTCTCTTGTGTTTTATATATCGGGTCAAATTAGGGTTTTTTTGCTGGATTGAACCTGCTGCAAAATCATTCTGTGAAGTAATGCATAATTGTATCTAATACTGATTTCTCACCTGAGATTTTTCTTTTGCTTAATTCTGTAACTAATTTGTATGCTGAATATGATCATGAATTGGTGAAAATACATAGTCAAGCCATGTATATTATAATTATGCAAACACTGGTCTTATTCTGATTTCAGACATCATGAGATATCAAACATGTTCTGTTTGTACATACCTTGACATTCTAAACTTCTTTCCTTTTTTCTTTCTGAAGAAAGATATTGAGATCCAATGTTTTTTATTGGAATGAAATGTTATGTCTCAATTGCATATTTTCTGTAAATTTCTGGAAACATACTTGCTTTTTCCTAGTATTTTGACACTTGTTCCTAAGTTGATATTTCTAAATCTCTTGGTTTGTGTTATACTATTTAAAAATATATATAATGAACTGTATCATTCCAACAGAAAAAATCATATGTTTGCTTACATTTCCATACTTGCTTTTAACTGCAAGGTGCCTCTTCAAGTAAAGCACTATCTTCATCTGGATCCAGTGGGGGCAAAATTCAGACATTATCCCCAGCTCATAAAAACTCATTGGGAATGGTGAACCAACAAACAGGGTAGGTTTCCATTTAGTGTTGTCATTTATGCTTTATTTCATATTTATATTGTGCTGGTTCTACAAGTCTTTGGTCTGTTTCACTTGCATTTTTTTCTGTAAGGTTCAGAAGTGAATTTATCCTTTATTTATAAACACAACGTTTAAGGAACATTGGAGTAGGCATAGATGCATTTTCTAATGGTAAAAAAAAACAGCAAAGGAGGTAAAGTGACAAAAATAGATATAAAATACATTTAAAAGCTATAGAATATGCAAAAGTGGTTGGAGCTACAATTTTTTTTTCTTGTAAAAGTGAAGAAACTTAAAAAAGGAGAAAACTTTAGGCGTAATTTCCTGCAATTCGTGGAATTAAAAGCAAGAGGCCTCTGCCACAGGCCATAAGCCAATTGTGACAGTATCTTCCCTCTTAGAACGAAAGGATGGATACTTTCCCTCTTCCCTTTCCTGTCTAAAAATACTCAAGAGACAACAAATGAATGAGCACAAATAAGGCAATGGAAACCAGCAACAAGAAGTGGTAGGTGTAGATCACTAGAGTTCAATGAAAGTGCTGGTGTGATCAAGGATGTTACTGTTATTTTGCTGGGAGAGGAGTCAGTGCACATTATCTCAAAGAAGAAATGTATGGAAGGGAATGAAGAAAAGTAGTGCAATTTTAGAGAAGTTTGAGGAGCACCAAGCAGCACTGAGAGAAAACTTAAAAAATATGACAAAATGATTGCAGTTATATCATTGGTGATTGAAGAAGACTTATTGCTATAAAAATGAGTATCAGATTGGAGGAAGGCTATAAAAAGTGGAGGGAAACAACAGCTTCAGTTTGTGAGGAAGAAAAAGGACATTCTGAGAGAACCCATGAGGGTGGACAGCTTTATTACTAGTGATTTTTAGTGTATTGGTCTTAAGTCCTACAAGTTACCCACAAATATGAATTACAGCTCTGTCATACCTCCCTCCTAACACCGTGTAGCATGAGGATGCAGTTCTGTTCCTCCTTGCTCTACCCACTCATACTAAGTCTTTCAAACGCAGGCTGGAGGCGAAGTCCGTGAAATCAGAAATTTTTGTCAGAATTTTTTTTTTGTTATTCCCCCTCACCTTTGTCCTAGTAGTCTGCAGGTCAGCTTCACAACTGTTTGTAAGCATCTATGCTTCAACTGTCAGAAAATCCCACCCTCTGCTATTCACTGACTGAATTTAATATCACATTTCTCCGTTTTCAGAAGTTGAATTAACACCTCCTGATAAGTGACAAACAAGTAGATCTGCAAACAACAGTAAAAAAAGTCAGCTGAGATAATTTGAAGGCATGTTTTTGACCCCAGTGGTGAATCCCAGCTGTCTGGGAAAGGGTTTTTCCTGTTGATAGAGCTTCTAATTGCAGTCTGTATTGGTTTGTGAGAGGGCACATGTTTTGGTCTTCACTTCTTAGTTAGGAAGTTCTGTTTAATTTTACCAGTCAGTTGCTCACTGGACTTGCTACTTTGTATTCTGTAGTCTTCCCTTTCCCCTTCTGAAGCCTGAAGGAAGAACTGTGATGTGACCAAGTCAAATAGCAGTTAATAGATGGAGAGCCATTTGCACAGGTTCTCTCTGTTCACACATGCTGTTAACCACAAATAGATGACTCCTGGTTGGCCTAGCTCTCAGATAATGATCTCTGCTGATGGGCAGTAAGTGTTAGCTTGGCTCATAACCTCACTTGATTGCCTACACAATTTCCAGTTTTTAAGAGTACAAATGTGATGTATGTGTTTCTGCCTGCAGTCCTTGCTTCTCTGCTCTAAAAAACTTCTGTTCTCTTCTTGTCTGTGCCAGCCAGCCCTTATGATTTCTTGCTGGTCATACTAACCAGTCATCTCACAGATGGCTATGAAATGTGTCTTTTTCCTCAGTGTTCTGCCTGACACCTAGCAATTCTTTCTTTTTGTTTTGGCTGCTTTGTGTTCATTTCTGAGAAATTGTTTGTGAGGAATTACAGGTGTAGGAGCAGTTACAACATGGAAGAGTGGGGTGCCTCAGATTGGTCACTAGTAACGATTTTGGCCTTAATCATCTCAGTCTTAGTATCGGGGTACCAGTCAAACAACAAGCCATGGCATGAGATCTGGGGTCTGTTGTACCTAAGTGAGGCAGAGCTCATGCTGTAAGATGTCCTGCTCTTCCTTCTCAGTTGTTAGTGAACTGATTACCAAGCAGTGTTGCACCTGTATTGTTTTAAGGGCAGTCTTTCAAATGGAATGTTAAGAGACCACATGATTATTTCTTTTATTTTATTCTTGGCAAACATTTAAGAGCCTACACACTTTTTTGACCAGGTTAAATTCCAGTTTTTGCTGTAAGAAACAAGCTCTGGCACTTTGCCCTAAGTCAAACTCTATTTTTTTTGTTGATTTTTTTTTTACATATTAATTAAGTGAAACTTCCTATTTTTGCCTAGATTGTTGTAATTCCAACTTTGGCAGAGAGGTAGTGAGGCTTAATAGTAGAATTACAATTATATTGTGCAATATCAAGGATGAATTATACATAAATTGGAGGGGGGCAGTTTAATCAGACACTGCTTCTCTCTGCAGAATCATGGTACCTGTTCTCTGTGACGGTTGTGCGAAGGGGCAAGAAACTACTGTCTGCTGGCAAATGTAACAGCCAGAAGCTGAAATATATAGGCATGCAGTTTCCCTTGTGCTCTTTAGGTGGCACTCTTGAACTGCTGCCTGAAACTATTGTGACAGGCACATGAAGCTGTTGGTGCTTTTGTGTTAAAGGTGAAGGCTAAAACGAGCTGGGTCTCCAAGGTGTTTAAGTCTGTAAAGGAAAGATTCTTGAACTTCATTTCATATAAAGTTCAACTTCAATATTGCAGTGTAAATTTTTATTTTGTATGAGCAGAAATGCAATCAAATTTTATGAAGCCCCTTATTTTAAGTAATTTTTGCTATACTATTTATTTTTTTTAATTTAAATTCTTCTCTTCTGTTCCCCAAGTAAAGGGCTACTCTGAAAGCACAGCACAGCATCATCAGCATAAGCCAGGTTAGTGTCAGTGAGCCTTACTTTGTACACATAGATCAGGATGTGTTAACTGAGTTCTGCTGTGAGTTTTCTTTTTATGCCTGGACAGAGTAAGAGCACCAGCGAGTTATAAGTATTAATCAAAGTGTAGCATAAGGGCATCATTTCCGAGTCATAGGGGAGCAAGCGAGAGTGCAAGAGGGTGTGACTCTGTATTGTAGTCAGTAGGAAAATCTTCATTCACTTGCGTGAAAATAGGATTTCATCTTTTTCATGTTGAAGAACTGTGAGAGGAAAATTAATTCTACATAAATTGTAGTTAGGCTTATATTTTAATAGTGAATCATGTTCAGATCCTACGTTTGATACATATTTTGTAAAAGTACAGAGTTTACCACTGTCTTACATTTCTCAAGGAGTAGGGAAGTTGTAGTAAGTTGTCGGAAGTAATCAGATCTTCAGCAGAAAAAAAATGGGTAGGTGGTTCTTCCTATCCGAAGGCTAAACAAACAGGCTAACTCCACCCCCACATGCAAACTGTGTTGCTTAGCAGCACTTGACTCCACTGTTTGTGGCCAGCCAGGGGTCTTTTGCAGGGGTACAGGTTAATAGTCTATGCATGTTTCATTTATGAACAGTATTTTTTTTTTATTGGGACTTGGAAAATTATGGGATGTTTTTTTGTTATGATAAAGGAACCCTTATAAATTACTTTGTCATTTTTATTTTATTTTGGGGATAAAACATACTATTTAATGTTAAGCTGATCAAAGTTATGCCTCGTGGGAATCATGTCTGTTAGTGACACATAAGTACTGTCTTACAGCTGAAATGCAGTATGAACGGCACACCTAACCACTATCAGTAAATTTTTAATTCCACTTAAATATTTACCATACAGCATGTGTAGCCTTTAAAAACATTATGTTTTAAAAATAGCTTGTTCCTTTCCTTAAGACTATAACTTATGCAGCTTTGTTCAATGAAATCAAGGTAAATAAGTTGTTTTGGTGGTCTTTGCGTTGCAGAAGATTCCTACGATTGTGCTTTTTTTTTGTTAGTACATGGAAGGGCTGTCAGCTTTGAGGTTTTTGTGCAAGTGTGGAAGAATACTGTAGTTTGGATTTTTTGCAGTGTCATGACTGCTTCTATGTTATTGTCTTCGGTATTCTATGCTGTAGGTGCCTGGAGTTCACAGATTATGTTGATAAAATGTTGAACCTTCAACAAAGAGCTAAGAAAATCATGGTAGGTTGGAGCTTGTGTCTTGCAGTGTCAGAGACCTCAGTCTTCCTTCTCAGTCCTTGGGAAATATGTAAAGAGTGTGTATTTGGTCAAACATGGATTGATTAAGAATTTCCTGAGTTAATTAGTTTGAACTAGAACATCTGTTTGGGAGGAGGAGTGAGAAGAGGAACTCTAGGGGAACTTATCTTACAGCCTGCATTATTTGGGGCTAAATTGTCAAGACTAAAATCTCAGTGTTCCCTGCTGACTTTATAATGAATGAATATCATTTAGCATTGTTGAATTTTTGTTCCTTATGGGGAGATTTCTTTTGATGCTTTAGAGATGTAATGTGGATTGCAAGGTTCACACCAGAAGCTTCCCCAAAAAACAAATGATGTTGCAAACTTTATAGGTTTTGTGTCTTTTAATGCAATGTTACTATAGAAGGAGTATAAAAAGTAATATGATATGGGTGTTCAAGACACACAAGAGACTTTTATATATATGTTAAAAGCTATATTGAAACTAATATGCCTCCTTGACAGCATTTAGCTGTTTAGTAATTTTCCTGGCATTGTAGTTTATTAACATTGTATGACAAGAATCAGAAAACTGCACAGTAATTTTAAGAAATTATTTTCCTCTGCATGAGGATGTGTTTCGTTAGTTTTGCTTGTTTGTTTTTTCCTTATGGCTTCCATTTAGGGGTGGGAAGCTTGCAAAAGAGCTAAGCTTCAGCTACCCAGACATATCCATCAATTTTGCTTTGTTTATTTCTTTGTTTGTTTATAGTTCCTTAATTTCAGAAAGATAAATAAAAATACTCAGTGTCATCATTTTCCAGTTAAGGCTTAAGTTACTAGGCTTTTTTTGAGAGGAAACTTCTTTTACGTTTTTAAGGTAGGAATGGAGATATATTGGGCTTTTTGCAAGTTTTACTGTATGGTTTAAGATTATAAAAATGTAGAACTACTTGAAGACCTAATTTTTCTAATATAAGTTGTAATTTCTCAAAAGCTACAGTTCTGCTTATGATGATGTGTGGGAGGGAGAGATGGTGGTATGTTTTACTTTGAGAGGTCCTTTGTTTAATTAATTTTTCAAAAAATTTATTTTTGTACTCTTTTTTTTTTAAATGTTATATGTAATAGTAAAAAAGTATAAAGCATTACCTGTGTGTATAGTGCTGTCTATTGTGGGTGGGTTGTTTGGTGTTAAAATAAAGTTGTTTTTCTTTCAGGCTTTTCTCTTTTTTTTCCCATCTCCATAAAAGAAAAGAGAATGGAAGGCATGTTATTCTCTCTGAGCACAATGTTCAGCCTTTACAATAAAAAATGTTAAAAAGGAAAAATTTTCCTTCTTGCAAATTTTAAAGTTAAGGAGGCTTGTACTTATATCTCTGTTACTTTCTAACATCTTAATAAAGTTACTATGACTTGTAATTATGAGCCCCCTTTTCTTGATGTGACAAATTTAACATTATAAAAGCTATTCTTAATAGAAAAAAAGGCCAAATGTGAGTGCATTGTGCAGAATGTGAGGAGAACTAGCATTAGCTTTTTGTTTTTTTAAAAAAAAAGATAGATACACATTGGGAACCTAATGCAAACACAAGTCTATGAAATCCTCTTCTCTAAGAACCACCCTTTTGTTTGCTGGATTATTAAAGTCTGATTTGTACATATTTTTTGTTTTAATCAATGGAAAGTCTTTGGGAATAGAAATATTTAATTATTAGTACTTAATATTTTTTTTTTTGCATTAACTTATATAGCAATCTAGCAGTCTCCTTATGAGTACCCCTTTATATATTTTAATAGTAAGATGGACAAGTTAGGCCCACCACTGCGAACTGGAAGAGATGTGCAAAGGTTTTATGACACTGATACAAAAACAGACAGTACCATCAAAAGACCAAATGAGTTGTTGCCTGTAAAGAAGTAAGTATCACAAATCAACGTGACTTATCTGTTTTTCAGAAATGTTCTTCCAAAGCACTGGAAAAATGTGACCTTGACAGGTATCTGCTGCCCAGTATGTCTTCAGTATAAATGCTGTGGTAGAAGAGTATATAATATAATTAGTATAATTATCTGTTTCATGCTAGGTAAACAGCTTCATAGTAGGACAGGAAGGGTAAAGACTTTTCTCGGATTTAATTTCTTCTGTCACTGACTACCTGTGGACTAAGAGTAAAGAACTTCTATCTTTGTAAACCTGAGATAAAACTGAATTTGCATGATGTAAAGCTGGAGTAAGCATCTAAGCCTGGTAACTGTACAAATATCTACCTTACAGGCAAATGTTTTGTGACAAAGTATTTTTATTCTCTTAAAAGTCAAATATTTATCTGTCTTCTTCTGTAAGATAGCTGTGGTGGTCCAAGAATGTAAGCAAGGCAGACTTTGTAATGAGAGACAAAGTCTGTTATGAAGTCCAATTTATATAAAGACTTCTGACTATTCAGTGAGTCCAAGATCTAAGTTTGGAAGAAAGGGTGTTCCAGTCTTTTAAAAGGGAAAAGATACTATATTGTAGTTAACCCTTTGATGTAATTTGGAAGATGCCAAATTCAAATGGGCTGATACTTCATAAACAATACCTTAAAACATGGTGCAAAAGAGAAATTAGTAATGGATTATGTGGCACATAAATGGAATGTAATGCTTTAAATATAAATGTGTCTAAATCTCTCTTTGTTATAGTGTTGTAATGAAAGCTGAAGTATCTTTGAGACAGGGCCAGAATATTTGAACTTGGGTTTCTATTTGAAGAAGCAAAAGGAATGAGGAGGGGGGAAGCTCTTTATAGACAATTTTTGTTGTTTTTGTTGCTTTACATGTTTGGTTAGAGTTATAAGTCCTGTCAACCATCAAAAATTAGGTCAGTTTTTCATTTTATGACACATAACTAACATATTGAAAATTTGGCTTAACGAGTTACTGAACGTGCTTATAATAGCCGCTTCCCATAGAGCAGTGATTTGATTTTTGTTCTTGAGAGAACTTCTGTAAGAGAATAGGCACTTATTCTGCTCTTCATAACATCACTGTTGTTCTTATTCAAACGTCCACTGGGTTCGTGGATTAAATCTGCCTTCCTTGCGGGAGGTTCACAGAATCACAGAATGGTAGGGGTTGGAAGGGACCTCTGTGGGTCATCTAGTCCAACCTTCCCGCCGAAGCAGGGTCACCTACAGCGGGCCGCAGAGGACCTTGTCCAGGCGGGTCTTGAATATCTCCAGAGAAGGAGACTCCACAGCCTCCCTGGGCAGCCTGTTCCAGTGCTCCGTCACCCTCAGAGGGAAG